>Ga0207706_10003261_pt1 | contig 15543 bp, 13 predicted proteins | sample KBSC53metaG_FD_184318 | JGI IMG/M metagenome (GOLD analysis project Ga0207706, IMG submission 184318) | Corn rhizosphere microbial communities from Kellogg Biological Station, Michigan, USA - KBS C5-3 metaG (SPAdes) (version 2) | ecosystem: Host-associated > Plants > Roots > Rhizosphere > Soil ... | reverse complement strand
AGAAACGAGCTCATGCCGCAGCCGCGCCTGCTGCTGATCGATGACGAACCGGCGCTCGCCGAGTATCTGGCGAATGCGGCCAGAAGCTCCGGTTTCGACCCAATAATCACCGAACGCGACAGCGATTTCCGCAAGGCCTTCGTTGCCCATCGACCGGAAATGGTTGCGCTCGACCTTGGGATGCCAGTGGACGGCGTCGAGCTCACCCGTTTCCTCGCAGAGCACGACTATCGCGGACCTGTGCTGATCGTCAGCGGCTTCGATCGCCGCGTCCTTGAATCGGCTTTCCGTCTCGGCGAAGCGCTCGGGCTGAACATGGTCGGGCCCGTTGAGAAACCGGTGCGCATCGACGTGCTCGAAGAACTGCTCGCCAAGCTGAGAGCGACCCTGGTTCTGTGAGTCCCCAGGCTGAGCTGCTGCTGATGCACGGTCTCCAGCAGGCGCTGGAAGATCAGCAGCTGCGCATGGTCTACCAACCCAAGGTTTCGCTGCGCGACGGCAGCCTCTGCCAGGTCGAAGCGCTGGTGCGCTGGAGCGATCCGGAGATTGGTCCCGTGAACCCGGCGGAGTTCGTCCCGTTGGCCGAGGAGCATGGCCTCATCGATGAGCTCACCTTGTGGGGCCTCCGGACGATTCTCCGGCAATGGCTCGACTGGTGTGACGAAGGGCTCGACACGCGCATCGCCTTCAACATTTCCGCGCTCAGCCTCCAGCATCTCGACTTCCCCGACCATGTCGAGCGCATGTGCCGCGGCCTCGACGTGCCCACGGACCGCCTGGTGCTCGAGCTGACCGAGAGCGCGACGCAGCCGCTGGTCAAGCTGATGGACGCCCTTACCCGCTTCCGGATCAAGGGCATCGGTCTCGCCATCGACGATTTCGGAACCGGCTATTCGTCGCTCATGCAGCTGCGGCAGCTTCCCTTCACCGAGGTGAAGATCGATCAGGCGTTCGTCGCCGACCTACCCCGCTCGCGCGACTCTCGGCTGATCATCCAGGCCGTGACCGAACTGGCGCACGGACTGGGCCTCACTGCGACCGCGGAAGGCGTCGAAACGATCGATCAGCTCCGCGTGGTTCGCGAGCTCGGCTGCGACTTCGTGCAGGGCTATCTTGTGTCCGCGCCGATGGAGCCCAAGGCTCTAAAGACATGGGTTCACAAGTTCCGTCGAGCCTGGCCCGCGATGATCGACGAGGAGAAGCTCGCTTTATGGGGCGACGTTGAAACGGATGCCCTGGGCCAGTGGCAAATCTGACCCGTAATTGATGGTGTTGGTCTGGCGCCGCATGTAGGCCCGCCAGCTGTCCGAACCACTTTCGCGCCCGCCTCCGGTTTCCTTCTCGCCGCCGAACGCTCCGCCGATTTCCGCGCCTGACGGGCCGATGTTGACGTTGGCGATGCCGCAGTCCGAGCCGCCGGCCGACATGAACAACTCGGCTTCCCGGAGATCGTTGGTGAAGATCGACGAGGAGAGGCCCTGCGGCACCGAGTTGTTGAGCATGATCGCTTCGTCGAATTCGCTGTAGCGCATGACATAGAGGATCGGCGCGAAGGTCTCCTTTAGAACATTGCCCTCCTGCGCGCCGGTTTCGACGATTGCCGGACGAGTATAGAATCCACCGGGCACTGCTTCGACGCGCTCGATCTTGTCCCCGAGGACGTCCTTCATCCCATTGAGCGCAGCCTCGTCGATCAGCGGGCCGATCAAAGTGTCGGATGCGCGCGGATCGCCGACCTTCACTTGAGAGAACAAACTGCGGACGCGCTGGACCAGTTGATCCGCGATGCTTTCGTGGACGATCAGCCGGCGTAGCGTGGTGCAGCGCTGCCCCGCCGTTCCGGCAGCCGAGAAGAGGATCGCGCGGGTTGCGAGCTCGAAGTTCGCGGATGGGCAAACGATAGTCGCATTATTGCCACCTAGCTCGAGCAGCACGCGCCCGAACCGCTGCGCGACCCGCGGACCGACCGCGCGCCCCATCGCCGTCGAGCCCGTCGCCGAGACCAGCGCGATTCGCGGATCATCGACCAGCGCCTCGCCGACGTCGCGCTCGCCCTGAACGAGCTGGATGAGACCGTCCGGTGCAGCGCCGAACTGGCGGAGAGCTCGACGCGCGATCTGCATCACCATCTCCGCGCAAAGCGGTGTCTTCTCGCTCGGCTTCCAGATCACCGGATTGCCGCAGACCAGAGCAAGCGCGGCGTTCCACGCCCACACGGCGACCGGGAAGTTGAAGGCGCTGATCACCAGCACCGGCCCCAGCGGATGCCATTGCTCCATCATTCTGTGGTTGGGGCGCTCGGAGGCGATGGTGAGGCCGTAGAGCTGGCGCGAGAGGCCGACTGCGTAGTCGCAAATATCGATCATCTCCTGCACTTCGCCGAGGCTTTCCTGGAGGATCTTTCCAGCTTCCAGCGTGATCATCTTGGCAAGCAGCGGCTTGGCTTCGCGGAGTGTCTCGCCGAGTAGCCGGACCAGCTCGCCCCGCTTCGGCGCGGGCACTTTGCGCCATTGCAGAAAAGCTTCAGAGGCGCGCGCGGCGGCCAGGTCTGGATCGCCGATCGTCACGCGGCCGATCGGTTGGCCGTCGATCGGCGAGAGGCTGACGAGCCTGCCGCCCGTGTCGATTGAGAAGAGGTCGAGGACTTCGGCGGCTTCCTTGGCGGGAGTCATTCAAAAAGCTCCTTGGCTTTGGCCATCGCGGCGACACCGGCGTCGATGGTCTCATCCTTCTTGCCGAAACACAGTCGAACGAGGTGACGCGAGGGATCTTGCTCGGCGAAGGCAGAGAGCGGCACGACCGCGACCCCTGCGCGTTCGACGGCGGCGATCGCGAATTCCTCATCGTCAACCGGGACGCCCGAAGCCTTCAGGTCAACGCAGAGAAAGTAGGTCGAAGTCGCGTCGAGCACCTCATAGGCGATGGCGCGCAGACCTACAGTCATGCGGTCGCGCGCACGCTGGAAGCGGTCGCGCATCGGCGGGATCCAGGACTCCCCTTCGTTCAAACCGAAGGCCACGGCGGACTGCAGATTGGGCGCCGTTGAGAAAGTCAGGAACTGGTGCGCCCGTGCGACGACCGTTGCGAGCTGCGGTGCGGCGACGATCCAACCCACCTTCCACCCGGTCAGGGAGAAGATCTTGCCGGCCGAGCCGATCTTGATCGTCCGTTCGGCCATATCCGGAAGGGTTGCAATCGGTGCAAAACGCCGGCCATCGAGCAGCACATGCTCCCAAACCTCGTCGCTGATCAGGACAAGGTTGTGCTCTCGAGTGACGGACGCGACCACCTCGAGCTCGTTGGCCTCGAAAAGTCGTCCGGCCGGGTTGTGCGGATTGTTGAAAAGGATCGCGCGTGTTCTTGGGCCGACCGCCGCGTCGAGCGCCTCTCGCTCAATCCGCCAGCCGGGCGGCCGCAACGCGACTTCGACCGGCGCTCCCCCTGCCCTGCGGATCATGGGCGCATAGCTGTCGTAGGCGGGCGTGAAGATGATCACCTCGTCGCCGGGCTCGATGGTCGCGAGAATGGCCGCGCCGAGCGCCTCGGTCGCGCCGCTCGTAACGCAAACGTGATCGGCCGTCAGTTCCTGCCCAAAGTGCCGGTGGTAATGTGCCGCAACGGCTTCGCGCAGCGCCGGCTGCCCGCGCGACGGCGCATATTGGTTTGAGCCGTCCCGGAGGGCCCGCGCCGCGGCGTGGAGGATATCGTCGGGCCAGCCGAAGTCGGGAAATCCCTGCCCCAGATTCACCGCGCCGTGTTTCGCGGCGAGCAGCGACATGCGCTCGAAGACGCTCGTCTTCATATTCTCGTAGAGCGGGTTCATCGCGGCGCGCATAGCGCGGCGCAGCGCCAACCGCGAGATTAGCCGCCGAGCGCCACCGCCACAGCCGCCATTGGCTTCGCGAGCGCTTCGCTAGCCATCGACCAGATCGTCAAAGCCATTGACGCACCGATGATTCCAACACTGACGAATTCCATTGCCCGGCCGCGCAGCCTTGCGTCGATCACCATGGGACGAGGCTGTTTTCGACGTTCGATGGTTGCGCCATTTGACGCGGTCAGCTGGAGCGCTTGGGATTGGCCCAGCGACATGATCTGCTCGACCGGCAAGCGTTCCTCAGCCTGAAGGCCAACCCGCGCACCGTCACGCCACATCACCCGGGCCACGATTACGTGATCACCGCGGCGTAGTTCAATAGTGCTGCCCTCCGGTGCTGCGCGCGCCGAATGGATCAGCAGGCCATGCGAGGAAATGTTGAGAATGCAGGTGTCGCTCCACTGCGCACCGGCCCGCAATCGTGCCGGGAGCATGACCCGCCGCCTCAGCTCGCGGGGCACATGGGACTGCTTGAGTTTGAAGGCGCGCATGCCCTGTGGGACTATCGTCGCGGCGATTGGCGATATCTAAAGTATCGTTCCGAAACGGATCGATCGCTTCACTTAGAAAGCGCGACCGCCCTCCTGAAAGTTGCCGTGAAGCCTCAGCTGATGCAAACGCCCTGACGTGTTGCCGCTTTCTTGTACCCTCTGAGTGCCTGACGACGCCCCTTACCTTCTCGACGTGACTCGACTGATCTGGCGCCGATGGAAAGGCCGCCACCCGACGGGTATCGACCGGGTCTGCCTCGCTTACCTGCGTCACTTTGGTCCCAAGGCACAGGCGGTCGTTCAACATGATGGGTTCAGGCGCATCCTAGACCGCGACGCGTCTCGGGACCTGTTCGACTTGCTTGAGAAGCCTGGGCGAGATTTCAAAAGACGCATCGTGATTGGTGCGCTCAAGCACCTCGGAGGGTACCGCGCGAAAGGCGCCGGCCGGACCTATCTCAACGTCGGCCACACGGGGCTGAATTCGGCTCGATTCGCTCGCTGGGTCTCCACCGCCGACGTCAAGCCCGTCTATCTGGTCCACGACCTTATCCCAATCACCCATCCTCAATTCTGCCGGGAAGGCGAGGCCTGCAAGCACAGCAAACGAATGCGAACCGCCCTCCGCACAGCCGGAGGGGTGATCGGGAACAGTCAGGCGACGCTCGATGATCTCGCTCGTTTCGCGGAAGTGCAGGGCCTGAGAATGCCCCCTGCCGTTGCGGCGTGGCTTGGAACTGATTCGTTGCCGGTTCGCACGCATCGACGCCCTCCAAATCGGCCGATCTTTGTCGTCCTCGGTACGATCGAAGGCCGGAAGAACCACCAGATGCTCCTCAATATCTGGTCGCGGTTGATTGCCCGTCTTGGGTCGGATGTCCCGAGGCTGCTGATCATCGGCCAACGCGGCTGGGAGGCGGAATCGGTGTTTCATCGGCTTGACGAGCATGAGAAGCTGGGCGGGCACATCGTTGAGCTCAGCCACTGCTCGGATGAGGAACTGGCAGGCCATGTCGCTTCAGCTCGCGCCCTGCTTTTTCCCAGCTTCTCAGAAGGCTATGGCCTCCCGCTGGTCGAGGCCCTCGGAATGGGCGTCCCGGTCATCGCAAGCGACCTGTCTGTCTTCCGCGAGATCGCTGGGCCAGTTCCTGTCTATCTAAGTCCGCTCGACGATCAGGCGTGGGAAAAAGCCATCCTAGATTACGCCAACCCGGAAAGTCCCGCCCGCGCCGCGCAGCTCGATCGCATCAAATCATTCCGCGCGCACGATTGGCAACAACATTTCGACAGGGTCGAGACGTGGCTCCACACTCTCGGCTGAACAGCCAAGACGCTCCAGCATTGACTTGATCAACGTTTTCACGGCGGACTCGCTCGCCAAGCCGCCGCGAACGAGACATCGATCGACAAGAACGCGCCGGAATGCTCCGTAGAGCCCGGGTTCCGGTGGAGTGGGCTCGCCCCAGAACTCGTCGAGGTGCCGCGGAAACGTGAGACCAGGAACGTTGTAAATCGCTTCGCCAAGAGTGCAAACGGGCCTCCCAGCCGCGAGCGCGAGAGTCGCTGACGTGCTGTTCACGCAAACCATCCCGTTCGCATCGGCCGCTAATTGCTCCAGATTCCCACCATCGATGAAATGCACCCGCTCGCGAATCCCAAGCCGACGGCCGCGGCGGTCGATGTAATGCCGCCAATTGAACAACGTCGTATCAAATGGATGGGCCTTGATTAGCAGGTGAGCCTCTTCCGGTGCGTGCCGGGCGAAGCTCTCCATGACGTAGCTCGCAGCGGCGCGCATATCCGGGAAAGGCGAGTGGCTGCGGATCTGGTAATCGCCTGACAGCTGCAGGGGAAACAGGAAGACCGGCTTCCCTTCCAGCCCCTTGATCACCTCGTCAGTCTGACGCTGTCTCAGGCCTCGCACGAGATATTTCCAGCCCCATCCGAGCCCCTCCATGATCGCCGAACCCGGTCGATGGGTGCGATAGAATGGATAGGCCAACTTGCCGGCATGGACGGCAATATAATGGCGGGCGGTGTCCCGCACGCGGCGCCGGAAATCGGCGGTGATCGGCGGCAGGTACGGCTCGGGCGGAAGCGCTTTCGCCTGTTCGATCAGCCATTCCTTGTTTCGCGCGAGTCGCGAATGTCCGTTCACCCCATCGAGCTCGAGCGTCATCCAGTGAGGACGCAGATAACCTTCCTCCAACACATGGGTCCGCACTCCCCGGAGCGCTGCCACCCCGCGGGCGGAAACGTGATAGGGGCGGCAGTCACCGAACAACAGGATGTCGGTGATCTGGTGCTCGCGCAGGAAATTGTCGAAGAAGCAAGGCCAGTCCCGGAACCGGCCTCGAAAATTGGTGGCGGGTTCCGGCCAGTCCAGCTGGTCACCCCCGCAGATGTTGATCCGTTCGACCTTGACGCCGCGCCCGCGCATGGCCGTTGCGAGCTCATGGAGCAATGGGCCTGGCGGCCCCTGAAGGAACAGGAACGCGCGGCGGTCCGGCGCGTGAAGCTGGGGCCGTCGCCGCTCCGGCGCGGGATCGTTGGCCGGGTGCGGGGAACGCAATAGCAGACTGAGATTTCCGGTTGGTCGATTCACTGGACCAAACTCCTCAAGCGGCGCATGAAGTGGCCCTGCAAACGGCGCATGCGGACGATCAGACCTTGCGCCCGGTCGTCGCTGGCGCTTAGGCGCGCGACCGCGACCTCTGCGGGACAAGGGAGACCGGTCACCGGATCGAGGTAGCGTGGGTAGACCAACAGCGTTGCGGCAACCATCTCATCGAGCGTCCGTTTTGCTGTTCGCCGCGCAGGCACTGGTCCCAGATCGTCAGTCAGGCCCCAGCCGGCATAGAAGGGCACACCATAGGTGGTGACCTTCTTGCCGCGCATTAGCGCCTCAAAACCGGCGAGCGATGTGTTCACGTGGACCTCGTCGACCATCGAGATCAGCGACGCGATAGGCACGTCGCCGATGACCTCATCGGCGAACATCAGACAGTCGCGATCTGGAATCGAGCCGCGGCGGTGTCCGGCAAGCACATCAGGATGCGCTTTGTAGAGGATGTACGCGTCCGGCGCCTGTTGCCGGACTCTGGACAACAGTTCAAGATTGGACACGAGGCCGCATCCGCCGGCCAATACTGCACGGTCGTCCTCCACTTGCCCCGGCACGAGGATATGGCGCCGGCCGGCAGCGCGGCGCTCGATCACCACGCTGCCCCGCTCGTACTTTCCGATGCCGGCTTGGACTATCAACGAGCGCAGTTCGCGGGCCCGATCCAGGATTGGCGCGTCGAACCGACCTTTCTCCAGCAGGATCTCGAGCTCGCTCGGTTGCGACGGATCGAAATGAGCGCCGAGACGATCGGCCGTAATTGACAGAGGAGGAATGCAGTCGGCGCCGAGCCCTCGCGAACGAAGGAAACCGTCCTCTACCTCGATCGCAGCGACATTGCGGCGCTCCAGCTCGGCGGCAGTCCCGGGCGCCAACTTCGCACGCCACATCGCGACCGAATCGCTAGCCTTGGTATGATCCAGGCTGCGTAAGAACCGGAACGGCGATGACCCGCTCCACAACAGCGGCGCGATGTGACTCTGTTTCCAGAAGGCGAAGCCCACCCCACCAACAATTCCGCGGTTCGAGTCAATGAGCTGGCGCCAAAATCCGCAAAGGGCGGCCACGGCGTGTGCATCCATCGCTTCGCCGGTGAACGGATTTTCAAATGCCGTGCCGCACAAAGCTTCAATAACCCGCTTGACCCGGTCGCTACTCGCCGCTTCGCTCGTCTGATCCAGATCAAAGTCGTAGCAGGGAATGCCAAGCAGCGCGGCAACAACGCAGACCTCATCATCCGCTTCAGCAACGAGCGCTGTTGAACGCGAGAGCATATGCCATGGGTCACATTCACCGCTGACTACGAGCTCTGCTCCGTAATCATCGCCCGCCTCAGCCGCCGGATCCCAGAGCACCACCGGCCGTCCGGCGAAGAGCCGCTTCACAAGGTTTAGCGGCGCAACCGATCGAACGAGTACATGGCCGTCGGGAAGTTCGGGTTGCGCACCCCAGAAACTGCCACCCACTCGCAACTCGCGTAGGGAGGTGGCAAGCGCAAGCGGGTCAGCGCGCTCGCCGAACCTCTCCGCGAAATGCTGCAGGCGCGCTCCAGGAAACGGCGGAATACGCAAAAAGGGGGCTGGCGGCCGACCATGCGCAGCCGCTGAACAATTTGCGGCAAGGCCGGGGCCTTCCTGGTGGTCGACCGAATCCAGCAAATTTACCTGTTCTTTCAGCAAGATAGATGCACCGCTCGAAAGCACGTTGATCCCCCGCCGAGCGCACCAATCCCTATCGATGGATATCTGACAGTCAAGCGCGGTTCGTACAGGTTAGACAATCACGGCATCGCGCGAACACAGTTATCGAAAAGTAAACTGGTTTTTGTGGCCTTCGAGCAACAGAAAGAGTGATGAGTGTGAGAGTATTGTTGCTGTAATCGTTTCGAGTCCGTGCCCGACTCGGCGTTACAGCAGTCTCGAGAGCATGTGCAGCGCGAGACGGACTTCGCCATGCGAGAGTGCCCAACGCAAGATTTCCAGCCGTTCACTCCTCGCCAGCAGTCCGCGGTCCAGACTCCGGAATAGGTGCAGCCTCTCTGCCGGAGTGAGAACGCCAACGAGGTTGAAAGCACCGTGGAATCCGAACTCGTCTCCAGTCGGCGTAGTCCGCTCATAGGCGAATCTCAGAGCAACCGATTCCGGCGCGAACCGGATCCCCTGCTCCTCGAGTTGCGGGCGAAAGGCACGTCCGATGAGAATGTCCTCGACGTCAGACTCGTCGAACGGAAGTTGCTTACAAGCCTCGAGCAGGCGCCGCGACCGAAGGGAAAATCCACCGTTTCCGACATTGAACCCGTCGTGAAAGTGCGGCCAGACCGCACCAATGTAATCATAGTCTAGGAAGTGCGAGTCCCACGCTCCTCCGTCGAGGACAAAACCGTCCCACTGAATGCAAAGAGCATGGTTCGTTTCAACATGCTGAGCAAGATCGCGGAGCATGAACCGCGAATAGTCGGCGCGCGAGCCAAGGCAGTTGATCTTTCGCCACTCTATCGCCGGATCGGCGTTTGATGGCGGCGGTTTGTCGCTCAGCAAGAGAACCTTGCCGAAGTCGGCCCGCTGCATCGACGCATGCAGCGCGTCGACCGTGGCCGCGAGCGCAACGCTGGTGACGGCGACAAGCGTGACATCCGACAACGCTGGCCTTGCGGGCCGATCGATCAAACCGTGTCTTTCGCGACGGCCCGCAGATAGCGAGCGTAATCCGACTTGCCGAGCTTTTCGATGGCGACATTCAGCTGCGGCTCGTCGATGAACCCCATCCGAAAGGCGATTTCCTCAGGGCAGGCGATCTTGGTACCCTGTCGCCGCTCGAGCGTTCCGACGAACTCCGCAGCCTCGAGCAGGCTGTCGGGCGTGCCTGTATCGAGCCAGGCGTATCCCCGCCCCATGACCTCAACCCGAAGCTGCCCTTTTTCCAGATAGGCTTGGTTGACGTCGGTAATCTCGAGTTCGCCCCTCGCCGAAGGCCGGATGTTGGCGGCGATGTCGACCACCTGCTCGTCGTAGAAATAAAGGCCCGTTACAGCCCAGTTGGATTTCGGCGTCGTCGGCTTCTCCTCAATGCTGAGCGCGCGCATCTCCTCGTCGAAATCGACCACACCATAACGTTCGGGGTCAGAGACATGATAGGCAAAGACGGTCGCTCCCGACCGCCGTTCCCGCGCCCGATCGAGGACATCGGGAAGGCCATGACCGAAGAAAATATTGTCGCCAAGCACGAGGCATGACGCACCTCCTGAGACGAATTCCGCGCCGATCGTGAAAGCCTGGGCCAGCCCCTTCGGCTCGGGTTGCACTGCGTACGATATGCTCATGCCCCACTGCGAGCCATTGCCGAGCAACTGCTGGAACAACGTCGAGTCATGCGGCGTCGTAATCACTAGGACCTCGCGGATGCGAGCAAGCATCAAGGTAGTCAGCGGATAATAGATGAGCGGCTTGTCATAGACAGGCAGCAGCTGCTTCGAGACGGCAAGTGTCATTGGATAGAGCCGAGTTCCGCTCCCTCCAGCAAGAATAATTCCCTTCATGGGCCTAGTTGTTACCTCCGTCACGCACCGGCTGCAGCAGTTTGCCGACAATCGGTCCAACCGAGCTACGCCAATCAGGCAATTGCACACCGTGAATACGTGCGAGCTTGCCCCAATCGAGCCTCGAATTCGCCGGTCGCCTGGCCGCGGTCGGATAGTCCGCGGTGGCAATGCGGCGCACTTTCGCCGTTGGACCGCCGCGAGCCTTCGAAGCCGCGAAAATCCCCTCGGCGAAGTCAGCCCAGGTCGCTTCTCCGGCCCCCGCCATGTGGAAGATGCCGCGATGTTCGGAATGACTGCTCGACGCCAGGTTTCGTGCGACAGCGATGATGCCGTCTGCAATGTCGAACGCGCTCGAGGGATTACCCCGCTGGTCGGCAACGACCGCAATCTCGTCGCGGTCGCCGGCGAGGCGCAGCATGGTCTTGACGAAGTTCGTCCCGAACGGACTGTAAATCCACGAAATACGCAATACGACGCTGTCGCGGTGCTCCGCTAGCACCGCTCGCTCGCCCGCCCTCTTCGAGGCGCCATAGATGCCTGTTGGTTCGGTTGGGTCATCCTCAACGTAGGGCGTCGGCTTGGCGCCATCGAACACGTAGTCCGTGGAAAGATGGATTAGCGGCGCTCCTGCCTCGCGAGCCGCTCGGGCAACCGACCGCGCCCCTTCCTCGTTGACTAAAAACGCGAGCTCGCGGTCGGTTTCGGCCCTATCGACCTGCGTGTAGGCTGCTGCCGAGACGACGATATCAGGCTTGGCATCGGTGATCGTGGCAACAATCTCGCCGCTAGTGCCCGCAAGGTCGAGTTCGGGCCGGCCCAGAGGAACAATTTCGATGTCGGTGTCAGCTGTTCGGTCGGCGAGAGAGCGGACTACCTGACCCTGACGTCCGGTCACAACGATCCGCACCTGCTCAGCCCTTCGCGGACTTGAGCAAGCCGAGCCGCTCGCCCGCATACCGTTCCCGCAGCGGCCGCCACCACCAATCATTTTCGAGATACCATTTGACGGTCTTCGCGGTGCCGGTGTCGAAATTCTCCTGCGCCCGCCAGCCAAGCTCGGTCTCAAGCTTGGTCGCGTCGATCGCATAACGTGCGTCGTGGCCCGGCCGGTCGGTGACGAACTCGATCAATTCTTCGCGCGGCCGATTGGATGGAGCGAACTCATCAAGGACAGCGCAGATTCTCCGAACGACATCAATGTTGCGGCGTTCGTTGCGTCCGCCGACATTGTAGGTCTCACCCACTCGCCCGCGTTCAATGATCAGGTCCAGTGCTCGCGCATGGTCTTCGACATAAAGCCAATCGCGGACATTTGCGCCCTGACCGTAGACCGGCAGCCGTTCGCCTGCGAGCGCATTCAGAATGGTGAGCGGGATCAGTTTCTCAGGGAAATGATAGGGCCCGTAGTTATTGGAGCAGTTAGAAACGACTACCGGCAGACCGTAGGTCCGCTGCCACGCGGTGGCGAGATGGTCCGACGAGGCCTTGGACGCCGAATAGGGGGAACTCGGATCGTACAGTGTATCCTCGGTGAAGAGGCCGCCCTCGCCAAGCGAGCCATAGACCTCGTCGGTTGAGACGTGGAGGAACCGGAACGCCTCTTTCCCCGTGCCCTCGAGGTTCGACCAATAATCCCGGGCGGCTTCAAGCAAGGTGAAGGTGCCGATGATGTTGGTCTGGATGAAGTCGGCCGCGCCCGTGATCGACCGATCGACGTGGCTTTCGGCCGCCAGGTGCATGATCCGATCAGGCTCAAATCCGGCGATTGCCTGCACCATCGCCGCGCGGTCGCAGATATTTGCGTGCAGGAAGTGATAGTTCGGCTTGCCAGTGACAAGCTTCAGCGACGCCAAATTGCCTGCATAGGTCAACGCGTCGACATTGAGGACCTCGTACCCCTTCTCGAGCACCAAATACCTCACAAGCGCCGAACCGATGAAGCCGGCACCCCCCGTAACAATCACCCGCATCAGCTATCACTCATCGAAAAATAGGCCGGTAAATCGGCGAGCCGAGGTTGGCGGCGGTCTTTGACGGACAGCGTTTGGGGTTCCGCAATCTTTGGCCATTCGATACCGATGTCGGGATCGTCCCATGCGACTCCCCTGTCATGCTCAGGGCTATAGTAGTTGGTGACGCGATAGCTGATGACGGTATTCGCCTCCAGCGTGCAGAACGCGTGACCAAATCCGACCGGTACCCACAGCTGATTGTTCTCATCCGGCGAAAGGATGACAGAGATCCAACGGCCATAGCTCGGCGAATCCACGCGAAGATCAACTGCAACATCGAGCAGTTTGCCTGCCAGACAACGCACGAGTTTTCCCTGCCCGACCGGATGAGACTGGAAATGAATTCCTCTGATCGTCCCTGGTCGCGCGCTGAGTGATTGGTTGTCCTGAACAAATTCGACGCCTGGCGCGTGAGCGATGAAGGTATTCAGCCGGAAAATCTCTGAGAAATATCCACGTTCATCATCGATCCTGCGCGGAATTATTTCAAACGGGCCGTCGAGTTCAAACTTACGAAATTCCATTCTTTGCCCCTGCTTGGGCCAATGTTGAGGCGCGATAGCCGAATTGGGTCAGCGTTCAACCGGTTATTGTGTCACGGCCCGCGCTGTGGCGACCGGCACGAACAGTTGACTCAGCAGCTGGATGAACTTGGTCGGCTGATTGGCCCGTGCGTTGCCAATGTAGAGCACGTCACGGTCATGCATCATGAACCGTTGCGAGAGCAAATAAGCGCCCGGGCGCATCATGTTCAGGTGATACACCGTCGGCTGTTCGGTGCCGTTCGACTGCGGAACATACCGAAACACGAAGACTGCGCCGGCATCACCGGCGTTGGGATTCGCACCGCCGGCAAGCGCCACAGCTTCCGCGAGACTTAGGCGAGATCGCGGAAAAACGACCTCGTCCGCTTTGTTCGGAGCCCCAAGAATTGAGAGGCTCTGCGGTCTGCTCACCAATGTGATTCGGTCACCCGGAACAACCTGCACATCCTCCTCGGGCATATCGAGAAGATCGCTCAAGCGGATCTCAAACGTCTGCCCATCGCGTTGCACACGCGCGACAGCGTCCTTAGCGCTGCCGCGATAGCCACCGGCAAGAGCAATTGCATCGACGAGCGATTCGCGGTTGGTAGACAGCACCAGCCGGCCCGGCTTGGCGATTTCGCCTGCGAGAATGATGCTGTTGGTTATCGACTGATCGATCGAAACCATCACTTGCGGATCCTGCGACATGCCGCGCAAGCCGCTCTGGATCATCGCCTGCAGCTCGGCGGCAGTATGGCCCGCCGCCCGGATCCGCCCGATAAACGGCACCCGGATATAGCCGTAGTCGTCGACGCGGACTGCAGGCAGACGCTCAGCGTTGGAGCTTGTGTCGACCGTCGCTCCGCCGGCAGTCGCAGAGCGCACAGCAGAATTGCCGAAAAGGGCAACGCCGGCCTCGTACACAGTGATATTGAGAACGTCGCCGGGCCCCAGCAGATCAGTGGGACGAGGGGGCGTGCTGACGAGGCTTGGTAGTGGTACCGCTGGCGGCTGTGGCAAGGTCGCCGGCGATTCTACCTCGATTACGGTGAACGGGTATCCGCCCGGCTTGGCGGCACCATGTCTGATCTCGGCCCCCGTCGGCCCACTCGACGGCAACGTGGCGCAGCCAGCCAGCGACAGAGCGGCAGAGAAAACGAGAAACACGCTGCGGAACGAACCGCTCCGCCGCGGAACGCAAATCGTCGACATCGATTGAAAAACCCTGGAAATGGTCAGATGAACCCCCGTGCCCTTAACACCTCTAGCAAAACGAAGGCAACGCGACCTTCGCTCTCGCCAAATCGGATCCCGGCTCATTGTTTAGCGACGGCATGAACCTAATCCTAATGATCTGTGGCTTTTTTTGCCGCTCCAAGCCATCGGAACCAACATGACCTTCTGGGAGCATTTCCTGCGCGTACTGCCACATAGGCCGAAGCAGGCTCTCGCCGCGCTATATTGGCATGTGACTCGGCGAAAGGTGCGGGCACGAAACCGCTTGCGTGTCGCGAGCGTGGACCTGCCGTTCGCCTATTCCGTGTGGATTGACACGAGAGAGAGGACTATCGATGGTGATCGTGAAATCGCTGCCAGCATTCAGAAATCAGGCTGGTGTCCCCAATTTTCGGTTATACTCCATGGACCCCCAGGCACAACGACCGGACAACTCAGTCGGTCGGTGATATCGATCCAGCGGCAAATCTATCGCGACTGGAATCTCGTCGAGGCGCCATTGCAGCCGCTCAGCGCGGCAATCTCAAGTGCCGTCGGCGACTATGTCATTCCGCTTCGAGCGGGGGATGTACTCTCAGACGCGGCCCTACTTCGCTTGGCAGAAGCGCTGCAAATGAATCGAAAAGCAGCAATTCTGTACGGTGATCAAGACCAACTTGACGAACGCGGCCAGAGAACTCGCCCATGGTTCAAACCCCGCTGGAACGAAGAAATGTTCCTCGCCCAGGACTATCTGGCAGATATAGTAGCAATCGAAACTGGGCTGGCGTGCAAATCGGTCAAAAACACGATGGATCTTAGTGAGCTTCTGCTGGTCGCGTCGTCGTCGGCTGACGGAGCTATCGTGCACGTGCCGCATATTCTGTGCCACGTGGCCCCTCGATCCGAAGATCACCTCGAACGTCTGGCCGCTGTTGGCCGCCATCTTGAGCCGGCCGGCGCGACCTGCTCAGTCGGTCCATTCGGCACGATCAAGGTCTTGTGGCCGCTCCCTAATGACCTGCCGCTGGTCAGCATCATAGTTCCAACCAAGGACAAACTGGACCTGCTTCGCCCGTGCATCGAGAGCATCCTCACGCGCACCTCCTACCAAAATTTCGAGATTTTGATCGTCGACAACGCGAGCACCGATGGCACGGCTGATGCGATCGAATCGACCTTCGGCGATCGTGTGCAGCTCGTCCGATTGACGACGAACCGCGGCGCGTGCGCGAAAAACGTCGCGATCGAGCGGGCGCA
>Ga0207706_10003260_pt1 | contig 15543 bp, 13 predicted proteins | sample KBSC53metaG_FD_184318 | JGI IMG/M metagenome (GOLD analysis project Ga0207706, IMG submission 184318) | Corn rhizosphere microbial communities from Kellogg Biological Station, Michigan, USA - KBS C5-3 metaG (SPAdes) (version 2) | ecosystem: Host-associated > Plants > Roots > Rhizosphere > Soil ... | reverse complement strand
GGGGACGAGATCTTCCGGAGTGAGTATCGACCGCGCCACCTGATTGAACCGCGCCGCGAAGTCCGCGACTTTCTCGCGAGCGATCGTGACTCCAGCCGCGGCGCGATGGCCGCCGTAACGAATGAGATGCTCGCGCGATTGTCCGAGCGCGCCATGCAGATCGAACTTGGGAATCGACCTGCCGGATCCTTTGCCGTGGTCGCCGGAGAGAGCAATCAACACCGTTGGCCGCCCGAACTCCTCGACCAGCCGCGACGCGACGATGCCGACGACGCCCGGATGCCAGCTGTCATCGGCAAGGACGATCGAGTATTGCTCGTCGAGATCCATCGCCAGGACACGCTCGCGAGCCTGCTCCAGAGTCGCGCGGTCGATCTCCTGGCGGTGATGGTTGAGCTCCTCGAGCTCGCGGGCGATGACGTTGGCCTGGTGCTCGTCTTCAGTGAGCAGCAGCTCGACGCCGCGAATGGCGTGGCCGAGTCGACCCGCGGCATTCAGCCGCGGCGCGAGAATGAACCCGATCCTGCCGGCGGTGAGCTCCTTTCCGCTCAGGCCTGACGCGCGCAACAATGCTCGCATCCCGACATTCCGGGTCTCCGCGAGCATGCGCAATCCATAGCGCACGAAAACGCGGTTCTCACCGCGCAGCGGCGCGACATCGGCCACCGTGGCGAGCGCGACCAGGTCGAGCATTGCCCAGATGAAGTTCTCATTGGCGCCAAGCGCGCGCGCAACGCCCAGCGCCAGCTTGAAGACGACACCAACTGCGGCGAGATCCTTGTCCGGATATCCGCAGCCGCTTCGCTTGGGATTGAGCACCGCCAGGCAGTCCGGCAGATCCCCGCTTGGCAGGTGGTGATCGGTGACGATGACGTCGACGCCAGCTCGGCACAACTTCGCCACGGGCCCAACCGCTCCCGTTCCACAGTCGCAGGTCACGACAACTTTGGCGCCCGCCGCGAGCGCGGCATTCACCCCGGCATCAGTCAGGTCGTAGCCGTCCTCGATGCGCCGCGGAATAAACGGCATCGCCTGGCCACCCAGTGCCCGGACGACGCGCGTCAGGATTGTCGTTGAAGAGATGCCATCAACGTCGTAGTCGCCGTGGATGAAGACGAGCTCTTTCTCACGGATCGCGCGAGCGAGCCGGTCCACGGCCTTGTCCATCGACAGAAAACTGAGCGGATCGTGGAGTCGATCGAGCTTGGGTCGCAAAAAGGTTTTCGCCTCGTCCGCTGTGACATAGCCGCGAATGAGCAGCAGGCGGCAGACGATTTCGGGCAGCGACAGTGCTTCCGCCAGCGCGCGGACTGCTTCTTCGTCGGGAGGTTTGGGGATGATCCAGCGCGAGGGAGTCGCTGGCCGTTCCGAGGTGAGAGTTGTCACCAACGCAACTTAGGAACAACCACCACGGCACTCAAGGCGTGCGGTGCGACGATTCCTGATGCGCGACATCACCCCTCTGCGTATAGCAGCACCCCGCAGGCTTCGCAGACCTCGATCTGCCCACTGCTTGCCATAAGGTTGCGGCGCTGAAGGGGCACCGCGGTATCGCAGTTACCGCACGATCCGCCGCGCAACGCATAGAGCGCCTGCGATCGTCTGCCTCTGATACGGTCGTACTTGCCGAGCACCGGCCGCGGCACCGAAACCGCACGGCCATCCCTGTCGCGCCTGGCCGCATCGAGCTGGGACTGAAGCTCTGCTCTCTTCGCTTCTATCTCCGGACGGGCAGCTTTCTGCTCTTCCTCGAGGGCGGCCAACGCTTGCTTGGAGGCAGCGACGGCAGCGTTCATCTCGTTGATGCGACGGCCGAGTATCGCAATCTCGCTTTCATCTTCGGCCATCAGTCTGCGTGTGGCCTCGACCTGGGCGGTCGCAGCGGTTGCTTCACGCAAGCGCTTCACATCTTCCAGCTGATGAAGGTTTCGCTCCTGCAGCACCCGGTGCTGGGAAAGCCTGGACTGAAGCTCTTTTTGCTTTTTCTCTTCGGCCTGAACCGCGGCCTGCACTCTGTTCAGGCTGGCGGTCGCCTGTTCCTTCTTTTTGTCGAACTCGGCGAGCTGCGGATCGAGCGACCTGATTTGATTCTCGATCTCGCGGATTTTCAGGTCGTCATCCTGCAGCGCCAACAACGCTTCAACTTCCTGTTGCATCCACCCTCCAGGTCATCGTTTCAGTTTTTGCTTTTCGCATCTGGCCTCCTGGATGATCATCGCGCGCGTGTCTGTCTGAATTGTTTGAACAGCTTCTTTCCCGTTGCCTTCAGCTCTTTTCGGATGGCGTCCTTCTCTGCAATCAGCTTGTCCTTTTGTGCGCCGTCAGCCAGCGGAATAATCCGGTCGAGCTCCGCTGCCCGAAGGTCGAGATCCCGCGCGCGCAAAGTGGCGAAGCTGTCATTTATGGTGCGTTCGGTGTCGAGTGAAATAGCACCTTCGGCCATAATGTCCTCCAGGGCAGCGATGGCCTCCTCACCAAGATTCGCAGTGACCTCGTCGATTGTTGAATCGGGCCCGTTTGCCACCAGCGCCCGGTAGATCGCACGGTACTCTGGATCGCGAAAGCTGCCCGCCCCCAACTTCTCGGCAATCTGCTCCACCCGCGACCGATTCAGCAACATCGCCCGCACCAGCTCTCGCTCGGCGGATGATCCGCGTTCCGAATGTTTGGCGCGCCTGTCCCCTCTCCGCACAATTGCAGCCGGAGAAATCCGAGGGGCCGGAGCCGTCGGCGGCGCGACCACAGGAGTGGCGCGGCCGTTCAGCTCGCGCATGAGAACCTCGCGCGCAACTCCACTTACTTCGCTGGCGCGGGCGATGTACAGGTCGCGCATGATCGCATCCGAAGCCGCGCGTACGGTGGGAAGCAGGCGGTCCAGGGCCCGCCGTTTCTTCTGCAGCTCCGAGAACATGCCGGCCCGCTCGAGAAGCTGGATCTTGCGATCGAACACATCGATTGCGTCACGCAGACGCGCGGTGAGCGCAGCGGCGCCGTGCTGCTTGACGAAGGTGTCCGGGTCTTCGCCTTCCGGCAGCGTGACCACTCGGACGGCGGCGCCCTGGCGTAACAGCTCATCGCCCGAGCGGAAGGTTGCCTGGAGTCCCGCCTTGTCGCTGTCGTAGAGAAGAAAGACGTTCTTCGTCAGTCGCCGCAAAGCAACCGACTGCGCTTCGGTGAGTGCGGTGCCCATCGGTGCGACAACAGTAGTGAGTCCCGCCGCCATCAGTCGCACGACATCGAAGTAGCCTTCGACGACGAGAACCTGATCCTCGCGCCTGATGTCGTTCTTTGCCCAATTGAGCCCGTAGAGAGTCTTCCCCTTCGAGAAGGCGACCGACTCCGCGGAATTCAGGTATTTCGGCTCGCCTGGTCCCAGCAGTCGGCCGCCGAAGCCAACGTAATGCCCGATGGAGTCCATGATCGGGAACATCAGCCGGCCGCGAAAACGCGGTCGCGGCTCACTGCCGTCTTCCCCCTGAACGAGGAGCCCGGCCGTTGTGAGTCGCGCTTCGTCGAAGCCGAGCGTGCCCATGTAATTGCGAAGAAGCCCGATCTCACGAGGAGCGAAGCCGATCCCGAATTGATCGGCGACTTCGCGGGAGATGTCGCGCTGCGCCAGGTAGTCGCGCGCCTGCGCCCCGAGCGGATCGTCCCAGAGGATCTTCTGGAAGTACGCGGCGGCCGTCGCGTTCACTTCCCAGACCGGCTCGCGCGGATCTGGTCCTTCGCGCCGCGATTCAACTTCGCGAACCTCGATCCCCGACTTCTCGCCGACCATTTTCACAGCTGCCGGCCATTCGACGCCGACCCTTTTCTGAAGGAATCGGAAAACATCGCCGCCTTCCTTGCAAACGAAGCAGTAGTACATCCGCTTCTTTGGCGAGACCGAGAAGTTGCGGTGAGTGCCCTGGTGAAATGGGCACGGTCCGCGATAGTCGGTGCCGGCGCGCTTGAGGTTGACGTACTCGCCGATGATCTGAACGATGTCGGCGGCGTCCCGAACCTGGTCGACGACTTCGTCGGGAATCACTTGAGCTCCACCACCGTCACGCCCGCTCCTCCCTCGTTCCAGGCGCCGAGCCGGAAACCGGTAACGCGGGATTCCTTGCGCAGCATCTCGGTGACACGCTCGCGAAGCGCGCCCGTTCCCTTCCCGTGAATGATACGGAGCGTCTTGAGGTCAGCGCGGATTGCGGCATCGACTGCATGCATAACAATGTCGTCAATCTCACCGACGCGCATGCCGCGCAAATCGATTTCACTTGGTGCGGGTATGTCGGGAAGGTCGCCGCGGATGGCCACTGCCACCTCCGGCACCGCCGCCTCAGCGCTGGAGACACGCAGAGACGTACGCGGAACGGCAAGCTTCATGACGCCGACCGCCACCACTGCCTCATCATCCCGAATCTCGACGACCCGACCAATTTTTCCACCGAGCGTTTCCACCTCCACGAAATCACCGACGGTGAGCTCGGCGTTATTCGCGGTAGCCGGCGCGGCGGCTTTCTCTTCCGCCAGGCGATCCAGCTCCTTCCCCTGTTCGCCCGCCAAAGATTCGACGCGCTTCCGCGCCTCCCGAGCCGCTTCCTCACCCGCCTCCGAGGCAGCCTTGAGATCGCGGATCGTGCGCTCGACTTCCGCGCGCGCCTCCAGAAGATACTGCCGCGCTTCGCTGCGCGATGCCCGCTCGATCTCTCTCTCGCGATCTCTCACCTTCTTCTCGCGCTCGGCAACTCGGCGCGCTCTTTCTTTGACGTCCTGAGAGATGTCCGCACTCTCACGCTCGGTAGCGGACAGCTCTTTCTCGCGCGCCTCGAGCTCGGCGAGCAGCGCTGTGACTCTGCGCTCGTCGGCAGGAATGCGCTCTTCGGCGCGTTGCAGAACGTCGCCCGGGAGGTTCAGGCGCCGCGCAATGCTGATCCCGTAAGACCGGCCGGGGATCCCTTTGGTGAGCCGGTAAGTTGGCGCGAGCGCGACCGGATCGAACTGCAGCGAAGCGTTAACTACTCCCTCGACTTCGGTCGCCAGCTCTTTCAGCGCGCCGAGGTGCGTGGTGGCGATAGAAAGGGTTCCGCGCGTCGTCAGCGCTTCCAGGATCGCGCCGCCGAGAGCTGCCCCTTCGACGGGATCCGTGCCGGATCCGAGCTCGTCGATCAGCACCAGCGAGCGGTTGGTCGCCGACGACAATACTTCGGCAAGATTTTTCAGGTGAGCGCTGAAGGTTGAAAGGCTGGCCATGATCGACTGCTCATCGCCAACATCGGCGTAGATGTCGTCAACGATCGCGATGCGCGACCCTTGATCGGCCGGCGTGGGAATCCCCGACTGCACTAGCGCCGAGAACAATCCGAGGGCTTTGAGCAGCACCGTCTTGCCGCCGGTGTTTGGGCCGGAAATGAGAAGTGTGCGCTCGTTCCCCGTCATCTCGAGATCGAATGGAACGACGGTGATGCCCTGGGCGGTCAACAATGGATGGCGGCCCTGGACGACCTTGAAGCCCTCGGTCGCATCGGACAGCTCCGCCGGCGCAGCACGAAACTCGATGGCAAAGCGAGCGCGCGCGACGAGAGAATCGAGAGTAACGAGCGCTTCCAGAGATTCGCCGAGTGATTCGCGCAGCGGCCGCAGCTTTCCCGTGAGCTCCGCCAGAATGCGGTCGATCTCCTCTACCTCCTCGATCTGGAGCTCGCGAATGCGGTTGCCGGCCTCGACCGCCGCCGGTGGCTCGACGAAGAGTGTGCCGCCAGTAGCAGACGCATCGTGGACGATGCCGCCGACTGCGCCCTGGGCTTCGCGCCTCACCGGAATCACGTATCGACCATTCCGCACCGTCACCGACATGTCGGCAACTCGCTGATGCTGCTCCAGCTTGGCCATCGCGCGCTCGAGGAGCTTGATCAGCTCGCCCTGCGAGCCCTGCAGCTCGCGGCGGATCTTCCTCAACGCCGAAGAAGCGTCGTCGCGCACCTGACCGTCTTCATCGATCGCACGCTCGATAGTTTCCTCGACGGGCCGATTGACGGCGAGCGCTTCGATCTGCGCGGCGAGGACAGCGGTGACAACCGGCGATGCGCGTCCGCGCAACGACTCGCGAGTTATCCGCGAGCTGCGGAGCAGCGCGCCGAGCACAAGAAGATCTGGTGCGAACAGAGATGCGCCCTCGACGCGAAGCCGAGTCAGCGCCGCGCGCGCATCAGGAACACCCGACAGTGACCAGGGCTCCTCAGCGGCGAGCAGCGAGCGAACCGCGGCAACACGCGCGTGCTCGCGCTCGATCGTGTCGCGGTCGGTCGAGGGCTTGAGCTCCCTGACGCGCTCCGCGCCGAGTGACGACGTCGCACGCTCGGCGATGAGCGCCAGTGTGCGCGGGAACTCGATGACGTTTAAGGCGTGAGCATTCATTAAGAAGTGCTGCGGGCTACGGGCCAACTAATCACTGCGAGCTGCTAACTAACTGCGAAGTCCGAACTAACTGCGAATTGCGAACTAGCTGTGAGCTAATTGCGAACTGCTGCGAACTGACTCCGAACTGCGAACTAATTGCGAACGGCGAAGAGGAATCCAGAAGTGATCGAACAATGTTCGCACTTCGTAATTAGTCCGGACTTCGAAATTAGTTCGGAGTACGAAGTAATTTGTTGGCTCGCACCCCGCAGTCGACGTGACGACAAAGCCCGAGCCGGCGAGAAATTCGCGAGCTCGGGCCTGTGGTCTTCTGAACGAGCCGGTCACCCCTGCTTGCTCAGCTCCTCGCGGGCGATGGCGTTGATGGTGCTGCCGTCGGCCCGACCTTTGAATTGGGGAAGAACTTTGCCCATCACTGCTCCGATCTGCGTCGCGCCACCGGCAATCGCCGCCTTTACCGCAGCCCGAAGCTCGTCGTCGCTGACCTGAGCCGGCAGATACTTCTCGAGGGCCGCGGCTTCAGCCGACTCCTTGTCGGCCAGGTCGCTGCGATTGCCCTTCGTGTACATCTCGATCGACTCCTTTCTGCGCTTGATTGACTTGCGCAGGACGTCAATGACGTCGGCGTCGTTGGGGTCGCGTCGCAGCTCGATCTTCTTGTTCTTGATCTCGGAGAGCACGGTGCCAAGAAGCAGCGTGCCGGCCTTGTCCTGGGATTTACGAGCGGAATTCAGATCGCCCTGAAGTCGGGCGAGTAGCTCAGACATTCCCTAGACGTGACGGGTGCGACGGTTCTTACGCATCGCCGTGTTCAGCTTGCGCTTCCTGCGCTCGCTCGGCTTCTCGTAATGACGGTGCTTGCGGAGATCGGAAAGAATGCCCGCCTTCTCGCACTTCTTTTTGAAGCGCTTCAGCGCCCGCTCAAAGTTCTCGTCGTCATGAATAATGACTTCCGACAAAATCTGCTTCCCCCCTTCGTGGCGATCGTCATCGCCGGTATAGGCCAGACTGCTAAACTTAGGCGTCGCACGAGGTTGGGTCAAGCAAAGGCCTCGTCTCATTTGGACGGGTTCGCGCGGATTGAAGCGGACATCTGCGCCGGTACCTCGGGAGGGGTCCTCTTCGCGGCTACGCTCGCTGCCCCGCCCGCACGCTTGCGCTTTGCGGGCACCTGGCGCCCCTAACTGCGCTCCCTCGCTCCGCTCGGTCGCGGGTCTCCTCCTCACGCTCGCTTTGGAAAGCCGCTGCGAGGACCCCCTCCCGACTTCCCACGGAGTTCCCGATTCGCAGCGATCGCGACCGCGCCTCGCTTGGGGGTTGCTTCACCCACCGTCGCACGCGCGCGTAGCGCGCCGAGCCCCGCTCGGCATTCCCGCCACGAAGTGCGCAAGCGACCTTGCGCGCGCTGGACGTTCGGCGCTTCGCGCCGGCGCTTTCGCGATTCGCAGTTACAGATCTGTGCAGGGAGGTGAGCGTGTCCTCGGAGGAGCATCCGGAGCCAAGCCTGATGTGCGTGAGAGCTGCCGCGCTCACGTACATCAGGCGGGTGACGGCTCTGCTCCGAAGAGGATACCCTCACCGACCGCAAACACCGATGCGACAGGAATCGCGTTCAGCCTGGCGGCCAGGTCATCTGCCGACCACCCAACAAGTGCACGTGCAGGTGATCGACGCTCTGACCGCCGTCCTTGCCGGTGTTGATGACCGTCCGATAGCCGGTTTTGGCGATGCCTTCCTGCCGCGCGAGTGCGGCGGCCATGGCCAACATGCGCCCGAGCAGATCGGAATCCATCAGATCGTCGAGCGAGGCGACGTGCTTCTTGGGAATGATCAGGATATGGGTCGGCGCTTGCGGGGCGATGTCGCGAAAAGCTGCGAGATCCTTGTTGTTCACGATCATCTTCGCGGGGATTTCCCCCCGCGCGATCTTGCAGAACAGGCAGTTGCTCGTGTCAGCCATTGGATTGCCTCGAGAGAGCCAGCGAGGCCGTTGCGATCGCCACCGCGGCTACGCCCGCGGTCTCAAAACGTAGCGTCGTTTGCGCCAGCTTCACAGGGAGAAAGGCCGCGCCAATGAACGCGTCCCGCTCACCTGTCTCCATCCCTCCCTCCGGCCCCAGCGCGATCGTCACCGGCGCAGTCATCGGAACTCCCGCCATCGGCTCACCATCCATGGCTAGCAGCAGTCGCGTTCCGAGTGGTGCGGCCGCAACTGCGCGATCGATGGTGGCTTCGGGGAAAATGTCCGGCAGCCAGCCGCCGCCACTCTGCAACAGCGCCGAGATCATTCGCGCGCGAACCTTCGTCTGGAACGTGCTTCCTTCGCCTCGCGGCGAGACACTTTTGGATCTCCGCCAGACGACCGGTCGCCAGCTGGTGACGCCGAACTCCATCGCCTTCTCCGCCAGCCACAGCATGCGATCGCGGTCGGCAACCGGGGCCAGCAGGTGGACGGGCGCCGGCTTCGGCATCTCGCTGATCTCACTGACATCGATCAGCGCCGAAGTCTTCGACGCTTTCACCAGCGTTCCAACTGCCGCTTTGCCGGCGCCGTCGCGCAGCGCAATGCATTCGCCAATCCCCACCCTCGCCACGCGAATGTGGTGCGCTGCCTCGTCCGAGAGTGTGACGGTGGCACCCATCGCGAACGGCTCGGTTGCGAAGAATGTCGCTACCGGGGTGCGATCTGCACACTCCACCAGACGTCCTCCGTGTCCTCGCGTTGAATCGTCCAGCCATCCGCGTGAAGCTCGTTGACCATCGTCGGCCGTTCGGTGACCAGGATACCCGCCAAAATCGCCTGGCCGTCTCGCGTCAGCGCCTTTCTGATCGTGGGCAGCATCGGAATCAGCACCGACGTAATGATGTTGGCGAATACCACTCGCACCGGCGCGAGCAGCGGCAGAAGCACGTTTGCGTCGCCCTCGATCAGCTCGACGCGATCCGCGACCGAGTTCGCGTCGATGTTCGACTGGGCGTTTCCGATCGAATCATGATCGATCTCGACCGCGGCGACGCGGGCGGCGCCAAGACGCACCGCCGCGATGGAGAGAACCGCGCTTCCGGCGCCGAGATCGGCGACGACATCGCGCTGCCTGACGACACCCTGCATCAGGCGCATCACCCCGCGCGTGCTCGCATGCTCTCCCGTCCCAAACGCCATCGCGGGATCAACCACGATCGTGCGCGATGGATCGAGATCGGCGGCGAGCCAGGGCGGAGCGATGATCAGCTCGCCGACGTGCTGTGCGCCCACGGATGCGCGCCACTCGGAGTAGTCGACGTCGGGCGTCTCCGAAATCGCAATCGACGCCGCCGGATCTGCCTGGATCACCGCCTCGCGGACACGGTCGATGCTGACATCAGCCGGGAAGTGCGTCACCACGCTCGCGCCGTCTTCCTGAACGCCCTGCGATCCAAAATCAAAAAGCGCCGCGATCACTCCGTCGCGGTTCGACTCGGGAGTGATTCGCAGCGCTATCCAGCTCACGCTAGGCGCCTAGCGATTCCCGGATCTTCGACCAGAGACCCTTTGGGCGCGGTGCGGGCACCGATTGCAGCTCGGCCAATCGGCCGATCAGCTCTTTCTCGACGTCAGACAGGCTATCGGGAGTCCACAGCTGGAGCCGTACGTGAAGATCGCCGGTGGAGCTGGAGTTGATGCGCGGCAGTCCGCGACCGCGGAGGTTGAAGACCTGACCGCTCTGCGTCCCCGGCGGGACCTGCAGCGTCACGCTGCCGGCCACCATCGGCACTTCGACGTTCGCACCGAGTGTGAGCTGCGGATAGGTAACGAGCACCTCGGTGTAGAGATCCTCGCCGTCGCGCTCGAACCGTGGATCTTCTTCCACCTCAAAAACAACGAGGATGTCGCCGCGTGGACCACCGCGCGGGCCGACGTTGCCAACCCCGCGCATCGTCATGTACTGACCGGTCGCAACTCCGGCCGGGATGCGCACGACGATCTGCTTCTCGCCGCGAAGACGTCCCTCGCCGCGGCACTTTTTGCACGGCGCGGCGATCACTGAGCCCTCACCGGCGCAGGAAGGACAGGGTGCGACGCTGATCACCTGACCGAAAAAGCTGCGCTGCGCGCGGCGGACTTCTCCGGTTCCCTGACAGGTTGCACACTTGGTTGCCGTCGATCCAGGCTCCGCGCCTCTTCCTTCACACTGATCGCAGGGCTCGAGCAGTCGAACCGACACTGTCTTCTCTGTACCCGTCGCTACTTCGGCGAGTGTCATCTGCATCGAGAGCTTGATATCCGAGCCTGTGCGCGGTCCGCTGCCGCGGCTCGTCGCCGCGCCAAAGAGGTCGCCGAAGCCGCCCAGTCCGCCGAGATCGCGCATGAAGATGCTGAGCGCCTCGGAGAGATCGACGTGATGGAAGCCGGCCCCGCCGCGCAGTCCGGCCTCGCCATAACGATCGTAAAGCTCGCGCTTGTCCGGATCGCGCAACACGTCGTAGGCCTCGGTGATTTCCTTGAACTTCTCCTCGGCTTCCTTCGACCCGTTGTTTCGATCGGGGTGGTACGTCATCGCCAGCTTGCGATACGCCGTTTTGATTTCTGTGTCGCTTGCACTGCGCGCGACACCAAGCGTCTTGTAAAAATCAGCCATGCGTTCTGGAATTCTCCTTCAGTAAATCAGTGACCAGCTCGGAGGCGTGCGTCACCAGCGAAATGACTTTGTCGTACGGCATCCTTGTCGGTCCGATCACTCCAATGACACCGGTAAGAGGACCAGCGTGATACGAAGCGGTCACGACGGTGAAGCTCGCCAGTCGCGGATCGCTGTGCTCGTTGCCGATCGTTATCGATACGCCGTTTGTCTCGCTGCGACGGCGCAGCAGCTCTCCCAGTTTTTCGCGCGTCTCGGTGAGTGCAACCAGCTTCCGCATGTTGTCGACGCTGGCAAATTCCGGCTGCTCGGCGAGCAGCGATGCCTGTCCGAGCAACACCGCGTCATCGCTCGGCTCCAGCGCCGCGTCGAACAGCTGATCGCCTTCCTCGATGAAGACGTTGAGCAGCTCAGTCGCATCGCGCGTTGGACCGATGTCGCGCAGCCGATCGCCGAGCGAAGAACGAATTTGTATCAGCTTGAGTCCGGCCAGCCGCTCATTGAGAACGCGGGTGACTTCGGCAATCGCGGCGTCGGCAATCTCGCCACGTACGTCGATGAAGATCGTACGGACAGCACCCGCCGACAGCGTAAGCGCGACAAGCAGGCGTTCCGAGGAGAGTCGAACAAGCTCCACTCGCTCCAGCGTCGCGTTGTCGAGTCGCGGCCCCAGTGCAATGCCAAGCTCCTGGGTGATCACGCCGAGGCTCTGCGCCGCGCGGCGGAGAATGGCTTCAACCGCTGAACCGCCGGTTGCGATCTGGGCGGTGAGCTTCCGCCGCTCGTTGGCGGCAGGCCGACCGATCGGGATCAGGGAGTCGACGTAGACGCGATAAGCCACGTCCGTCGGGATGCGGCCAGCCGAGTGATGCGGATGGAAGAGGTAGCCCTTTTCCTCCAGGTCACTCATCGTGTTCCTGATCGTGGCCGGTGAAACCCCGAGTCCGAACTTGTTGGCAAGACTACGCGACCCGGCAGGCTGAGCCGTTTCGACATATGCCTGAATTACGGCCTCGAGGACGCGCCGTTCTCGCTCGTTCAAAGCTGGCAGAGCCATAGCCTCAAATATAGCAATGACTACGAGTTGGGCCTAAGGCTGCGCTGGTCAGTCTGCTCCGTTGGGAGGTAAGGTTGGCGGCGAGGCTATCCAGCCTCAGCCAGCCGGTGGGGGTGAGTCTGACACGGGGGTTTTCGAGGGGGTCGTCTACTACTGCCCACCCTGCCTCCTCCCACGCCCGGACGGTTCCCGCCTCTTCGACGTTTATCAGCAGGCCCCGCCTCGTGCGCAGGCCCAGATAGACCTCCTCGGCCTGACGGTTTTCGGCGGTCAGCATCTCCTCACCCGCGATCACGGGTTCGTTTGCGTACAGCCGGCGCGCCCATTCCGCGTACGCCGAAACGTTCCAGCTCCGGCGAACGCCATCGTACGAATGCGCAGCTGGCCCAATCCCGAGATACGGCTCGCCGGTCCAATAAGCGGAGTTGTGGCGGGAAGCCATCCCCGGGCGCGCGAAATTCGAGACCTCGTAGTGCTCGAACGCCGCCAGGTTCATCATCGAGTGGGCGGCGAGGAACTCTTCCTCGTAAGCCTCTTCGCTGCCTTGAACGGTCGCGCCGCGTTTGGCCCAGTGAGCCAGTGGGGTTTTTTCCTCAACGGTCAGGCCGTAGAGAGAAAGGTGGGAGGGATACAAGTCGATCGCTTTGGCGAGGTCATCGTGCCAGGATCGATTCAGGTGGGACGGCAGGGCGAAGATCAGATCGAGCGAAACGTTGGTGATTCCTTCTTTCTTGAGTACCTGCATCGCCTCACCGATCTGCGCCCCATTATGGGTTCGGTGCATCCACTCCAGTGCGCCGTCATCGAAGGTCTGGCCTCCCAGCGAGACTCGATTCACACCCGCCATAGCCCAGTTTCGGGCGGCGATGCGGTGGACGTCGTCGGGGTTGGCTTCGATGGTGACTTCTGCGTTACTGGCGATCACCGCATAGTCACGCACTGCGGCGATCACATCGGCGATCCCGGCGGCGCCGAGGCGGGATGGAGTCCCGCCGCCCAGGTACAGCGTCTCCAGTCGCGCGCCCTCGAGCTTGTCGGCCAGTCCATGCATCTCTCTGCGCAACGCCGAGACGTATTCGGCGACCGGCGTGGTGGAGCGCACTGCAATCGAGAAGTCGCAGTATGAGCACCGCCGCGCACAGAAAGGCACGTGGATGTAGAGGTGGCGCAAGGACATAACAGAATATAGTTCGACCTGCCTGCTGTAACGACAACCAGCCAGCTTGGACTTTAGTCCTTGGACCTTGGGCCGGGCCGGGTGACTACCGTCTCCTGACTTCGCCGGCGATGGTGCATTCGACGAGCCCCAGGATCTCGAGCGATGTGATCGCGGCAAGGCACTCGGATAGCGGCAGGCCGGTGGTGGCAGGGAGACGATCGGTATCGATACAGCCCTCGGCGGTAGCTTCCCAAACTTTCTGCTCGGAATCGGGCAGCGTCGGTGAAGGAGCAGCGTCCCGCTGTGGGGCGATGCCGAGTAGCGCCAGGGCGTCGTCGGGAGACGCGATGAAGCCGGCGCCGTCGCGCAGGAGCTGATTGGATCCTCGACACTGCTCGGAGTCGATCGGACCCGGTACGGCCGCCACCGTGCGATTGAGCTCCAATGCCTGTGAAGCCGTGTTGAGCGCACCACTGCGGAAGCCCGCCTCGACGACGATGGTGACCGGCGCGAGCGCAGCGATGATTCGATTCCGCTTCGGAAAGGAGCCGCGGGCGGCTTTCGCCCCTGGCGGGTTCTCCGAGAGCAGCAGACCGTTCTGGCCGATCGCCCGATGGAGCTCTCGATGGCCGACGGGATATGGAACGTCGACGCCGGTGCCGAGGACCGCCACCGTCCGGCCGGTTTCCTCGAGCGCGGTGCGGTGGGCGGCGGCATCGATGCCGCGTGCCATGCCACTGATGACGGTCACTCCGGCTCGCGCGAAGGCTCGGGTCAAAGTCCGGGTCGCACGCTCTCCATAGCCAGTCGAATTGCGTGTACCGACGATCGCCACGCGTGGTGCCGAGAGCGCGGCCATCTGCCCGATGGTGAACAATTCCGCCGGCGGTCCGGCCAGCTCCAACAGCTCGCGCGGATACTCGGGCGACTCACGAGTCCAGCACCGAATCGACCCCTGAACCGGGTTTGGCGAAGCTTGAAGTGGCAGCATTCAAGCTCAGGGAAGACTTAGTGTTACACCAGTCGGTTTAGCGCTTTGCTTGAGGCGCAAAAGTTCAGTCCACCAGCCGGCGGTGAGCGCCTCGAGACCCTGCCGCGCAGGAGCGCTTACGGCGAAGAGTCCGAATGCGCCCGGCGCTTCGATGGGCGGCGAATACTCCTCGCCGAGGAGGTCCATTTTTGTGAAGACCACGCAGTGTGGTTTGGCGGCAAGATCCGGCGAGTACTCGGCGATCTCGCTTCGCAGCTGGTCGTACTCGGCTTGCCAATCCATGGCATCGATCGGGATCAGGAAAGCGAGGATTCTCGTCCTCTCGATGTGCCGCAGGAACTGTAGACCCAGTCCCTTCCCTTCGTGCGCACCTTCGATGATGCCGGGGATGTCGGCTACGACAAAGGTCCGGTGATCGGTGAGCTGGACGACACCGAGGTTGGGTTGCAAGGTGGTGAAGGGGTAGTCGGCGATTTTGGGACGGGCGGCTGAGATCACGGAAAGAAGGGTGGACTTTCCCGCGTTGGGCTGGCCGACAAGTCCGACGTCGGCGATCAGCTTGAGCTCCATTTCGATCGTGCGCACCACGCCTTCCTCACCGGGCTGCCACTCCCGCGGCGACTGGTGGGTCGGAGTGGCGAAAAAGGCATTGCCCTTCCCCCCTCTTCCGCCAACGGCGATCACCGCCTGCTGGCCGTCCTCGAGGATCTCGGCGATGACCTCGCCGGAATCCGCGTCGCGCAGTACGGTGCCTGGAGGAACGGGCATGATGATGTCGGCGCCTGACCGGCCACTCTTGTTGGCGCCCATCCCGTGCTCGCCGCGCTCGGCCACCCATCTATCCCGGTAGGTATAGTCGAGGAGGGTGGAGAGATTGGAATCGCCGCGAACGATGACGCTTCCGCCACGTCCCCCATCGCCGCCGTCAGGGCCACCCATGGGTTCGCGCCATTCTCTCCGGAAAGAGGTGCAGCCGGAGCCGCCGGTGCCGCCTTCTACTCTGATTCTGGCTTTGTCGATGAACATGTTCTCGGCGTTTGGATCTCGGCGGTGTTCGGGCTTGGTTCAATACGGAAGCGGGGACTGCTCTCGGCGTACAGATCGCGGCGCGATCTGGCTTGGTTCAATACTGAAGCGGGGAGCTCTTAGCAGGTCAGCTTTATAGCGGGGAGTCGTCACTACTCGCGTTTCAGTGTGAGTGGGGAGCTATAAGCTAGCTCTAAGCTCCCCGCTGATGGTTACGTGTGGCAGGGAGCTCCGAGCTCCTCAGCTGACAAAGCTATCAGCTCCCCGCTTCCGTTCTGTGGATGCC
>Ga0207706_10003258_pt1 | contig 15548 bp, 17 predicted proteins | sample KBSC53metaG_FD_184318 | JGI IMG/M metagenome (GOLD analysis project Ga0207706, IMG submission 184318) | Corn rhizosphere microbial communities from Kellogg Biological Station, Michigan, USA - KBS C5-3 metaG (SPAdes) (version 2) | ecosystem: Host-associated > Plants > Roots > Rhizosphere > Soil ... | reverse complement strand
TCGAGGCCGATCGCGCTCACCCCGGTCTCCGCTGCATAAGCGGCCAGCTTGCCGCCGGCGCCCTTGGGAAACCCGATGATGGGCACCTGCGGATGGCGATCCTTCAGCGCCGATACGAGGCGAGCCGTCGGCGCAATCACCCATTGCTCGAACTGGACCGGCGACAGGCTTCCAGCCCAGCTGTCGAACAATTGCAGCGCCTCGGCGCCGGCTTCGACCTGGTGCGAGAGATAGTCGAACGTGACCTGCTCGATCCGTCCGACCAGCGCGCCAAACGCTCCGGGATCAGAATAAGCCAGCCGCCGGGCTTCGGCCTGGTCGCGACTCCCCTGGCCGGCGGTCATGTAGGTCGCCACCGTCCATGGGCTGCCGGCAAATCCAATCAGTGTCTTGTCGGGAGCAAGCTCGGCTTTGACCTTGGCCACCGTTGCGTAGATCGGGTCGAGCCGCGCCGGGACCGCCGTCAGCTGGTCCAGAGCCCCCGTCGTCAGCGGCGGCGTGAGGCGCGGTCCCTCGCCGGTCACGAAACTCAAATTCTGGCCAATCGAGAAAGGCACAATCAGGATGTCGGAAAAGAGGATTGCGGCATCGAGCCTGGGAAAGCGCTTAAGCGGCTGGAGCGTGACCTCGGCCGCGGCCTCCGGGTCATAGACCAGATTGAGGAAGCTTCCCTTCTCCTCCCGCAGCTCGCGATATTCGGGGAGATAGCGTCCAGCCTGACGCATCATCCACATCGGCGGAGGGTCGAGCCGCGTTCCACTGAGCACTGCCAGCAATGGCTTGCGGGCCTGATTGGTCGGAAGGTCGGAAGGCATCGAAGCCACTCCTCTTCTCTTTCTTATATATAATTTAGGAGAAGATTGATGATGTTGTTGGGCCGGGGAGAGCGGGGTTTAGGCACGCTTTCCGGAATTGCCAACAAGGGCGCCCGACGCTTGCACTAGGCAACTTCACGATTCGGCTCGATTCCACCCCATGATTCACAGTCTGGGGATTGAATCTGTCCCCGTGGATGAATCTGCTGATTGTCGTTTCGTGGCGGCCCGAAAATGATCGGTTGAGCCTGTCCCCAGCTAAGCGCTAGCCTTGCTTCAGCCCTTTTCCACAAGGTTGTTCGCTTGGGTCTCATCCTCGGTTCCACCAGCGCGATCCGGCGCCAGATGCTCGATGCCGCGGGCGTCGACTATCGGGCCATGGGCCCCAACGTCGACGAAGCGTCGGCCAAGGCGCGGCTGGTCGATCCTGTCGCAATCGCGTCGGAGCTGGCGTCGGCCAAAGCGATGAGCATTGGCGGTGACGATTGGGCAATCGGCAGCGACAGCGTGGTTAGCGTCGATGGCCGCCTGTTCGATAAGCCGCGCGATCGCGAGGAAGCTGCCGATCACCTTCGGTTTTTTTCCGGCAAGCTTATGCTTTTGACCAGCGCGGTCGCTCTTGCCCGAGGCGGAACCGTTGACTGGCAGCATATCGCGACTGCATCGCTCGCCGTCCGGCATCTATCGGATGCGTTTATCCGCGACTATCTCGATGCCGAATGGCCGGAGGTCGGCTATACTGTTGGCGTGTTCCGGTTGGAGGCGCGTGGCGTGCAGCTGTTCGACAAGATCGAGGGGGATCATTTCACGATCCTGGGCATGCCGCTGATCCCCTTGCTTGCCGCGCTTCGCGAACGTGGGCTGCTGCTTGCATGATCCGGATTGCCCTCACCGGCTCGATCGGGATGGGTAAGTCCACCGTCGCGAAAATGTTCGAGCGCGCCGGCGTTCCCGTGTTCGATGCCGATGGCATCGTGCGCGAGCTCCAGGGGCCGAACGGCGCGCTTGTCCAGCGTATCGGCGAAACCTTCCCCGGCACCGTGCGGTGCGGGACACTTGACCGTGAATGCCTCGCGCAAATCGTCCTGGGATGTCCGGAGAAGCTCGCGGCGCTCGAGCAGCTCGTGCATCCGGCCGTGCGCGAGGCGCGGGAAAGGTTCGTCGCGCAGCACGGCAACGCACCGGCGCTCCTGTTCGAAATCCCTTTGCTGTTCGAGACGCAAGGTGAGAAGGAGTTCGACGAGCTTGTCGTGGTCTCCGCGCCTGCGGAGATTCAGCGCGCCCGGGTCCTCGAGCGGACCGGCATGAACCAAGGCAAGCTCGAGTCCATCCTCGCTCGCCAGATGCCGGACGAAGAGAAGCGCGCTCGGGCCGACTTTGTAGTCGATACGGGTGTCGACCTATCCACAACTGAGCGCCAGGTCCGTGATATTCTTGATTGCCTCGGGCTGCGCGCGGGTGGATAGATTCCCCGATGCGGGAAATCGTATTCGACACTGAAACCACTGGACTGAGCCCCGGTGGCGGGGATCGGATGGTCGAAATCGGTTGCGTCGAGATTTTCAATCGCGTCGAAACGGGCCGGCACTTCCACGCTTATTTCAATCCCGAACGCGACATGCCGTTCGAGGCGGAAGCCGTTCACGGGCTGACGACCATCTTCCTGTCCGACAAGCCGCGATTCTCCGAAAAGGCCGAGGAGCTGCTCGATTTCATCGAGGATTCGCCGCTCGTCGCGCACAATGCGAGCTTCGACTTCGGTTTCCTCAATTTCGAGCTCGGGCAGTGCGGGCGTCCATCCGTGCCCATGTCACGAATGGTCGATACGCTGACGCTCGCGCGGACTCGCCATCCCGGCGCCAAGCACAGCCTCGATGCCTTGTGCATGCGCTTCGGAATCGATCGCAGCCACCGGGTGAAGCATGGCGCGCTGCTCGACGCGCAGCTGCTCGCCCAGGTCTATGTCGAGCTCACCGGCGGGCGCCAGATCGGCCTCGGCCTGGTCGCCGAAGCGGGGACGGTCGCCGTGGCGCAATCGGCCGGGCCGGTAACCGTCCGCGAGCCCCGCGTTCCAAGGCCGCATGTTGCTGCGGTGGAGGAACTCGAGCGGCACCGGGCCTTTATGGCAAGGGTAGTCAACCCGCTTTGGCAACGCTTCGTCGGCGCCGGTTGACGTTGCCGTCGGCGCGGTCCTAAGCGCGCGCCAACACGAAGGAGCAAGGCACAGTGGACGTACGGGTCGCGGGTCATCAGGTCGATACCGGCGAAACGCTGCGAGAGCATGCTCAGCGGCGAATCGCGGAGATCACCGAAAAGTATTTTTCGCGGTCGGTCGGAGCCAACGTCACCTTCGGGCGGGGTCCAAACAACGACTATACCTGCGACATCGTCGCCCCGGCGGTCCAGGGCGTCGTGCTGAAATCGTCCTACAGCGGCCGGGAACCCGAGATCGCATTCAACGGCGCGGCCGACCGGATCGAAAAGCAGCTTCGCCGCTACACTAACCGGCTGAAGGAACATAAGGTCGACGAGGCCGCGCAGGCCTATGTCGAGAACGCAGCCTACACGATCTTTTCGGGCGGCGGGCGGAATGGGTCTGACGAGCAATCGGACTTCCCCGCGATCGTCGCCGAGACCCGCGTCGACATCCCGGTATCGAGCGTTTCCGACGCAGTCATGCTGATGGACCTGCGCAACACCAATGCGTTGATGTTCAAGAACAGCGCGACCGGCCAGTTCAACATGATCTATCGCCGCGAGGACGGAAACATCGGCTGGGTTGAGCCGCACACCGACTGACCCCATCTGACCATCGAGCGACCAAGGTGCGCCTGGTCGCACCCCTTGCGAGTACGCCATGCAGCTTGCCGATTTCCTCGATTGCGACGCGATCAAGACCGCCTTGCCCGCGGGCAACAAGCGGTCGCTGTTCCAGCAGCTTGCGAATCTAGCGGCACAACGCTTGTCCGTGCCGGCTGCGGCCGTGCTCGCGAGCCTCAACGAACGCGAGCAGCTCGGCTCGACCGGCTTTGGCCAGGGAGTCGCCATCCCCCACGCCAAGATCGAGGGCATCGACAAAATCTATGGGCTGTTCGCGCGTCTCGGCGAGCCCGTGGAATATAAGGCGATCGACGGCCGGCGGGTCGATCTGATCTTTCTGCTCCTTTCGCCCCCCGATGCCGGCGCCGAACATCTGAAGGCCCTCGCGGCGATCAGCCGGGTCACGCGCGACGCCGCGACGCTCGAGCGGTTGCGCGGCGCCCGCAGCCGCGATGCCCTCGCCGCCGTCCTCATGGGCGCTGACGAACGGGACGCCGCCTGACCAACGGACGCCTCCCCAGCCACGTTGAGGCCGGCGGAATCATCCGGCGCGTCACGGCGGATGGCGGTTTCGCCGCGGTAATGAAGAAGGGCGACGAGGAACGGGGATCGCTCCTTCTCCTGATTTCCAGCAGAGGGGCACATTATGCGTGTCTGGAGCGCGTGCTCGATCTCGATGGAACCTATCGCTGGCGCGAAGTCGGGCCCGGCGAGTCGGCGGGTTCCGCAGAAATTGCCGATTTCCTCGCCCGCCGCGCACGTTTCGACGAGGATTCATGGGCGATCGAACTGGATATCGCGGACCCCGAACGGTTCATCGCTGAAACGACATCTACGGGTTGACCCCTAGTCGAGGGCGCGCGAACCTCCGATCAACAACAAGAGCGGGGGGCGATCTCCGGGCAACAGCTGCTCGAATTGCCACGCGAGACGGGGAATCATCACGGGCGCAGCGGGTAGTATTCGCAAAGTATAAGCGCACGGTTCCGGTTGGTTCACCGCACGTTTCACGGTTCGAATGTTGGCTTCTTTTCGCACAGCGCTGCTGATGGTTGCTGCGCTTACAGCGACGATTATTGCTCCAGCCACGGCTGGACCTACCGCCGAGCCTTTGCTGCCGGCGACGAACGCGTCTCTCCCCGAGATCCCGGTTCCAGAATTGCTCGACCCTCAGGGTGAGCCCACTCTTTCCGCTCCGAAGGCCACCGAAACCCAGTCAGAAGATACTGACGAGGCTGCTGCGCCCGAGATCAAGCCGGCCGGCGACCTTTCGGAGATGGTTGCCCAGCTGCGCGGCCCGGTTGCGGGCAGCCGCGAGCTCGAATGCCTTGCGATCGGAATCTACTTTGAATCGAAGAGCGAGCCGCTCGCCGGACAGCTTGCCGTCGGCAAGGTGATCGCCAATCGCGCGCAGAGCGGCGGCCGGTTCCCCGGCACCTATTGCGGCGTGCTGTTCCAGCGCGGCCAGTTCTCCTTCGTCCACGGACATGCTCTGCCGAGCGTTTCGCGCTCGAACAGGCAGTGGCAGACGGCTGTAGCGATCGCGCAGATTGTCGACCGCGACCTCAAGGAGTCTGCGGTTGGCAATGCGTTGTTCTTCCACGCGCGCTACGTGTCTCCGGGCTGGCGCCTGAAACGTGTCGCCTCCATCGGCAACCACGTTTTTTACCGCTAGTCGTTCGGAAATTGGTAAATCTTCAGTGGGCGGGCTTCGGCTCGCCCGCTTTGTTTCCGGCCTTGTTTTGTTCTAATCGGACTCCATGGCCACCCAGTCCGAGTCCCTCTGCTTCGCCGACGCCCCGCCGCTCGCTACCGACGTTGCGCGCGGCGTGACTCGCCTGCTCTGCCGCCAGGACCTGTTCGCGGTGTGCGAAGTGCCGTTGCCCAACGGCCGCCGAGCGGACCTGATGGCGATCGACGCCAAGGGAAACTTCACCATCGTCGAGATCAAGGTCGCCAAGTCCGACCTTGTCGGTGACGGCAAGTGGTTCGACTATCTCGACTATTGCGATCGGTTCTTCTGGGCGGTGCCGCCGCACCTCGCGAGGATCCTCGAGGAAGAACGCTATCTGCCGAGCGAAGCCGGGCTGATCGTCGCCGATCGCTATGACGCCGCCGTGGTCCGCGACGCCGCGCATCGGCCACTGGCACCTGCGCGACGCAAGGCGGAGATCCTGCGCTTCGCGCGCCGTTCGGCGAGGCGTCTCGCGGCGCAGATCGATCCTTCTCTCGGGGACTCTATTTAGCCGCTGCGGAGTTCGGCTTCTTTTCGTCGATCAGCTTGAGGATGTCGCGCGCCCGCGGGTCGCGGGTCGCGTAGTCGCGTGCCGAATAGCCAGCCGCGGCGTCGGCCTTGTCGGGATCGGCGCCGGCGCCGAGGAGCACGCGGGCGATGGGGAGATCGCGTTGCTGCACCGCGATGATCAGCGGCGTTTCGCCCATCCGGTTCGTGGCATTCACCTTGGCGCCGAGCCCGAGCAGCCATTCGACGGCGGACTCAAAGCTCACCCGGGTGGCGGCGATCAGGGGCGTCTCGCCCGCCTTGCCCGGCAAGTTCGGATCCGCTCCCTTGTTGAGTAGGAAACCCGTCCATTGCTCGTCGCTGCGATTGATGGCGATGATCAGCCCGGTGTTGCCGTCGCCGTCGCGTGTGTTGACGATTCCGGGCGGGTGCGTGGCCAGCGCCTGGGTCGCCTTGTCGCCATCGCGCTTCTTGACGGCCTCGATGAAATCGTAGCCGGCCGTGGTGAGCGACTGCGCAGCGACCGGCGATGCGATGACCGCCGCCGCAATGAAAACTGCAAAACCTAGTTGTTTCACGGCCTTATGCCCCGAATATTGGCTGACGATCCCACTTGATCGGTCCGGCTTAGCAGAGCAAAGCTCGATTTGTCATGAACGGCCGCACGCCATTTTGGGAAAAGCCGCTCACTGCGCTCGACCGCGGGGAGTGGGAGGCGCTGTGCGACGGCTGCGGGCGCTGCTGCGTCCACAAGCTCGAGGACGAAGATACGGCGTTGCTCTATCCGACCAACGTCGCCTGCAAGCTACTTGATCGCCGCAACGGCCTCTGCCTCGACTACAAGAACCGGATGAAGCTGGTGTCGGACTGCGTGAAGCTCGACCGCAGGAACTTGGGCGATCTCGACTGGCTGCCTTCGACCTGCGCCTATCGGCTGCGCGCTGCAGACGAACCCCTGCCGTCCTGGCACTATCTCATCTCCGGAAGCCGCGAGACGGTGCACGAGGCGGGCCAGTCAACTCGCGGCTGGACGGTCAGCGAGGACGATGCGGGCGAGCTTGAATATCATGTGGTCGACCGCCCGCTCTGAAGCCGCGCTGGCGGCCGAGCTGCCGGTGCCGATCGAGATTCGCCCGTTGCGCAGCGCTCGGCGGCTGCGGCTGCGCTTCGACGAAGGAAGCCGGACCCTGCGCCTCACTTGCCCGTGGCGGACGAGCCGTCGTGCCGCTTTGTCCTGGGCGCTCGATCAACGGGACTGGATCGACGCGCAGCTGGCGCGCGCCGAGCCGGGCGAGCCGTTCGAGCCCGGCGCCGCGATTCCGCTCGAAGGCGAGGACATCCGGCTGGCCTGGGACCCGAGGACGCCGCGGACGCCGGTCGTTGATGGATCGGAGCTGCGCTGCGGCGGGCCGGAGACCGGTTTCGCCAGGCGGATCGAGCTTTTCCTCAAGCACCGCGCGCTCAACGTCATGTCACGCGAAGTCGCGGACTATGCGTTGGCAGCCGGAGTCTCCGTGCGCTCGGTCAGCGTCGGCGACGCGGGAAGCCGCTGGGGCAGCTGCTCGTCCCAAGGCCGCATTCGGCTGAACTGGCGCCTGATCTTCGCGCCCCCTGCGGTCCGGCGATATGTCGTCGCGCATGAGGTGGCTCACCTCGTCCACCTCGACCACAGCCCGCGCTTCAAGGCGCTCGAAGCGCGGCTCTACGGCCCGGGAGTAGCGGAAGCGAAAGCGCTGCTACGCCGCGTTGGGCCGCGGTTGCGACGGGTCGGGCGGGGGCGTTGATTCGGGTTCCGGCTGGCGCTGCGGCGGAGGCGGCTGGCGCGGCTGCTGCTGCGGCGGGAAGGCCTGATCGAGCTCTTGCTGTGTCGGATCGCCGGTTCCGTCGGGCCTGACCATCGGCTGCTGCTGCGGATAGCCTTGGTCAGGCGGCGGAGCCCCCAATGCCATGCCGTTCTCGTCGACCATCGGCACCATGCCGTTGGCGTCGATCGCCTGATCGCCGAACTGTTCCTCCTCGGGTGTCAGCTGCCAGTCCGGAATCGGCACCTGCGTCTCGAACTGCTCGACCGGGCGATTGGCAACGGCGACGCTCATGAAATCGTGGAAGGCGCGAGCCGGGGCCGTGCCGCCCTGGAGGCCCCCGACCGGCCTCGCATCATCGCGCCCCATCCACACGCCGGTGGTGAGGCCGCTCGAGAAGCCGATGAACCAGCCGTCCTTGTTCGAGGAGGTTGTTCCGGTCTTGCCGGCGACGGGCCGGCCGATCTGGGCCGCGCGGCCGGTACCTGACAGGACGGCCGATTGGAGCAGGTCGGTCATTTCCGCCGCGACCCATGGGGCGACCAGCACGCGGTCCTCGTCGCGGTCGTGCTGGTAGAGCATCCGACCGTCGGCTGTGACGACCCGGCGAATCCCGTAAGGCGTGACGGCGACGCCCTTGTTGGACACGGACGCGAACGCCCGCACCATGTCGATCAGCCGAACGTCGTTGGCGCCCAGCACCATCGAGGGGAAGGTCGAGATCGGGGTCGTGATTCCGAATCTTCGCGCCATGTCGGCGATGGTCGAGAATCCGACTTGGGCGCCGATCTTGGCGCTGATCGTGTTGATCGAGCGCGAGAAGGCTTCGCGGAGGGTTACAGGACCGAGGTTGGTGCGGGTCGAGTTGCGTGGGCTCCAGCCGTCGATCGTCACCGGCTCGTCCACGATCGTGTCGGTCGGCTTCATCCCGGATTCGAGCGCGCTCAGATAGACGAACAGCTTGAACGCGGAGCCCGGCTGGCGCTCTGCCTGCGTCGCGCGGTTGTAGATCGAGGAGACATAATCCTTGCCGCCGACCATCGCGCGCACCGCGCCGTCGCGGTCGACCGCTACAAGCGCGCCCTGCGTGCCGTCGGGCGCGTTCGCTCGGATCGCCCGGTCGGCGGCAATCTGCATCCCCGGATCGAGCGTCGTCCAGACGTCGATGGGGTCCGAGGTCTGGTCGATCAGCGAATCGAGCTGCGGGAGCGCCCAGTCGGTGAAGTAACGGACGCTGTTCTGGTTGGTCGTCTGCTGGATCCGGACCTGCGCGGGATCGACCGCGGCGGCGGTGCCTGCGCTGATGAAGCCATTCTCGACCATCGTGCTAAGGACGACACTCGAGCGGTCGCGCGCCGCTTCCACGTCGGCGGACGGCGCATAGCTCGAAGGCGCTTTGACCAGGCCGGCGATGATCGCCGCCTCGCCAAGGCTGAGGTGGTCTGCGCCGTGGCCGAAGAACTTCCTTGAGGCGGCGTCGATGCCATAGGCGCCGCCGCCGAAATAGACGCGGTTCAGATAGAGCTCGAGGATCTGGTCCTTGGTGAACTTGCGCTCCAGCGCCAGCGCCAGGATGCCTTCCTTGATCTTGCGGACGAAGTTGCGGTTGTTGGTCAGGAAGATGTTGCGCGCGAGTTGCTGGGTGATGGTCGAACCGCCCTGGCGCCAGCGGCCCGATGCCAGCCGGACCTTGATCGACCGGGCGACGCCGATCGGATCGACGCCGATATGGCTGCGGAACCTTCGGTCCTCGGTCGAGATCATCGCCGCACGCATTTCCGCGGGAATCTTGTCGTAGGGCAGCCAGCGCCCGAAGCTCGGCCCGATCGAGACGAGCACCTGGCCATTGGCAGCGCGCACGCGGATCATCTGCCCCAGGTCGGAGCGCTTGGTCAGCTCGCCGTAGCTCGGCAAATATGCCGTCGCGACCGCAACGGCGACGATCAGGGCGAGCACCGAAAGCAGCGCCGCATAGGCGATGCCCTTGATGATGCCCATGAAGGTGGAGCGTCCAGCGGCGGTTGGTTGGGAGCGCGTACGGGCCATTCAGCGCATGGGGATAGAAAGCTGCGCGCGGCGCGACAATAGGCGCGGTGTGTTGGGCTTCTCGGCCGGGGCTTTCCTGGCCCGCGCGGGTCTCGGCGGACCGAGGTTAGCCGTGCTTTAACCCTGTTTTAGGCCCTCGCCGCCTAGAGCTGCCTCATGGGCCGCTTCCTGCGTCTTTCCGTTCCGCTCGCAGCCCTGGTCGCTGCGTGGGCCGCGCCGTCGCGAACCGGTGCCCAATGCCGCTTGTGCGACCAGCCGACGACGGGCCGTCCAGCCGACAAGCCCGACGGCGACGTCCAGCTGCAGATCGAAACCGGCCTCAACTTCGACCGCCTCATCCTCTCGGGCGCGGGCACCGGCGCGGTGACGATCAGGCCCGACGGCTCGAACGGCGCGGAAGGCGCCGTGACCGACGTCGGCCCGCGAGCGATGGTCGGGACGGTCCTGGTTCACGGCATTGCCGGGCGCGCCGTCAGGGTCGACCTGCCGCATCGGGTGGAGCTTTATTCGGTCAGCGGCGGGCGAATCACGCTCGACGATGTGACCAGCGACCTCCCCGGGGCGCCGCGGCTCGATTCGGCCGGAAACCTCAGCTTCCGGTTTGGCGGCCGCCTAGTGGTCAGCGGTGATGCCGACGGACAATATCGCGGCGAGCTGCCGATTACCGTCGAATATCTGTGATCGGTCCGATCCGGTCCGAACCTAATGGCTCGTTAACCATGACCTTGAGGGAAGCCGTAAGCGGCCAAGGTTAATAGGGCGGACACGGTAACGGGCGAGACGCCTGCCGCCGGATGAACCAGTGGGGATGAAATATGCGCAAAGTTCTAGCGACGGCCGCGACTCTCGCGGTGCTGGCCCTGACGAGCACGCCGGCTGCCGGCGCGTCGCCGTCGGCCCAGGCAAATGCCACGGCCCGAATCTACAAGCCGCTCCAGATCCGCAAGGACCAGGACCTCGACTTTGGGACGATCGTGCTCGTCGGCGCAAGCTTCGCCGGCGAGACCGTGACGGTTCCGACCTCCGGTCCGGTGGTGTGCGGCAGCGGTGGCGGAAACCTGACGTGCAGCGGTTCGCCGACTGCCGCGAAGTTCCATCTCACGGGCTCGAACAACGCAATGGTGACGGTCAGCTCACCGGCGTTCAGCCTTGGCGGTCCGGCGACGCTCAATGTGACGCCGTCCTCCACGACGCAGAACGTCAGCCTCGGGGCAACCGGCTTGACGACCGGAATCGACGTGTTCCTCGGCGGGTCGATCTCGCTCGCTTCCAGCACACCGGACGGCCTGTATACCGGCGTCTGGACGGTCACTGCGGATTACCAATAAGCGTTCCGGAATAGCGGCTTCGGCTGCTTGAGTGGGGAAGGGGCTGCCGCGAGGCGGCCCCTTTTTCGCATGGACCTCACGGTTAATGCCGCCTCCATGGTTGACTGAAAATCAACCACTTCGGTTCTATCGCCTGCGGACCATTCCGTTCGGGGAACGACCACAAGTGCGCCGGCCACCGGGATCTCGACTGCGGATTTTCGCTGTGCTGCTCGGCTCGGCATGGTTCGCCACGCCGGCAATGGCCGCGACCCAGTCGGCCCCCATCAACGCCAGCGTGTCCAAGCCGCTGGTCGTGACCAAGCTCCAGGATCTCGATCTCGGGACGGTCACGCTAGGGCCGGGCGTGTGGAGCAATGCGACGGTATCCTTGTCCAGGACCGGCGCGTTCAGCTGCGGCAATGCCAACGTGATTTGCACGGGCGCGACCAGCCTCACCAAATATAATGTCCAGGGGTCGAACAACCAGACGGTGCGGATCAGCGCGCCCAACGTCACGATGATCAACCAGAGCGACGCGACGCAGACGCTCACCCTCGTCACCGACGCGCCGGCCAGCGTGCTGCTCACCTCATCCGGGCATCCGGGCATCGACTTCTCGATCGGCGGGTCGGTCACGCTAAGCTCGACGACGGCGGCCGGGACCTATGTGGGCATGTTCAACGTAACCGTCGATTATTGACGGAACTCCGCTGCAATCTGCGCTCTCCGCACGATTTGACGGTCATGGTTGACCGAAAATAAACCATTCCGGATCAAAGTAGCGACGATCGCTCCATCCCGGAGTTCAGTGGGGATCGTCGTTATGAACGTCTGGACCAGGTCCATGCTTGCCGCGAGCTTGTGCGCGGCGCCACTCATCGCCCTTCCGACGCCCGCGAAGGCCGGCGTCGGCGACCTGTTGGTCGCTCCGACGCGCATCCTGCTCGACGGGCGCAAGGGCGCGGAGGTCATTCTCAACAATATCGGCGAGGAGCCGGCGACCTATCGGGTGTCGGTCGAGTTCCGGCGCATGACCGAGCAGGGCGAACTGGTTGACGTCAAGACGCCAAGCCCGGCGGACAAGGCGGCCGAGGAGATGATCGTCTATTCGCCGCGCAAGGTGACGCTTGCGCCGCACGAGCCCCAGGCGATCCGCATTGCCGCGCGCCCCGCGCAGGGCCTGCCCGACGGCGAATATCGCGTGCACATGCTGTTCCGCGCGATCCCGCCGGCAACGCCCATCGTTCAGCCCACGGGCGAAGAGCCCAAGGGCGTGCATTTCCAGCTGACGCCCGTTTACGGAGTCACGATCCCGGTAATCGTCCGCCTCGGCAACCTCGAGGCGAGTGCCGGAATTGCCAACGTCAATCTCGAGAAGAAGGGCGGCGAGACCGCGGTCGGCCTCGATATCAGCCGCACGGGCAAGCGCTCGACCTATGGTGAGGTCCGCGTGCTGAAGGCGGGCGTGAAGGAACCGATCGCGATCCAAAAGGGCATCGCGGTCTATACCGAAATCGGCAAGCGCCACGTCAGCGTGCCCATCGTCGACACCTACAAGGGCGCGGTCGCGGGGCAGGTGACGGTCGAATATATCGAGACGTTCGACGACGGGTCGCACCTGCTCGCGCAGACCCAAACGGTCCTTCGTTAGGGCGCGGCAGGGCCGAAGCGGACACCTCCGATGTCTGGCGGCCGTCACTGGCTGCGAAAGACGGCCATGCTGCTGGCGCTATGCGCTGGCAGCCTTGCCGCGTCCGCGCCCGCTCCGGCGCCGACCGCAGCCCCCTGGACCGCGGACCCGGACGAACAATTCATCCTCGATGTGAATATTCGCCAGCTCCGGCTTGGCGACACCGTCCGCGCTTACAACCCTCCGGAAGGCCCATGTGTCGTCTTAGGCGACTTTCTGACGGCGCTCGATGTGCCGATGCGCATCGATCTTGGGGCGAAGAAGGCGAGCGGCTGGGCGTTTAAGGAAAGCAACCGGATCACGATCGACTATGCGGGGCTCAAGGCCAGTTATGGCACCAAATCCGAAGCGATCGCACCGGGAACGATCCGCGAAACGCCCGAGGGATGGTGCGTCCAGACGTCGGCCCTGACGCGCTGGTTCGGGATCGGAGTCGCCCCGGTGACTTCCGGCTCGGTGCTCGTGCTGCAGTCGGAAGCGAAGCTGCCGGTGGAGCTGGCGATGGAGCGCCAGCAGCGCGCCGCACGGATCCACCATGCAAGTTTCGACCTGTCGGGCCTGCCCCAGGTGAAGATTCCCTACCGCATGTGGCGGACGCCGGCCCTGGACTTCGTCGTCAGCGGCGGCGTGACCTACCGGGCGCAGGATGGCGCCCGCGTCGACCGCCAGAGTTCGGTCTATGCGGCCGGAGAGGTCGCGCATCTGTCCTACGATGCCCAGGTCACGACGACCTCGACGGGCAAGCCGAACCTGCTTCGGGTGCGCGCCTTTCGGTCCGATCCCGACGGCCATTTGCTCGGTCCGCTGAAGGCCACCCATGTCGGCTTTGGCGATGTCGAAGGTTTCGACAGCCGCCTGACGGGCACGGTCGCTGCGGGCCGCGGCGCGGTCCTCACCAACCGGCCGCTAACCGCGCGAACGGCGTTCGACCGCACGCGGATCGAGGGCGACCTGCCAACGGGCTGGGAAGCGGAGATCTATCGTAACGGCGAGCTGCTCGGCTTCGCGAAGTCGGATTCGTCGCAGCGCTATGTATTTGACGATGTTCAGCTTTTGTACGGCGAAAACACGATCCGCGTCGTGCTCTATGGACCACAAGGACAAGTCCGCGAGCGCGAGCAATTGCTCAACGTCGGCCAGGACGAGGTGCCCAAGGGTAAGACCTGGTATTGGGTCGGCGCCAACCAGCCCGGCCGCGATCTCGTCAGGCTGGAGAAGCCGCCGGACCAGGCCGCGCTCCCCAGCGCCCAGGCATCGGTGTCGCTTGAGCATGGCCTCGACACCCGCACGTCGGTCGGCGTGCTGGCTCGGGCCATGCTGATCGACGACCAGCGGCTTACCTTCGTCGAGGGGACGGTGCGTCGTTCGGTCGGCGGAGCGATCCTCGAGGTCAGCGCTGCCCGCGAATCGCAGGGCGGCACGTCAGCGCATGCCCAGTTGCTGGGCAAGTTCGGGCCCGTTTATGTCAATGTCGAAGCACTTATCGCAAATGATTTTCATTTGCGCGGAGGCGAGGCGCAGACCCTGCGCGAAGGCCGAATCGCCCTCGACGCCCCGGTAAAGGTTGGGAAGCTCCTGCTTCCCATTCACGCGGACGCGCATCTCGCCGACCGCGCCGATGGCACTCGCGTGCTCGAGGCCGCCACCCGCCTCTCGGCCAACATCGACCGGTTCAATCTCGGGACCGAAGTCCGGTACCGGAAGGATTATGTCACCGCGGGACCGGCGCCGGCCGGTGAGCTCACCATGGCGCTCCTCGGGAGCGGCCGGATCGGCCATGTCCGAATCCGCGGTCAAAGCGAGTTCGACGTGACTCCCTCCACACGCTTCCGAAGCGCCGAGCTGTCGGCCTATTGGTCCGCGTCCGAGCACAGCGATTGGGAGGGCGCGCTCACCTATGACCGGATCGAGCATCATGCTCGCGCTCGGGTGACCCACATCCTGCGGCTGGATTCGCTGGCGCTGGCGATCAGCGGAGAGGCCGCTAGCAACGGCGATCTCGCGGTCGGCTTCAACCTGAATTTCTCGCTCGACGCCCTGCACGGAATCACCCTGTCGCGCCGGCCGCTGGCCGAAGGCGGCATGGTCCACGCCACTGTCTATCGCGACCTCAACGACAATGGCGCGCGCGACCCCGGCGAACCGCTCGAGAAGGGCGCGCTGATCACCACCGGAACGCGCCAGGCGGAGCGCAAGACCGACGCCAGCGGATCGGTCACCGTTGGCGGCCTTACCGCCTACGTGCCGGTGCCGGTGGGAGTCGATGTCACCAGCCTCGAGGACCCGATGCTCGTGCCCAAGAAAGCCCTCCAGGTCGTGGTTCCGCGGCCCGGAATCCCCGCCGACGTTCAGATCGGGCTCGTAGGCGGCGGCGACATCGAGGGCGCGCTGATGAAGAGCGGCGAGATCGGCTTCGAAGGGATCGACCTGGAACTGGTCGATTCCGGAGGAAAGGTCGTCGGCACCGCGCGCACCGATTTCGACGGCTTCTTCCTGTTCGATCGGGTTGCCTACGGCCACTATACGTTGCGCGTCAGCGCTGCCTCGGCCGCCGCGGCCAACATCCCCACCGACCTCGGCCTTAGGGTCGAGGTCACTCCCAACCGTTCGGTCGTGCGGCTCGGCTCGATCCAGCCGCGCCTGCAGCCGCACCTCGCAGCCGCGGACCTGCGCCCGGCCGCACCCTGAAAAGAAGGGAAAGGGAACATGCCCGCGCATGTCCTCGCTCTCATGCTGGTGCGGTCGAGAAGACTCGAACTTCCACGGCCTTTCGGCCACAGCGACCTCAACGCTGCGCGTCTACCAGTTCCGCCACGACCGCAC
>Ga0207706_10003255_pt1 | contig 15559 bp, 17 predicted proteins | sample KBSC53metaG_FD_184318 | JGI IMG/M metagenome (GOLD analysis project Ga0207706, IMG submission 184318) | Corn rhizosphere microbial communities from Kellogg Biological Station, Michigan, USA - KBS C5-3 metaG (SPAdes) (version 2) | ecosystem: Host-associated > Plants > Roots > Rhizosphere > Soil ... | reverse complement strand
TCCGGTTCTGGATCCCGTCGAGGCCGGCCATGAGCAGCGCGGAATAAGCGAGATACGGGTTCGCCAAAGCGTCCGGGAAGCGGAACTCGACCCTCTTGGCTTTTTCGCCGGCGCCGTACGGAATACGGCACGAGGCGGATCGGTTGCGGCTCGAATAAGCAAGCAGGACCGGGGCCTCGAAGCCCGGGACCAGGCGCTTGTAGCTATTGGTCGTCGGGTTGGTGAACGCGTTCAAAGCCCGGGCGTGCTTGATCACTCCGCCGATGAAATAGAGCGCCGTTTCGCTGAGGCCAGCATAGCCGTTGCCCGCGAAGAGCGGCTTGCCGCCCTTCCAGATCGACATGTGCGTGTGCATGCCCGATCCATTATCCTTGGCGATGGGCTTGGGCATGAAGGTCGCGGTCTTGCCGTAGGCATGGGCGACCATGTGAACGACATATTTGTAGATCTGCATGCGGTCTGCCGTCTGGACCAGGCTGCCGTAAGTCAGGCCGAGCTCGTGCTGCGAAGCGGCGACCTCGTGATGGTGCTTGTCCATCGGCAGGCCCATCTCGAGCATCGTCGCGACCATCTCGCCGCGGATATCCATGGCACTGTCGACGGGGGCGACGGGGAAATAGCCGCCCTTGGCACGCGGACGGTGGGCGAGATTCCCGCCCTCATATTCGCGCATCGTGTTGGTCGGCAGCTCGATATCGTCGATCTTGAAGCCGGACGCATTGTAGCCGTCTTCGAAGCGGACGTCGTCGAACATGAAGAATTCGGCTTCCGGTCCGACAAACACCGTGTCGCCCACCCCCGAGGCCTTCAGATAGGCTTCGGCGCGGGTCGCGGTCGAGCGTGGATCGCGGCCGTAGAGCTCGCCGGTCGAAGGCTCGACGATGTTGCAGAAGATGACCAGCATCGGCGTTGCGCTGAACGGGTCGACATAAGCCGCATCGAGGTCCGGCTTCAGGATCATGTCGGACTCGTTGATGGCCTTCCACCCTGCGATCGAGCTGCCGTCGAACATGAAGCCGTCGGTCAAATTGTCCTCATCGACCACGCCCGAGGCCATGGTCAGATGCTGCCACTTGCCCTTGGGGTCGGTGAAGCGGAGGTCGACCCAGTCGATCTCTTCGTCCTTGATCCGCGACAGGATCGTTCCAGCGTCGGTCGGCTTTGCCATGTCTTACGTCCCTGCTCTCATTCCCGCGCAAAGCGGGAAACCATTGACCTGAAGCCCGCCAAACGCCCTCCGGGACTCCCACTTGCGCGAGAGCGACGGGCAGGTTGATTCGAGCTTGGGAGTCCAGATTCCCGACCTCGCGCCAAGAGTCAGGAGGCACGTGAGGATTTCACTCGATTCCGTCACCCTGAACTTGTTTCAAGGTCCATCTCGCCATGCTCACCGCCGCAAGAGCTGGACTTGCAGCTAACTCGGGTCCAGCCTCGCGGCAGCGAGTGAGGAGGCACCATGAAGAACTGCGTTGCCAGCTGGGTTCCGAACGCCATCGATATTTCCCAGGACCCCGTGAAGGGTTGGGCGGTGCTCAAGTTCGCTCGTGATGATGATTACGTTGAGCTGATGTTTCCGAAGAGTGCAGTTCAGCCGCTGTTTCAGCGAATCGTTGAGACGCTCGAACTGAACGACAAAAACTCTCAGGCGGATTAGTCGGATAGCTAACGACCGCTTTCGACCCATTGCGGACATAAGCTGCGGATGTGACATATCGGACATGAGTGCCGAGTCAGACCACTTGGACTTTTCATCCCCGACGGTTCCGGTATCCGCAGTATTCGTGGCGGCAGATGAACCGCTGCTCGTCTTTTCGACAGCCGGAGCGGCCGAAGGCTACTTGGAGGCGATTGACGTAGAGAGTGGCGTTTACCCGATCGGTTACGGCCCTCGTGGAGAGCCATACAGCATAACCACGGATGGAAATCGCGTTCTCGTCCAGCGTACTGGAGAGCCGAGCGATCCCGACGCGCTGAAGGCGCTGCTAATCCGATACCTGGAGGCTCAAAGGCAACGCGTCAGCGACACCATGCCGCTCTCGGAACTTACTGCCGCCGTCTGGACGATAGAACGACAGGAGCTGCACGGGGCGCGATCCTCTGCATGGAGCTGTTTGCTTGGGGTGGTCGCCATCGGCGCCCTGCTCGTCGTTCTTTTCAAACTCGTGTGAAATGTCCGCTTTCCACCCAAAGCGGACATTCGACTGGAGTGATACAACTCACTCCGGAGCATTCTTTCATGGAAGGAGAAACATTTTGGACTGACAAGGCGGCGCTAGGAGCACTTTCATGCGCAAGGCACTTACCACGGCTGCCCCGAAACCAGCCGACGCCGCAGACCGGCGTCTGCAAGAGCGGCATACATTGGTGCTCCGGGTCGGGCTTCTTGAAAATGAGGGGAATGCCTCATTCTGCCTTCTCAAGAATATCTCGTCCAAGGGCGTGCAAGTGAAGCTCTATGCATCTGTGCGCGAGGGTACCAACGTTTGCCTTCGGGTCGGTGATGACGACGCCCTGGAGGGGCGCGTAGCCTGGGTGCGCGACGGGAACGCAGGGATCACATTTGCAAAGTGCCTGGACCCTGACACGCTGTTGCGGGTGAGGCAGATCGTATCGCCCGATCGACGTCGTGCGTCACCACGGGTCAGGACGTCCGCCCGCGCGACGTTGAGGACCGGGGGACGCACCTATGCAGCCGACCTTTGTGATATTTCCACATCCGGCGCGAAGATCCGGACCAGAAGGCCGATCGAATCGGAGGGCATGGCGATCCTGGTCCTGCGCAACATGCCAGGGCTTCGGGCATATGTGCGATGGACTGACGGATTGGACGCCGGGCTCGTCTTCGAATCGGCAATTCCAATTCAGATAATTGCGGGATGGCTAGGTCAGGGACGTACCACCGCCTACGCTTGAATTGGGAAACGGTTTTCTAAACGACCGATTCCTTTAAGGCTCACGCCGTTGATGATGCGCGGCGCCGACATGCTCGGCCCAGTAACGATCGGTAGATGAAAGCCTGAAAACGTTCCGATACGGATCAATTAATTCCGGCCGCTCCCCAACAAGCACGAACTATTCTGGGCAACCCAAGAAACGCGGTCTTATTTCAGTCGGATTAGTTCGGCTCCCGGATTCGTTAGCGAAATGTATTCAACTTCTGCGCCGCTTACGGGAGCAGCAACCGTGGAAGCAGATCGTGCGTATTTTACACTTCGAGCATCCCAGGAAATTCTCGCCGCGGAAGCGGCTGACCATCCGAAAGCGCGGGCCGTTCACTATCAGATCGCCGAGCATTATTTGGCGCTGGCATCGTCAATCGAGGCACATCGTCGTCGAACTCGTGGACGCCACGCGCGCCGTCGCGAACATGTCTGAGCCGGTGGGCCGGATCAGCGGAGTGATGGGCTTTTCGCGAGTTAGCGGCCCCGCTTTCCACCCTAAGCGGACACTTCGCCCGCTCAACTCGTGCCGCATATCAAGCCGCGAGTGGGTTCGTCGGCGATACAAACCGAATGGCCGTTAATCATGCGACCGCCGGTGTGTGAGGCGGGTTGGTCTGTCACGATGACCATGACCAACAAGCTTTATGCGCGAACCAGCGCCCTGCCAGCGATTGCCGCGGCCTTGGCGCTCTCTTCAACCCCAGTCCTTGCCCAGGATGCACAACCCGCCCCAACCGAGCCGGCTGCCGCGACCACGGCGCCGGCTGCACCCGCGGATCCACTCGCTCCGACGCCGGATGCGACAGCTCCGGCGACTGACACGTCCACGACGACCAAAACTGCAACGCCGACGGTCAAACGAACGGCGCGAACGCATGCCACTGCGGCCAAGGCCGCGCCGGCCGCGACCCGCGCCGCGACCCGACCCGCCCCGACTCACTCGGCGGTTCCTGCTGCCCCCGCAGCGGCAACCCCGGCGCCCAGCGCTCCGCCACAACCGACGGTCGCTCCGGCTGTCGATCTCACAGCAAAGCCAGCGCCCGTTGCCGCCGCGCCGGCAAAGCAGGCCGACAACACGCTGCCCTACGCGGCTGGAGGCGCGCTTGCGCTGATGGCCCTGGGCGGGACGGCCGCCGCGGTCGCGAATCGCCGCCGTCGGCGCAGGGAACAGGAACAGGCTGACCGGGAGTCGATGTCCTTTGAGCCGTTTGAGGCGACTGCCGCGCCGGAGCCGAAGCCGGCTCCTGCCATCCACAGGGAGCAGCCCGCGATCGCCGCGACATCGGCCTTCGCCTGGGGCAATCGGGCGCAAGCCAGGGAAGAGCCGCACGCGAAGGAAACTATGTCCGATCGAGACGACCGACGTCCCGGTGAGACCTGGGTCCAACGTGCCTATCGTGGCGCCACGCCGAACAACCCGTCGGTATCGCTGCGCAACCGCTTGAGCAGAGCTGCCTTCTTCGACAAGCGCGAGCGCGAGGCGGCCGCCGGGCTGGCCGAACCGGTCGAAGGCAATGCCGGTCTGCCGAAGGCGATGACGGAGGAACAGGAGCGTGAGCTCGCCTAGCTCTTCGCCCGGGATCGCCCCGTAAATCCGCAGTTCACGCCCCTCGCGCCAAACGCGCGACCGACGGGGGACGCCGTTTGGTCCGTTAGTATGGGATCAGCGAGTAAAAGGATGGCTCGATCCATGACCAGATATCTCTTCATCGCGGCTGCGGCTGTCGTGGCGTTCGGCAGCCAAGCCCAGGCTCAAGACCAGGCCCAGGCGCCGGTCCCGGCCCCAGCGGCACCGCAGTCCGGATTGCGCGGTAACTGGCTGCAGGCCGACATGACTCGCCAGCAGGCGCAGCAGCGGGCCGACGCGCTGTTCAAGCGGCTCGACGCCAACCACGACGGAGTTCTCACCCGGCAGGAGGCCGAACAGGCCGCGTCGCAAATGGGCGGGCAGGGGGGCCAGAGCGGTCGTGGCGGCCGCTTTGCGGCGCGCATGATGGAGCGCTTGTTCGCTGCGGGCGACAGCGTGACACAGGCCCAGTTCGACGCTCAGGCGCTCGCCCGGTTCGACCGGCAGGACCTCAACCATGACGGGGTGGTCACCGCCGACGAGCGCCAGCAGGCGCGTGGCCAGCGCCGGCAGGAGCGGGGTGACTAATAAGCGCGGCGCTGGGCGGAGACGAGCATCCTCAGCAGCATGGCGACGGGGCGGGGCACTCCGACCTTGCCCTCGAGCCAGAGGCTGACCGCGGAGCGCGATACGCCGATCGCCTGGGCGAGGTCGTTCTGGGTGCGGTAGCCGAGGCTTCGCATCGAGCTTCGCAGCTCATCGGGCGACATGGATGCAAGGCGCTCGTCCAACATTAAATCGCGTCTGCTCCCCTGTCGCCGGTGCGAATCCGGATCGCCTGCTCAACGTCAATAACGAAAATCTTGCCGTCTCCTATCCGCCCCGTGCGCGCCGCACTCTCTATGGCTTCGATGGCGTTTTCGACCATGGAGTCCTCGACCACGACCTCGACCTTCACTTTCGGCAGGAAGTCGATGACATATTCGGCGCCGCGGTAGAGCTCGGTGTGGCCCTTCTGACGGCCGAACCCCTTGACCTCGGCCACGGTAATTCCGCTGACCCCGACCTCGTGAAGCGCATCCTTCACGTCGTCGAGCTTGAAGGGCTTGATGATCGCTTCGATCTTCTTCACGCGGCAACCCCTGCGAGTGGCGTTAACGCTATTGCCTAATCGCCGCCGCAATTGGAAGGCAGGGGCCGCGCGACAATGAAAGCGATCATCCTATCCGCCGGCCAGGGTTCGCGCCTCGGCCATCTCGTCGACGACCGGCCCAAGTGCCTGATCGACTTCAACGGACGCACCTTGCTCGACCGCCAGCTCGACACGCTCGAGGCAGAAGGAGTCCACGAAGCCGTTGTCGTTACGGGATTCCACGACGAATTGGTCCAGGAGGCGATTTCGCGGCGCAGCGGCGGCCCGACCGTTCGGACGATCTACAATCCCTTCTACAAGGTCGCGGACAACACCGGATCATTGTTCATGGCCCGCGAGGAGCTCTCCGGCGACTGCCTGGTGTGGAACGGCGATACGCTCGTTTCCCAGGTGCTCATGCGCAAGGTCGTGGGGAACGACCGAAGCGGCATCTGCGTCACGATCGACCGGAAGGCCGAAGGCTATGACGAGGACGACATGAAGGTCGTCGAGGACGGCGGACTGCTCAAGGCGATCGGCAAGAGGATCAGCGAGGGCGTCAACGCCGAGTCGATCGGGCTGCTCGCCTTCCGCTCGGGCGGCGCCGAACTGTTCCGGGAGAATATCGAGCGCGCGATGCGCACGCCCGAGGGGACGACCATCTGGTACCTGCGCGTGATCAATCAGATCGCCCAAAGTGCCGAGGTGTGGACGCTCGACATCGCGGGCGAGGAATGGGGCGAAGTGGATTTCCCGCCCGACGTCGATGCGGCGCGCGAATTGACGGCGCGCTGGGACGCCGAGAGCAAGGCCGCGGCTGCCTAACTGTGGAGTCGCTGAAGATCCCCGTCGGCGAAGAATTCGTCTCGGGATTGCTGCTGCGCCTCGCCGGAGCCAAGGCGCTTTACCTGTTTGCCCATGGCGCGGGCGCTGGGATGGCCCACCGGAGCATGGAATCCAATGCCCAGGGGCTCGCGGCCCGGGGGATCGCCACCCTTCGCTATCAGTTCCCCTACATGGAGAAGGGCTCGAGGCGGCCTGATCCGCCACGAATCGCGCATGCCGCGGTCCGCGCCGCGGCTGCCGAGGCGGCGGGGCTGGCGCCTGATTTCCCGCTCTTCGCGGGCGGCCGCTCCTTCGGCGGACGAATGACCTCGCAGGCCCAGGCCGATTCCCCGCTAAGCGGAGTACGAGGATTGGCCTTCCTGGGTTTCCCGCTGCATCCCGCAGGAAAACCGGGCACCGAGCGCGCCGAGCATCTCGCGCGGGTTCAGATCCCGATGCTCTTTGTCTCCGGCGACCATGACGCTCTCGCGGAGCTGGACTTGCTGCAGCCGGTGGTGAATTCGCTCGGGGAGCGCGCGACGCTTCACGTCGTGGCTCACGCCGACCATTCGTTGAAGGTTCCGGCGAAGAGCGGTCGCACCGCTGCCGACGCCGAGGCCGAAGCGCTGGACGCAATGGCCGACTGGATGTTGCGCCTGGCTCAGTAGGGCGGCTTGTCCAGGTCCTTCGGGCTCTTGGTAAAAATCTCGCAGCCCGTCTCGGTGATTCCGATCGAATGTTCGAACTGTGCCGACAGCGAACGGTCGCGTGTGACGGCCGTCCACCCGTCGTCGAGCACCTTCACGTCGGGCCGCCCGATATTGATCATCGGCTCGACGGTGAAGAACATGCCCGGCTTGAGCTCGGGGCCGGTGCCCGGGCGCCCGGCATGGATGACCTCGGGGCTGTCATGGAACAGCCGGCCGACCCCATGACCGCAGAAGTCGCGAACGACGCTGTAGCGTTGCGATTCCGCATGGTGCTGAATGGCGTTGGCGATGTCTCCAAGGTGGTTGCCCGGCTTGGCCTGCTCGATCCCGAGCATCAGGCATTCGTAGGTGACGTCGACCAGCTTGCGTGCCCGGAGGGGCACATCGCCCACCAGGTACATCCGGCTGGTATCGCCGTGCCAGCCGTCGAGGATCGGGGTCACATCGATGTTGACGATATCGCCGTCCTTCAGCGCCTTTTCGCCCGGAATGCCATGGCAGACGACATGGTTGATCGAGATGCAGCAGCTCTTGGTATAGCCGCGATAGCCGAGCGTCGCAGGCACAGCGCCGGCATCAAGCGTCATCTTGTGGACGATGTCGTCGAGTTCCTGAGTCGCGACCCCCGGAACCACATAAGGCACGAGCGCATCGAGGATTTCGGCGGCCAGGTGCCCGGCCCTGCGCATGCCCTCGAGGCCTTCAGCCCCGTGAAGCTTGATAACGCCGTTCTTGGCTTCGACACGGTCGTCCGCCGTGACCGTAATGTATTGAGTCATGGCTCTTAGATAGGCATTCGGGTTCGCGAAGTCACCGGAGGCCGAGTGAGCGAACAATCAAAAACCTGGACCGCGGTCCTTGTCGTGATCGGCGACGAGATCCTGTCGGGCCGAACGCAGGACCGAAACGTCGGGCAGGTGGCGACGTGGCTGAACGATCACGGGATCCGCCTCGCCGAAGTGCGGATCATTCCCGACGACCTCGATCGTATCGGCGAGACCATCAATGCCCTGCGCTCTCAACACGATTATCTGTTCACGACCGGCGGGATCGGTCCGACTCACGACGACATCACCGTGGACGCCATTGCCGCGGCGTTCGGCGTGCCGGTGATCGTCCATCCCGATGCCCGGCGGATTCTGGAAGACTATTACCGCGGCCGGCCGGGCGGGCTGACCGAAGCCCGGCTACGGATGGCTCGTACGCCGGACGGCGCGGAGCTGTTGCTCAACCCCAGCTCCGGCGCACCGGGCGTGAAGATGGGCAACGTCTACATTCTGGCCGGGGTACCGCACATCGCGGCGAGCATGCTCGAGGCGCTGACCGGCAAGCTGGAAGGCGGGCGGCCGATTGTTTCCGTGACCGTTGGCGCTCGAGCGCCCGAAAGCGACGTTGCCGACCTCCTTCGCGAGACGGAAGAGGCGCATCCCGGGGTCGCTATCGGCAGCTACCCGTTCTTCAAGGACGGGAAATATGGCGCAAATTTCGTGATCCGCTCCGATGATGGCGAACTGGCGCGAACGACCGGCGACGATTTGACGAAACGCCTGCGCGAAGCCGGATACGAACCGGTCGACGGCGGGATTTGACCTTCGCAGGATTTCATTGCGAGCGCGTAATCGGCTAAAAGCGGAAGATGGATCCGCGACAGCACCGGCAGCCGCAAAACGCGCGAAATGTGCTGGTGACGAGCGAGGTTTTGCTCGCCGAGGAGGTCGTCGCTCACCACGAACTCCCGCCGCGAGGCGTCACGACCGCGCGTCAGCTCGCTGTTACCTGCGCCGGCGCATTCGAGTTCCAGGTCGGGCGATCGGTGAGCTGGGTCGATCCGACGCGATTACTCTTCGCCGAGGCGGATCAGGATTTCATCGATCATCATGTAGTTCCAGGGGTCGGTCATCGAAGCGTGCTCATCGCCCCGGCTGAAAGCATTCTCGATGAGCTGTCGGCCACGACGGACTCTGCGTTCTCGGATCGGGTACGCGGCTGCCCCCTCCAGGTGCAAATGCTTGCTCAGAAATTACGACGAGAACCGGATCCGCTTGCCGGCGAAGAGATGAGCCTCGCAATTCTCGTCGCGAGCCTGGGCGACGCGCGTCGAGTTTCGATCCACGATATGGATTGCGTGCGCAAAGCCAAAGCCATGCTTCATGAAAGCGAGGAACCCCGGCTGTCGCTGACGCACATCGCATCCGCGCTGCGAGTCTCGCCGATTCATCTGACGCAGGCTTTCAAGCGCTCCGAAGGCGTTCCGCTCTATCGCTATCAGACGCAGCTGCGGCTCGGCCGGGCATTGGCACAATTGCCCGAGCGCGACGACATCACCGACCTTGCGCTCGACCTCGGCTTTTCAAGCCATAGCCATTTCACGGCGTCCTTCCGCTCGGCGTTCGGGGTCACTCCGTCGGCGTATCGCGCCGGCGCCTATTGCTGAGCCGCCGGGAGCGGCAGCGAGGCCTGTCCGAAAAGATAGAGCCAGCCGGATGGCGTGCGCACGTAAGTGTCGCTGAACCAGAGCGTGCGATCGATCTTCTCGCCATTTGCCGTGCCCTTGATGAAGAGCTTTGCAGTGACGATCGCAGTGTCACCGGCAACCAGAACCGATTGGCTGCCGTCCTCTTCATCCTGAAGCTCATAGGTGATCGATCCGCGGCGCGCTTCGCCGAGGAGATCGTCGCGGCTGATCCGGCGACCGGTCCCGACGACAAGCTCGAATTGCGGATGGAGGATGCGGTCCATCGTCGCCGCGTCATTGCGTTTCACCGCTGCCTGATAGGTCCGGTCGAGCTCCGCAACGATCTCATGGTCGCTTGACGGTGTAGCGGCGCCAGCGGCGACGGCGACGGCAGCGAGCAAAAGCAGCGACATTCTCTTCTCCAGATCGTTGAGCCGAAACCTTCGCAAAGTGTGGATCGACACCGCTATCGAGAAACTAAGCCGGGGGCGGATTTAATGCTCCGGCTATTCCATGACTTCGCATGAGTGGTTAAGCCCTCGGGAACCGCGGGGGGCGGGCAGGCTATGCCGAGCGTTTCCGGTCAGGCGACCGTGTTCATGAGCTATGCGCATGGCGATCAGGCGCAGGCGCAGCGCCTGGCGCGGGTGCTCGACCGGGCCGGCTATACCGTGTGGTGGGACGCGCTGATCGAAGGCGGCACCCGCTACGCCCAGTCGATCGATGAGGCGCTCCAGGCAGCCGACGCGGTTCTGGTCTTGTGGTCGAAGGCGTCGGTCGAATCCGATTGGGTGCGCGACGAGGCGGCTCAGGGCCGGGATCGCCACCGCCTCGTCCCCATATCGCTTGACGGCACGCTCCCGCCCCTCGGCTTCCGCCAGATCCAAATGATCGATCTCTCGGGATGGCATGGCCGCCCCGGCGCACCCCAAATCAAGGCTGTCGAGAGGGCGATCGCCACGGCGATTGGCCAGGAACCCGCGGCTCGCCCGGGGGCGTCCACCAGCCGGTTCAGTCGGCGCCAGGCAATCGCCGGCGGAACGGCCGCGGTGGTTGCCGCGGGCGGGGCGCTGGTTGCGTGGGAGACAGGAATATTCGGGCCGGAGGCAGCGCGAGCACGCACCATCGCTGTCCTGCCGTTCAAGAATCTCAGCGGCGATACATCCCAGGCTTATTTGTCCGACGGCCTGACCGAAGAGATTCGCTCCGCGCTCGCACGCAATGCCGGCCTGATGGTCCTTGCCGGAACCTCTTCCAATACCGTGCGCGACATGACCGGCGACGCCAAGTCGATCGCCGGCAAGCTCGGCGTCGCGTACCTGCTCGAAGGCTCGGTTCGGCGCGCCGGCGATGTGGTTCGGGTCGGTACCAACCTCACGAACGGAAGCACCGGTTTTTCGGAATGGTCACAGCAGGTTGAGCGCCCGTTGGGCGACATTTTCGCTTTCGAGAGTGAAATCGCCAAGACCGTTTCCGGCGCACTTTCGGTCCGGATGGCGACCGACGCCCCCGCTCCGGGTGGAACCCGCAACGTCAGGGCGTATGAGGCCTATCTGCAGGGCAAGGCGCTCTACAACCTCGCCAGGGACGAGGCGACCGATCGCCAGGCCAAGGCCGACTATGAGGTCGCGATTGCGGCCGACCCAGACTTTGCGCTTGCTCATGCGGCGCTGTCGCGCAGCCTTTCGTCGCTTGCGGCCGAATATGCCGAAGCGGGCGAGCTGAAAGCGATCTATGCACAGGCCATTGACGAAGCGAAGCGCGCGATCACGATCGCTCCCACGCTGGCCGAAGGTCACCTCGCGCTCGGCTATGCCTTGTTCACCGGCAGGCTGGACGTGAACGGCGCGAGACCCTCGTACGACAAAGCCTATGAATATGGCCGGGGCGATGCCGACATCGTGCTGCTTTACGCGCAATATGCGGTCCGGGCGCGCCGCTTCAAGGACGCTCGAGACGCCATCGGCCGGGCGCTTTCGCTCGATCCGCTCAATCCGCGAACCCATCGCGCGGCGGGGAATATCGCTTATGCCTCGCGGCGCTACGCCGATGCGATTCCCGAATATCGGCGGGCGATCGAGCTCAACCCGAAAATCTCTAACGCATATGCCTCCCTCGGCGACAGCCTGATGGAGCTCGGCAATTTGCCGGAGGCGCGGGCGGCCTATCAACACGAGCATTCGGCGATGTTCCGGCTGCGCGGCCTTGCGGTTCTCGAGCATCGCGCTGGCAACCAGGCCGCCGCCGAACGCGCGTTTTCGCAGCTCGTGAGCGAAGTCGGAGACTCGGCCATGTACCAGCAGGCCGAGGTCATGGCCCAGTGGGGCCGCTCCGACGAAGCGATTGCGAAGCTCGAGCGGGCGAGGGCGATCGGCGATTCCGGCCTCAGCTATGTCGCGACCGATCCTTTGCTCGACCCGATCGCAACCGATGCTCGATTCAAGCGCTTTGTCAGTGAGATAGGCTTTGCCTGAGCGGCGCTGGTCCGGTCCGGCGATTCATGAAATGATTCCATCCAGCGAAGGAGAGGGAAAATGATCACTCAGCGCGGACCGTTCGACGAAGACGAAGAAGATCGCGGCAGCGGCGAAGATCGCGGCAGTGGCGAGGATCGCGGAAGTGGCGAAGATCGCGGCAGTGGCGAGGATCGCGGAAGTGGCGAGGATCGCGGCAGCGGCGAGGATCGCTAGCGCATCTCGCTAATCGACGGATCGGCCGCCATCGCGCGGGCGATCCAGTCGCGGAAATGCTCGTCGTCAATGCGGAGGTAAATGCCGGCGCTATCCGGGCGGTAGCAGCCGATGCCCCAGTTCACGACTCCGACCAGGACCGGATGATCGCCTTCCGTCACCAGCGGGCCGCCGCTGTCGCCGGTGCATGTGTCGGCGTCGTCGCCCGGCGTCCTGCCGGTCGCGCACATCTGATATTCCTGCACCTTGCCGTCATATTGCCGGAAATCGGAACAATCGGCGGTCTTGAGGTCGACTGAGGTCAGCTCGGCTTCGAAGCCCTTGTTCTTGCCCTCCTCGGCCTGGCCCCAGCCGGTCGCATAGACTTCGGCCCCGGGCTCGAGCGGCGGTCCGTCGTAGAGGCTGATGGGCTCGATCGGCCCCTCATTGCCGGTCTTCGTCTCGGCGTCGGCGACGTAATGGACGAGCGCAATGTCATAGAGGTGCAGCTCGTCATTGAAGTCCGCGTGGCGGACCATCCGGTCGATCTTGTACGTCACGCCCTCGTCATTATCGATATAGTTCGCGCCGAGCCGCACCCGGTGCCCATTGTCGATCCTCGTCTGGTTGATGCAATGGGCCGCGGTCAGGACCCAGCCGGGCGCGATCAGCGATCCGCCGCATTTATGGGCGAGGTCCCAGCCGTCGCGTCCGCTTTCCAAGTCTTCGGGCTTCCACACGGGATGACCGCTGTAGATCTGCGCCTGCCAGGGCGTGGCGGTGACTTCTTCGGATTGGCTGTCTTGAGGCTGGGCGGATGCGGGCCAGGGCGCGAACGCCAGGATGGCGACGAGCGGCACGAGCATTGGACGCATGAGCAATCCCCCCGCGCGCACTATGGCACCAAAACAGACAGCGCTCCAATATCCCGAACGAGGATACTGGAGCGCTGTACTTACGCTGAGTCGGGCGGATTAGCCGCCGAAGATATTGGCGCTTCCGAGATCCGACGGATCGACGCCGAGCAGCGTCAGGCTCGCACCCGAGCTCATTTCGAACAGAGTGTCGCCAACGCCGTCGCCGTTATAATCGCCCGAATGCACCGTGCAGACGAGCGTGCCATGGGAGTTATAGATGCTTTCGCCGTCCCACAGCGAGCCGAACACGCCGCCGAGCATCCCGTCATAAACGCCGGTCTGGCTGTCGAACATGACGACGTCTTCGCTTACGTTAAAGTCGGTCACGACGTCGTGGCCGCCGTTGGCGCGAATCACGAACGTGTCGTGGCCGGCATCGCCCGTGAGCGTGTCGTTGCCGGCACCGCCCTCGAGCCAGTCATTGCCGCGGCCGCCGGTGATGACATCGTCACCGGCGCTGCCGAGAAGGCTATCAGCCTTGTTTGTTCCCTTGATCTTCATTGTCATTCTCCGTTGCCGCTGAGCGACACGGAACGCCGTCGTCTCAGTGGCGCGGAGAATCAGCGCTGGGGAGTTGTGATTCGGTTAACGCGGCGAAATCCACGCCGCGACCGCCCGTGCCGCCTTTGCGGGACGAGTTTCCGAGGTAAATCCGGCGATTAACGGACCGGACTTTACCAAAGATAAGTGGAAGGAGTTAAAAAAGGGTTTACTAACCCCGGGACTCGGCGCCCGTGGGCGCTCCTGTGGATTATCGGCGGAAAGCCAGTAAATCTGAGGGGTTAACTAAGGCGCGTTTAATTGCTAATTAACCGAGTCGGCCGCGAGTCGGATGGGGACGCTCCAGGCATTCAGGAACACGGAAGCACGCGTCGTTCCGCGTGTGGCGTTGGGGAGCGTTTATCATGGCTGAAGAAATTCTTGGTCCCGATATCACGGGCGACGGCAATCTAGATCTCGATATCACGGATGCCGGCGATTTCGGCACCATCGGAGGCGTCATTTATACGGACGCCGTGAACGTCGGTTCTGGAACGGGGAATTACAACACTTTCCTCGCCATCTCAGATAACGACGGCGACGAGAGCGGCTTCAATAGTGACGACACTCCGCCGATCGACACCACCAACAAGGATATCGACCAGGCGAAGACGCACACGGTCCTGCTCTCCGACCTCGTGATCGTCACTGTCGACGGAGTCCAATATTATGAATTCCGGGTCGACCTCAACGAGTCGAACAACGACCCCAGCGCGCAAATCTCGCTCGACGCGTTCCAACTTTACTCATCGACCGACGGCGAAATCGTCTCCACCACGGACCTGTTCAACGAAAACCAGATCTACGACCTGGACGCGGGCGGGGACGTCTCCGTCCTGTTGAGCGACGCAAGCTCGAGCGGTAGCGGCACTGACGACTATTCGGTGCTCGTCCCGGTCTCCATGTTCGCCGGTCTCGATCCCACCACCACCTACATTTATCTCTACGTCGAGATGGGCTTCGCCGACACATCGGGCGTCGACACCTGGGGCGTCAACGGGACCTTCGAGGAATGGAACCTCGAAAATGGCGTTACGCTCACCGGCGTGAAGTTTGCAGACCTCGATGGGGACGGCATTCGCGATGCCGGCGAAGGCGGCATCGAGGGCGTCACCATCTTCATTGATTCCAACCAGAATGGCGTGCTCGACGCGGGCGAGCGGACTGCAGTCACCGACGCCGACGGCAATTACAGCTTCTACGGCGTATCGATGAACCAGACCTTGTGGATCGACGAGGATATGACCTCGCTTCCCGCCGGTACGATTCAGACAACAGGCGACCATGAAGTCGTTGTTATCGGCGAACCTCCGGCGGGTACTGAGATCATCGTCGATCCGATCGGCAACTTCATTCCAGCGCCGGGAATCCATCTCGTAAAAAGCGCTTCTGTCGATAGCGATTGCGCCGACGTGGCAGGTGAGACGGTCAGCTATACGTTCACCGTCACGAACACCGGCAACGTAGAGCTGTCGAACATCGACCTAAGCGACACCTTCGCTGAAAACCTGACCTTCACGGGCGGGGATACCGACGCCGACGGCAAGCTCGATGTCAACGAGACATGGACTTACACGGGCGACCACACCGTCACCCAGGATGAGATCGACGACAATGGCGGCGGCGACGGAGAGCTGGAGAACACCGCGACCGTTACCGGCGATTACAGCAGCACAACGGTCAGCGATGACGACAGTGCCAATGTCGAGGTGTGCCAGTTCCCGGGCATTGCGATCGAAAAGACCGCCGCGCTCGACGACGGCGGCGACTGCGTCGACGAAGACGGTGACATTATCAACTAC
>Ga0207706_10003254_pt1 | contig 15561 bp, 10 predicted proteins | sample KBSC53metaG_FD_184318 | JGI IMG/M metagenome (GOLD analysis project Ga0207706, IMG submission 184318) | Corn rhizosphere microbial communities from Kellogg Biological Station, Michigan, USA - KBS C5-3 metaG (SPAdes) (version 2) | ecosystem: Host-associated > Plants > Roots > Rhizosphere > Soil ... | reverse complement strand
CGGTACCACGCTGAAAAATCGTCATGAAACCAATGCAGCTTAGTGCAGCAGTGTCGTGTCCCATCGGCGTGTGGAAGATTCGGCCTTTTCCGTAGCTGAGGACCATCAGCATCGGTTCGTCTTTGCCAGAGCCCTTGTTTTGCGGGTCGGAATGTGCGGTGGCCAGAACGGTCATATTTTGGCCAGGGCCGCGCAAGGTACCGTAAAGTTCATCCGCTGCATGCATCCATACCGGAGGCAAGCCCGTCAAAATGGGATGATCAGGCACTTGCGCCACTACCTGAAACGGCAACCGCGCCCCGTGTGCTCCCGCCTTCCCCGGGGTAGAATCAGAAGTCAGCTTTCCATCTTTTAGATACCAATATGGTCCCGCGTGTTCATCTCTATTCCTCCAGCCTCCGATTCCAATCATCAAGTTATAAGCAGGCCAATTCGGGAACGAGTTATCGGCAGCGTGGACCACGACTAACCCACCGCCGGCCCTGACATATTCTTCAAACTGCACCCGAAGATTCTCTGGCCAGTCAGGAGAATCCAAATTCGAGACAATTACCTGGTATTTGTTGAATTTCGGATCAAAGCCGCTGAAGTCACCTCCCGAAGCAGGGGCAGTTATGATTGTTACTTGGAACAGCCCCGTCTCCTCTAACTCTCTTCTAAGTACCGGAGTGGTGACTTTCCAGTTGTGATAGACGCCTGCGCTCTCACCATCTAGGAGAAGCACGCGAATTGGGCCGCCTGCGACGGCAGGAGTATGCGGGGCATGATTTTGAGTCTGTGCATTAGGTGCAAGCAGAGACAACGCTGTTATCAAAATGAAACGTACGGCTTTCATCATTTCGCTCTTTTCTCTGTGGTGCATTATTCGGTAGATCCATTATCTTCCGAAGGAAGCATCTGGAAACTTACGAACGCAAAGTGTGTCCCATCCGGCGCCCAGTTAGGAACATTGTCACTGCCTGCCCCGCCCACTACTTTCACAAGTTCTCGAATCTTGCCATCGCTTGGGCTAAGAATTCGGAACGCAATATCCTTGTTAGTCGGATGGCCGGTAATTCCCTTGCCATAGCTGAGAATCAGGATTGACTTTCCATCCGGCGACGGGTGTGGCGTCCAGTTATTCTCGCCGTCTGACGTAACTTGTTCCGGCTCGCTGCCATCCGACCTCATACGCCAAATCTCCATGGAACCGCCCGAGCGATCGGAGTTGAAATAGATGTACTTGCCGTCTGGTGAGTAATCTGGGTCATCACTGATTCCGCTTCCAGTTGTGAGCGCCTTTTCCACTCCACCCTCGACAGGGATCGAAAAGATGTTGCCGCCACCGTGGCTCGGTCGTGTGAAAGCGATCGTCTTCCCATCGGGGGACCAACTGTGGAAATACGAAGAAGGATTCTCGGTCAGCAGACGCGGCTCACCTCCAGTGGCGGGCACGATATAAACGCGGGTCTCGGGCTTATCCGGCGTGCTGCAGCTAATGGCAAGCCATTTGCCATCGGGCGAAAGGCCGTGACTCCCGGTGCACCTGGTCGCATTGCCGGTGTCAATCATGGCGGCCTTTCCGCCCTCCGCGGGGATTGTCCAAATGTGGCCGTCTCGATTGAAAATCAGAGACTTTTCATCTCTGGTCCAATTCGGTGCTTCAAGCCGGCCTCGTTCCGTCGTCACCACCATTGCGCGGCGGAAGTTGTCTTCGATTCCGATGGTTAACAAGGTGCTGTAGAGAGCCTTCTGAGTTGGAGCGGCAGGCGCTGTTAACGTTTTTAGCTCGAGGTTCGCGAATGTGGCCATTTCCACGACGTCCTTGTTGTGCGAGCAAGCACCGATGCCGGCGTAGAACGGCTCAGCCAGGCGGAGCTTGATCGAAGTGCCAACCTGATGAAGCGGCTCGTCGCCCATACTCAGAAACATCGTTATCGTATCGCCTCGCTTCTCCAGGCGAAGTCGTCGCGGTGACTGGATGTCCAACTCTATATCCTGCGTTGTCGCACCCTTCGCACTTCTGTATTGCAGTGCTGTCATTCCTGACCCATGCTGCGAGGCGTCGGCATAAACGCTGTCTGCATCGAGATCCTGTCGGAACATCAGCACCGCTTTGCGGTGAGGATTCGGGTCACCGGTCGAAGTGGGGAAATGTATGTCTGCGGTGAGGGAAACATCGCCGGATACTTTCTTCCACGCAAAATTAAAATCATCTGCCTTGGACCACATATTGGCACCGGCCGCAGTGGCGGTGTATGTATTCTTGTTCGAATCGTAAGCCAACGTCCCCGGAGGCGTTACCTCGCCAATATCCGATCGACCTTCGAAGGTGCCTAACTGAGGTGAGGCCTGGGCCATGATCTGTGGTGCTAGCGCGGAAATGAATAAGGCGCATAGAACTTCCGCCCGCAAGCAATGGGATTTCGCGATCACTAAAACTCTCCTTCATTTTCCAGAAACGTCTTTGATGATCGTCCTGGAGCAAATATCAGACATCCATCTGGTAAGGAAACCTCTGCGAGCGCGACAGCATTCTGTTGGCCTCATCGTCATTCTTAAAGCGCTCTTTCGTTGGATCCCAGTTCAATCTCCGCTTCGTTTTCATCGCGATGTGGTGCAGCAGACAGGTGGAACACGCCCTGTGTCCGATCTCAGCGGGTGCGATCGGCGCTTTTCTGGTCTTAATGCATTCGAGCCAGTTTCCGTGTTGGTCTGCGCTCTCATAAAGGTGAATCTCGTCCGAACCGATCACGCTGTCGAGAATCTTCGGATTGCTGGCCATCAGTGGTTGCATCCTTACAGGCTTTCCTCCGGGGTCTGTGCCGGTAACCTCGGAGTCGCGTGTGACGAAGATCCATCCTTCTGAGCCATAGAATTTGATCCCATTTGGAAAGTCGCCGCTGATATCCATGGTTATTCCGTTCGCATAAACTGCGTGCGTCAGGAATTTTCCATGCACATTCCAAAGTCCATGGGTTGGAAACTCTGCCGATCCCCAAACCTCGATGGGGCCAGTGTATTCCGTGTCCATGCCCCAATGAGCGGTGTCAACGTGGTGCGCGCCCCAGCCGGTGATCATCCCGGCGCCAAATTGTTCGCAGCGCAACCATCCGGGCCGTCCAAATCCCTGCTGTGGATGTACCCGCATTTCGGTGTAATAGACTTCGGGTGTCGAGCCTAGCCAAGCATCGTAGTTGAGGTTAGGCGGAATCGGCGTCTGTGGCGCATCGGGGCCACTCGGATCCCCGGGCAATCCAATCTCGACATGCTTGATTTCACCGATGCGACCATTACGCACAAGCTCACAGGCTCGGTGGAACTGCTTCCACGACCGTTGTTGTGAGCCCACCTGAAGAATTCGCCCCGAAGCCATTACCGCGTTGCTCATTGCCCGCCCCTCGGCGATGGTCAGTGACGCAGGCTTCTGCAGGTATACATCCTTCCCGGCATGCACCGCGTCGACGGCGAGAATGGCGTGTTGATGATCAGGGGTACTGATGACTACGGCGTCGATGTCTTTGTTAGCGAGCAGGTCGTGGTAGTTGTGGTAACCGGTAACGCCAACATAGTCCTTCCCGACTTTTTTGGCGTAAAAGTCGTTGACTAGAGCCTTGCCTTGGTCGACGCGGTTTGAGTCCAGATCGCATACCGCAACGATGCGGGCCTGGTTGAACTGCCAGATTCCCGGCAGGTCGTGAACTCGAGAGATCCGACCGACGCCGATGGCACCAACATTGATTCGATTACTTGGAGATGTCTTGCCGAAGACAACGGAGGGCACGATGGTGGGAAATCCCGCGATGGCTGCAGCCGCACTAGACATTTTCAGGAATTCTCTTCGCGACGAATTGACACGACGCTCAACTTCATTCATCACAAGAACTCCTCCGCATAGATCACGGTACTAACCTCGCCATCTCTGCTAAATGGTAAAGGTGAGTACCTTCGCGCCCTTCTGGGCCTTCAATACCAGTTCTGCAGCCAGAAGCGCCTGCGCCTGGTCCTGCGCAGTGTGGGTGCGATTCACGATGTCCGCGACAAACTGAGGTCCGAAGGGAAGCACGACTTTGTTGCAGTCGATGTACCGCGCCTTCTTTTGATCCACGACGAACAAGTGGTTTCCTCCCGGCCTCCCTGCAACGTCGATGTATTTGCGCAATTCGATATAGCCCTCGGTACCGAGAATGAATAGCCTGCCATCACCCCACGTGCCGAGGCCGTCAGGAGTGAACCAGTCAACGCGCACATAACCGGCGCCGCCGTTTCCGTGCAGCATCATATCCCCGAAGTCCTGGAACTTCGGGTGGTCTGAATGATTGACGTTTGCAATCTGCGAGGCCGTGACCTCTGCATGGGTCGATCCCGTGTAGTAAACGAATTGGTCTGCCTGATGTGAACCGATGTCGCAGAGGATTCCACCGTATTGAGCCGGATCCCAAAACCAGTCGGGGCGGCTGGGCGCGTTTACCTGATGAGGTGCGATATTAATGGTCTGGACAACTTTGCCGATCGCCCCGTCCTTGATCATGTACCCGGCTTGTACCGCCGCGCGCACTTCAAGGCGCTCGGAATACATGATGGCGAACATTCTGCCAGTCTCCGCAGACACTCTCCGCACTTCTGCCAATTGTTCGAGAGTAGTGACGGCCGGCTTGTCGCTCAAGAAATCTTTGCCGTGCCGCATCACACGAATTCCCAAGGGCGCACGCAAGTTCGGAATGGAGGCGCTCGCAACAAGCTGAATCGAAGGGTCGTTCAGGATCTCATCTTCGCTCGTTGCAAGGCGTGCGTCGGGATAGATCTTCTTGAAATCGGCAATGGCTTTTGGAAGCGTTGTGTAGAATGCCGCAAGTTGGCCGCCACCGCGGATCACAGCTGCTGTCATCCCCATGATGTGGTTGTGGTCGAGACCGATAACGCCAAACTTGATCTTGTGTTGCAGCTTCAAATCGGCGCTGGGTCCGGGCTCAGCTACTTCCTGCGCAATTTGCTCGATGCGCGGATGAAGCCCGAGTGCTGACTCTGGAAGCGCAGATAACATTCCAGTGGCCCCCATCGTCTTTAGAAATGACCGTCGACCAAGATGATTTGTCTCCACAGCTCGACTCCTCTTCCAATCTATTTAATGATGAACTTAGCTATCTCAGTTGCTCGAGTTAGCTACTGAGAGGGCGCAGGAGTAGCCGGCGTCTTCCAATTCACGACGTGATAGATAGCCGGTTCATTGCCAATATTCTTCAGCCCGTGTAATTGATTTGAAGCGTTGAATATTACTGAGCCTGGCCCTACTTGCTTCCATTCTCCATTTGACAGCGTCTCGACGGTACCTTGTTCCAGAATGATCAATTCCTCATTTGGATGACGGTGCGGTGGATGAGGCGACTTGCCAGGATTCAGGGTGGTCATATGGATTTCGAGTTCGTCGACAGTAGCAGTTCTTTGATTTACGAACGAGCGAACTGAGCCGACATCGGTCACTTTTACCGGAATGGTTCTAAAGTCAAATGCGGTAGAGCCAAGAACCGGACCTTGGTCTGCAATTGCGAATGCGCTCGCAGTCAATACGGCACTGAACAGCGCAATAAGCAAATCTCTACGAGTGATCATTCCGCCTCCTTTGGCGTTGTCAGAACAGATTAGTCCGAGTGCATTGCTCCAGAACCGCGGGCAGAAATAGTACAACCGAGTATCATTTCCGCCCGCAGTAAACCCTTTTACTACAAGAGGCCTAGCCTTGGCAGCTTCAAACTAAAGTGCGGGGTGTGCCGGAGGATTTATAGAACCTCCGCTGAACCTGCCTTCAAAGTGAAGGATGTAGTCTGAGTACCCAGACGTGGGTGTTTGGCGGTCAGGTTTACGGTTGCAGGTGTTTCGCCTGCACGAATCCAAACCGCGCACACGCCGCCGATAAGTGAGAAGGGATTGTCGCCAATGAGAGTTGCCGGCCCATGAAGAGTAAAGGTTATCGGGTCGTTGGCGAATGGCCTGACGGCGCCGAATTCGTCCGTAACTCGAACGACGACTCGCGTGGTATCCGCGCCGTCGGCAACCAACTCGCGATCGTCAGATTGGATGACGAGCTTGCTGTCGACGCCTCTTCCGGAAACGGTCTTTGAGATAGCCAGTTTGCCATCGATATAGCCATCCATGCGCAAATCACCCCATCCAAGCCGAACTTCCCTCAGGTTCAGTTTGCTCATGTCCACTACGAATGGTGCGTACTTCAGATGATTGAATTCAGTCCTGTCGGGATCAACCTCAGCAATCGGAACCCACTGGTTGCCTTCTTTGCTCTCGGCACGTGCGAAGAGCTTTATGTGATCGCAGTTTGAACAAAATACCGCCCTGGTGAAGCCGATGGATTCATCGCTGCGGGCCCAGTGAAAGGCTGGCTCAAGGACAACTTCTTCTGAGGGATCACATTGGGATTTATAAAAGCCTGCCGCTGGTTTCGGCTCGCGGAAAATGTCGGTCACCCCGTGATAGCAAATACGATCACCCGCACCGAAGTTGGCGTGAGTGTTGTAGTCAAAGGCACACCATCCGATTCCGCCAGCATATTGAGGATTTGAAGCAAGCTGATTATGAATCCGTGCGTGGCGCAGAGTGTGTTCGCGCTGACGTTCGTTATCGTCTATCGTTTTGGTTGGAAAAGTGTGGCCGACAAACTCGGTGTTCAGGTAGCGGGGATGGTTCGGAGGTTTGAGAGGGAAGCCGAAATCATTCATCGTGAATACGTCTTCAAGAAATTCCGACTCCTGGAAATAGCGAATACCCCCGGTCTGCCGAGAATCGTCGAGCGCGTGCGCGAACGCATTCGTTCGCACATAGAAGGTGTGGTCATCTCGTGATTCGTTAATTCGAACTCCCCAAAGAATGATGGAGGGATGGTTCCAATCGCGGCGGATCATGCGGCCTACGTTGTCGATGGAAACCTCTTTCCATTTCTCATCTCCGATGTGCTGCCAGCCTGGAATTTCCTCGAGCACGAGCAAGCCGATCTCGTCGCATCGATCGAGAAAGTGGCGAGACTGAGGATAGTGGGACGTACGCACGATGTTGCAATGGAGGTTCTTGCGCAGGATGTCGGCGTCCTTTCGTTGAACGCGTCGGGGCATGGCCTGACCTGCAAACGGAAATGTCTGGTGACGGTCCAATCCGCGTAGCTTGATGACTTTTCCATTTAGCGAGAAGCCTTGGTCGGTAAATACCGCTTCACGGAACCCTACAGTACGCGAGTCTTGATCGATGACCTGACGGGAATGGAGGAGCCTAACATGCACTGTGTAGAGATGGGGATGCTCAATATCCCAGAGTTGGACTTTGCCCAGGTTGGTGAGTGTGACCGTGTGGCGTGCCGGATCTTTCAGGGTTTCGGTGGTGGAATAGACTGCGCCGTCGGTATATGCGTCGAGCGATGCGGCCTCTTGGTCGGACGCCCTCACCGGTCCGATCGTATGCGTCCCTTTGGCGATGACCTGATCGCCGCTGCGCAGTTCAGCCTCAAGAGAGAATCCGCCTTCGCCGGTAATTGTGCCCGCAAGGAAGCAGTTCACATCCAGCGAGGGATTGGCGCTCAATACATTTTTAGGCTGCGCGAAAACGTTGTCGATGTATTGGAGAGGAACAATGCGAAGGGCAACTTCGCGATAGATTCCGCCGAACGTCAGATAGTCAATCTCGTAGCCAAAGGGAGGGATATCGGCCCGCTCAGTGGAGTCAACTTCTACTACCAGTACATTCTCCGCGTCACGGCGCAGATGCTGCGTCAATTCAAAAGAGAATGGAGTAAATCCCCCCTTGTACTCCCCAAGACGAACGCCATTAATCCAAACAGTCGAGGCGGTCATTACCCCTTCAAAATCCACAAAGACACGTTTACCTTGTGCTCCATTTGGGTACTTGAAGCGGCGTCGATATGTTGAAACGAATTCGTAATCCTTATCGTCGAAACTGTGCCAGGGAAGCTGTATGTTGGTGTGTGGAATTACCACGCGCTCAAATTTCGAATCGTCGAACCCGGGCATTTCGGCGCCCGCGACTCTTGCCGCGTGATACCGCCAACCGCGGTTGATGGGATAAATGACCCTCCCTTGCGTGACCGGTTCATCAGCAAGAGCCGAAGTTCCAGACAAGGCGGTCGAGGCCAATGCCGCACCAGCTGTCTTCATAAAGTCGCGTCGAATCATTGATAAGGTCCTTTCTAGTTAAGCAATCCAGTTGCGAAGCGCGCGGTTGAGCCCATCCATTGCGATTGGCTCTGTGTGTTGCGAAAGGGTGAACTCCGGCGGCGAGACGATGTAGGCCTGAGAGATGCTCTCGGCGAGGCAGACGCACACGGTGGAGCGCCGATATTCCTCGTAGCGGCTGGCAGCAAGCCATACATAGAGCGCCAGGATTTGGGCGTCTACGGCACTTCCCGTAAAGTCGTCGACAGCAGGCAGAGGATTTATCTGATCAGGGTTTTCGAATACCGCTACACCCGTAAAGGGCTTGGGCTTACTGCGAACCCCAAATTTTGCGGCCAGAAAAGACGGACGGGCACGCCGAAATGCCTCAGAGGACGCCCATTCAACAAACGAGTTGCCGAAGATTACGGCACCGTTTCCGCTTAGATATAAGGAGCGCACGAACTCACGGACCGCCGGATTCCCCGCCACCTCTGGAGGACACCATTGAGCAACTTCGACGGTGCGCAAGTGATCGAACACGGCATCAGCGTCGGCAAGGTCCTTGCGCATGGAATTCATCTCGTGCGAGAAGTTCTGCCGGTAGGCATCGAGCCTGGAATAGCTCAGCAGGATGGCGTCGGTGGCGGCTGGAGGAGATACGTTCCGACTCAGAACAGCATCCACCAGGATCTGGCCGGCATCGACTACCCAAGTATCTGCGATGGAGCCTTTGGGACGCTTTCGAGCAGCATTCAAGAGTCCTTCGATGGGTGGGTTTGTAGCGCCTCCTGTGAGAAGAAACTCAAAAGGGTTTTTAAATTGTTCGAAAGAACTCAGATCGATCTTGATAGGCTTACCGATTCCCTGCCAGCGTTCCCAAGCGGTTGCCGCATCCAACGGAAGCGCTTGCGGAATATCGAGAAGGATGAGTCGATTGCCCATCTGGAGCGCGGCGCCCCTGGTCTCTTGCGCGTTGCGGTCCGCGGCGTCGAAGACTGTCTGTACGGCGAGCCGCCACTCCTGGAAATACGGGGATCGCGCCAACTGGGAGGAATTCTGGATGGTCTGCTCATTCGTTGAGAATTGCCAGTGACGGACTCCCATCTTTTCTTCCAGTTCGATAACCTCCCGAAAAAGTCCTGAAGATTCTTCCAGGCTCAAGCTCGCAACGTAGAGAAGAAGGTTCTCGACGGCGCGCCGTTCGTTGGGGAACAGGTTGTTCCACTGCTTTAGCTGTTGGTTAACAAAGGGAAGGAAAGTCAGCGGCAGCCGCTTGAGAACGCCTTTATCCAAAGCATTCTGCAGATCGCTCGGCAACTGTTCCGCACCCGCCATACTTGCTTCCTCGTTCAAATCCCGCCATCTCTTGTTTAAGTTCGCAATTCGTTATCCACGAAATTCCTTGAGCATCGATCCTTGCGCGTCCATCGGCCGACAGCCGAGCACTTCAGCGAGAGTGGGGCAAAGATCGACATGACGAATGGGACGATCGATGATCTGCGGCTTGTCAATGGCAGCTCCCAGCGCCATCATCCAGGTATCACGCGTTGATTCTTCGTTGGCTCTGTGGTTAAAGAAGCCGTTCGTGCTTGAACCATCGGGGTCCCGTCCAAACTCCGGAAGTATCACCATTGTTGTTTTACCGCGATAGCCGGGGTTCGATTCGATTTCCTGCCATAGCTGGAAAGCGAGACGATCAGCGGTCTGAATACCGGACACATGAAGTGCATAAGAGCCAAAGTGAGCCGCCTCAACATCAGAAAAGGCAACGACCAAGACGCGTGGCGAAAATTTGCGCATTACCTCGCGGGCCATGTAGAAGGTCAACTCGTCGCCCGACGTCGGGCCTCCGGCATGCACGAAACTTGCGACAGCGGTTTTGATGCTGTTCTCGACGCGTGGATCCAGGCGATCAGCCGCATCGAACACGTTCCAGCCGAGCCCTTCGTAGTTGCTGCCAGCCATCGCGGCTGCCAACTCTGCTTCGACCTTTTCCCGGTCTGCCATGTTTGCGGTTCGACCCCCGCGCAGGGCGTCGACGACAGCCATCAGCATCAGTTGCTTGGGAAACACCACGTTTGCGCCATATGCCGGGCCGTAGTCCAGAGCAGAACTGGCACCGATCAGGCTGGTGAGTGCCTTGTTGCTCGCTACAACCCACGTATCGCTACGATCAGTGTGCTGACCTTTCCGAAATTGCTCGAAGATGGTCGGAGTGGCGGGAGCAAGCTTGCCCCAATCGTCTACGCGTTGCCAGTTGCCTGTAAGGATGCTCGAAATAGCATTGAAATGCGCAGTGACTCCTTCGTTTCGCGTGTGAGGGTAAAACAGAGATTTTGGCAGCAGATCGGCGGAGAGATGGGGGATATTCTTAAGACCTTCGCGGGAAAACGTTTCGGCACGGCGAACCCCGCCAACCACGATCACTACTACCTTTTGGGCGGAACTGTCGGCTGCGGTGAGGCTCGCATTCTGGCGAGGCTGTGGAAGTATGAGGCCGGCGGCGAGAAGCCCGGCCGCTTTCAGAAATGTACGCTTTGAATCGTCAACGAGAGACTCAGCGTCGTTCGAATTGTTTTGATCGTCTACTTGAACGTCATCGTCCATAAGCATCCGTTCGGCCAGTTACCCGCGTCCCGTTAGTCCAGATCAAGGTGTATACACGAATCTCAACCGACAACAAGCGAAATCAGTTTGGCAACATCAATTTCCGAATTTGATTCTGCTCCCCGTGGCAGAGACGGAGCAATTGCAATTGCCTGGCTTTGACCTTCAAGCCACACAAGAAAGGATGACTGCTCGAACCCCGGCAACCGCTGTTGGTTTATCCAGTGATAGTAAGAACCCATGTCTGCATCGATGAGAGATCCAACATAGTCGAGTTCTATTTTGCTGCTTGCGTTTGAGAGTAGCTCGTTCATCGGACGTTGCTTTTGGCGCGGAGCGAAGCGGACGACTAAGGTGAGAGCCTCGGCTCGGCGAAGGGCCTCGCGGGCGGTCCATTGAGCGAATGTTGTGCTGAATATTTGCGTCCCAGAGCCCTCGGTAAGCAGCTTGACCTGAAACCGGCCCAGCACTGGATCTCCAGACAAGCCCAGATCCGCGGGAGTTAGCTTGGCCAAGTGGGTGCGCAATTCCTCGGGCCCCATCCCCGGCCTTTTGATCTCAGTTTGAATGTAGTCCAGTAGGGCTGCACGGGTGGGCTCCAGATCTTTATATGACACACATGTCAAGGCCGAGCTGTGCTCGGCTGATTGTCCGCCATCGACATACCAATGCGCATATGGTGCGGGATGTAACTTGGCCCGTTCATTGGCCGCTGAAAGGAGCAATGCGAGGCCGTTGTCAGGCTTCACTCGTCCGAAATATGTCCCGTGCTTACGCAGGTTGCGAAAGAGGACTCCTTCATAAGGTGGCGCGTCTTGCCCAATGATGGCGATGCCCAATCGACGAACCGGGATAGGATCGGGGTGAGTTGCCGCGGCTAATCGGAGTCCGTATTCAGAGGCTGCTTTTCGAAATGCATCCAGCTGGTGTGTGCTCCAAAGGTATGCGGCCTCCTGTTCCACAAACTGCGCAGGAAGGTTGATCCAGTCTGAACGCTCGAGCGCCGGGGAAAGAGACAGCTGCGTGAATCCATGAAACCACTCGATAGATTGGGAATGCGGGAGAGAGCTTATGTTTGCGAGTTCTCGTTCGATTGCAGAGCGTTCCGCGGGAAACTTGAAATCGTATTCAATGGCCTCCCGCAGCAAGCTGGGGAGAAAGCTCAGAGGCAGTTCTCGTATCGCGTCAAGATGGGCGATCATCAGCGAATTGGCCTGAGGGGGATAGGCCGCGAAGTGCTCGGGTTTTAGATCGTGTGGCAACATGAAGCTATAGAAGCTCCCTTATGGGCTTGCCCTGAGATTGATTGGGAGAAAAACCCATGATCGCTCCCAAGCTCGGCACCAGATCGATGGATTGCATAGGATCGTCATACACAACACCCTGCCGAACACCAGTGCCGAGTGCCATCATCCACGTAGTACGACTGGCGGCATCGCCTGTGCGATGATGCTGAAAACCGTTTCCGCCGGCATCATAGTCTGAATCCCTGCCGAAATCCGGAAGAATAAACAGTGTTGTATTGCCCGCATATTCTGGATTGGCTTGAACCGCTTTCCAAAGGTCGGCGCAAAGGCGATCGGTACGCCGGATAGCATCGACATAGAGCGAGTAGGCGCCGGAATGTGCGATATCAATATCGTGCATCGTGATCCAAAGGAGACTTGGTGCTTCTTCCTGCATCAATCGCTTCGCGATGAAAACCGAAAGCTCGTCGGGGCTGGAGAGCGTTCGTGCGTGCGAAGTGAAATCATCGACTGATAGCTTCAGAATCATTTCCAGCTGCTGCAATTCAACTTCACTGCCGGCGATTTGTGGCGCGTAGAGCGGCGTCTCGTAGTTATCGCGCAGCAGATGCTCGTAGTCTGTTATCGAGCCGGTTGTTGCCGCACTCAACAAATGTTTAGGCAGGATGACTCTCGCGCCTTGCCCCGGCCCGTACGGGCGGCATTCGCTTTCTCCAATGCGATTGAAACCGTTGCTGGGCGCGACCACCCAGGCGTCGGAGGACGGACGTTTTAAGTCCTTGCGGAAATATTCGAAGACAGTCGGATGCCCCGGCGGTACGGCGGAGAAGTTGTTGAGGGTTTCGTAGACGCCGGTGGCCAGGCTCGCCGTGGCTACATAGTGGCCCAGAATTCCCTGGTTGGTAACGTGGGTAAAGAAACTCGACTGCGGAGCGAGTTCGTGAAGGAGCCTGGGTATGTTCTCCTGGCCTTCCGGAGCGAATGTCTCCTGATCGCGGGCACCGCCGCCAAACGTGATGACGATGACCTTTCGTTTCTTGCGGGCGCTTTCGGCGCGCACAAACGGGCTGGCGCTCATCAGCGCGGTTCCGAGCGCTACTCCGGCAGCGTCACGCAGGAATTCGCGACGGCTGCGGCTGAGCTGCCGTGCAATCTCGCTGGAACCGAGCGCGCTGTGCGCTATCGATTCACATCCTAGGCTGAAGCGTGACCTCTCCATTCACTTAACTCAACCAGCCTTAAAGGGGAAGGCGCTCAAATCACGGCTTGCTGGTCCCGGAGCCTTTCTCGGAGTATACGAATTGCTGCACCTCGGCGCGTTCTTTTTCGACCTCGGCCAGGTGCTCCGCGCGGAGCCGCTGATAAATCGCAAACTCCTTCTGTGCGTCTTCTTTCTTTCCTGTGTGCACGTAGTCTGTGCCCAGCCGGTAATGCGCATCCGACAAGTTGGGGTCAAGTTCAATAGCCCGCACATACTGGGGAATTGACTGCTCATACCTGTGCTGGTCGGCATACAGGTTTCCCAGCTGAACGTGTGCTTCGGCAAGGGAATCATCGAGGGCAATGGCCTTTTTCAGCATGGTTTCAACCGTCTTGATATCCACGCTCGAGTCCTCGACTCGCTTGCCCTTCCATACACTCACCGCATAATAATACTGGGCAAGAGCATTGTTGGGCTGCAATTCGGCGAAGCGGCGAAATCTCTGGATCACTTCGTCGGCCTGCAGTGGCGAACTGTTGTAGGCCTTGGAAAGAAACACGTAACAGCGCGGGTCTGACGGATTAAGATCGGCGGCGGCTACAAGAGCCTTGATGGCATCGTCGTATTTTCCCCGCGAGTAGTATGCCAACCCCAACCCGATGAGAATTCGCGGTGATTTGGGGAACCGCTGCGCGCCTTCCTGAAAGATCGTGATGGCCGGCTCGTAAGTTCTGTGCAGAAGCATTTCGCTCCCCCAGTCGAAGATGTTGTCTTCGGTGGGATCGAGATGCGCTGCGGCTTCGAAGTCATTCGCCGCTTCGACGTACTTGCCATCCTTCTCGTCGATCTGGCCGAGCAGGTTATGCAGTTCGCCAGTGTCCTTGAGTTTGATTAACTCTTGTATGACCTGCCGGGCCTCGTCCCGCCTTCCCAGCATGAAGTTGGCCATGGCGAGGTCGTACCCGTTGTCGTAAGAGTCAGGCTTGATCTTCTGCGCCTTTTCGAGATAAGGGCGCGCCTCGCCTACCCTTCCGGACTGGATGTAGAACTCGCCCAGGTTGTGGTTTGCGTTGTAACTATCGGGTTCGAGGGACAATGCATTCCGGAATTGCTCGCCAGCCAGTTCTGCCTCGCCGGCGTGCATGAGGCTGGTGCCCAGGTTCGTTCTGGCCTCGGCCGAATCCGGCTTTATCTGCACCGCAGTCTTGAGGTGGTCGACAGCCTTTTCGTCCTGCGAGAGTCCCGCATAGGACAGACCAAGAATCTCATGAATCTCGAAGCTTTTGGGGGCGTAGGGCAGCAGCTTTTCCAATTGTTCAGCGGCTTGAGCGTAACGACCGGCGTTGTAATCTGCGATGGCAGACTGGTACTGCCGATCGAGCTTTTCTTTCAGGGCGTCTTCAGGCGATGCAGCGGTGAACACGCTTGTCAAAAGCAATCCCAGAACCGCAATCCGAAGCCGTGTCCGACCCCTGCCCACTTTCCCTCCAAAACCGCGTGAGCGGCTTTGCACATAAATTCACCGAGGTCGTGGCGCCAAGGGCGCAGCTGTTCTGCACCAAAGTACTGCGCCGGAGGCACCTACCCCCCTCGATGCACATTTCACCGCTGATCCGCATCGTAAGCCATTTATATAAAGGCAGTTACGAGGCGACGAGGCTGCTAAAAAGGGTCCATACGTACTCAAAAGGGCGCTCAAAAGGGCCCAGAACGACACCGTGTTTCTGGCAGGGCGACGCTAGCTCGACCCCGCGCAACCGTTGTGCCTTAACGGGACCTCCAGATGATTGTGGCACGTTCAAGCTAAATTATGTGCAAAGCGCGGGTGAGCAATGCTGCACCATGCAACAGAATGCGCTACGCAGAAGAACACCCGGCAGGGCAGGCGGAATGGCATGCCGTACCGGGGTGTTCTCCATCTTAGACTAGTAATACAGCTTCAGAGCAAATTGAATCTGTCGCGGATCATAGGGGTTGAAGCGCGTGCCTCCGACCTCGCCGAAGTGCGGATCGGTATAGTTGCCCGAACCACCGATGGCCACCACCCCGTTGCCGCCAAAGTTTGGCGCGTTGAAGTTCGGGTGGTTGAGGATGTTGAAGAACTCGGACCGAAACTCCATCGAGAACCGCTCGGTGATGGGGAACTTCTTGAATACCGAGAAGTCGAAGCGAAAGATGCCGGGGCCCACCGTGTTGCCAGGCTTGGATCCCAGGGCAGCCGCGCCGGTGAGCGGGACGCAGCCGGCCGGCGAGTCGGGTATGGGAGCGAGGTCCCCGCCCAGTTTGCATGGCTGGTTGAACGCCTGCGGATTGTTCAGCCAGAACGGACGCGGCGCGCCATCGATGATCTTGG
>Ga0207706_10003253_pt1 | contig 15566 bp, 17 predicted proteins | sample KBSC53metaG_FD_184318 | JGI IMG/M metagenome (GOLD analysis project Ga0207706, IMG submission 184318) | Corn rhizosphere microbial communities from Kellogg Biological Station, Michigan, USA - KBS C5-3 metaG (SPAdes) (version 2) | ecosystem: Host-associated > Plants > Roots > Rhizosphere > Soil ... | reverse complement strand
CTGCTGGTTCGCCGCCGCCCAGTTGGTCGCTGAGAGCGTCGTCAGGGCGGTCACGAGCGACGAGAACGCGCGGTTGGCGCCGACGGTGTCGTTGGTCGTGCCGTCGCCGCCAGGTGTCGATGCCGTATTGACGTACCGCGTGACCTGGGTCACCTGCGCCGTCTCGATCGTGAGGCCGAGCGAGCACTCGAACCACGGACGGACGTTGGTCGACGTCGTGGTCTCGTTCTCCGGGACATCGCCCCCCGTTGCCGTGGAGCCCCAACGGGACGAGCCCGAGATCGAGGAGCCCGCGGCATCCCTGTGGCCGAACTCCACCACGAGCCGATCGCCCGCGACGGTCGTGTACGAGCCGGTTCCAGCGTCGCCATCGAGGAACGCCTTGCTGCGCAGCGACGTGCTCCATTCGGTGCCTGACGAGTAGTCGGCAATCGCCTTGATCGTGTGTCGAACGGTCGAGCCATCCCGCGACACGATGCGGATGCCAATTCTCGATCGGAGGTTGTCGCCGGAGCTGCTCTCGAGTCCCTGCGCATACGCCTTGTACGTGACCGACGTATCGAAGACGTTGCCGGCGGCCATCGGAGGACCGATGAACTGGCGGTGACATCGGTCCTGACCCGCCGTGGAGCTGAACCCTGAGATCGTCCTCAGGTTATCGCCGACCCCAGGGGAGGGGTGCATTGGACGGCGCGCGAACGGGGCGGCCGACGATTCCCAGCCGGCATCCACCGCCGGGCTCACCGGCGCGGCAGATCCCTCCCAGAGATAGAAGCGTGTCGGCCCCACGAACACGACGTCACTCGCGGGCCTGGGGCGAACCAGATTCGGGGCCACTGGATCGACGTCCGGCGCGCACCCGATGCCGAAGTAGGCGAGGGCGCTGCCGCCTAACAAACCGCCGACGCGGCGGAGGGACTCGCGGCGCGACATTTCACCGGCGAGCGACTTGGCTACGTCGTCAAACGGGCGGTTCATGCAAGCCACTCCTGGCGCCGGTGCCGTCAGCAGGCCCGCGTTCGCCGTCCGATTAAATTTGGTTAGCGCTCGCCAATGTTAGGCAACGGGCCGCCAATGTTAGGCAATCCCGCCAATGTTAGGCAATGCTGCAAATGTTAGGAAATGTTAGAAAACCCAAAATGCCTATCAGGAATGTGGACTCATTGATCGCGGCGTTGACGTCGGGATTCGCGAACAGTTGCGGCGGTGGGCTCGCCGCCGGCCAACAAGCGGAAGAGCGTCTCGATCGCGCCTGGAGTTAGCGCGTCAGGCATTTCGGCCGCCGCGCGGATAATTCCCCGAGCGAGGATCGCCGCCAACCGGAGCAGCTCTGCGGACTCGAATGGCGGGTGGGCGCCTTGCGCCGCGTTCAACGCCTCGAATTGCGCTGGCACGTCCTTCGATTGTGCCTGTTGTGCCTGCAGACGACCGGGGAGCGTCGCGCGCTTCCGCGGGTTACGGAGCGCCGCGAGGCTGTACTCGAGGTCGAGCAGCACCGTCTCCCTCGGCACCGTTCTGGTCAGCTCCGCCACTTCGCGGCCGATGAGGGCGAGTCGGTCGGCCAACGACAGATCGGGCCTAACGAGAATGGCCGGGTCGGTCTGCACGATGTTCCGCTCGATCACGGCGTCGACGAGCGCGCGCTTGTTGGGGAAGTTGGCGTAGATCGCGCCCTTGGTGAACCCGGCTGCTTCGGCGACATCGTCGAGCGATGTGGCTTCCACTCCACGGAGCGCAAACCGTCGCGTCGCGGCGGCGACGATGGCCTCCCGTGTCTTCGCCTTGCGGGCCTGCTGAGTGAGCCGGGTGCGCGGCATGCCTCAATTCTCCTTGCGATACCAGTCGGTATGTAGATACTATTCAGTATATAAATTCGACCCTCGGAATGCCCGAGGGAACTCGGCCCGGGGAAACTAACGCGAGGTCCATATGCCGTCAGCGAATGCGCTCGACCTGCCCCCGATCGGACACCGGCACACCGCTGGTGACCATCCCCTCTATTTGCACCGTGCTGGTACGGGCGAACCAGCCGTCGTCTTTTTGCCCGGGGGAGGGATGTTCGGCCTCGGCTACTTCAACGTCCACATGCGCGTGGCGGAATTCACCACCAGTGTGGTCTACGACAGGGCCGGCACCGGCTGGAGCGACGCTGTTTCGTTTCCGCGGAGCGCAGAGGATGTGGTCCAAGAGCTCCGAGAGCTTCTTCGCGGCGAGGGGCTCTCCGGTCCGTACCTCCTGGTCGGTCACTCGCTCGGTGGGCTTTACGCTCGGCGATTCGCCCAGCTCTTCCCGGCCGACGTCGCCGCACTCCTCCTGCTCGATCCCGCCCACGAGGATTACCCCGCGAACGAGCCGGAAATCGCACGACGGGCGGCGGAAGAATGGAAGTCGAAGCCGATGCCCGAGTTGGGGCCGGAGCAGGTCCAGGGCTTTCGACCGCTCTTCGAAGGGATGTACAAGGAGTGGCCGCCGGAGATTCGTGAGCCGCTGATCGAACGTCATCTCGATCCGGCTCAGGTGCGCGCCGGAATGCTCGAAGCCAGCAATGTGGATCAGCTCTACGAGGAGATGCGACGTGGCGGCCCGATGCCGGCTATCCCGGTGATCGTGTACACCGCGATGGGAATCGACGCGAGCCAGACGATTTTCTCGACCGAGGAGGTGGTGCGGGCGCAGAACGCGGCCAAGCTGGCGACAAACTCGGCGTTCGTGGAATCTTTGTCCGGTGCGGAAAACCGCGTGCTCGAGGACGCGTCGCACGCAATGATCCACGCGCAGCGGCCGGACGCGGTGCTACAGGGTGTCCGCGATCTGCTGGACCGCATGCGTCACTGAGGTCGGATCGTCGAGGGAGGTAGTCATCGTGGAATCATCGTCAGTTCCGGCTCGCGCGACGGTGACAAGGTCGACACGCTGGGCAGCCACGCTCCACGTCATTCGCGTCTTTCTCGCGATCACGTTTGCCACGTATGGGCTCGTGAAGGTCCTCGGCGGCCAGTACAACTATGGCGATTGGGTGATCGACAAGAAGACCGTCGATGGTACCTCGCTCGTGTGGGCGTTCTACGGATACTCGCCGATGTATGGCCGCTTTACGGGGCTGTTCGAGCTGGTGCCGGCGATTCTCCTGTTGATTCCGCGAACTGCAACGATCGGGGCGGCCGCGCTGTTCGCGGTCGCCCTGAACGTCACCGCCATGGACTTCGGGTTCCACTATCCCGCTGTGAAGTATTTCGCCCTCGGCTACACCGTGTTGTTGGCCGTATTGCTGTGGGCCGATCGGGAGAAGCTCTCGCTACTTCTGCTGAGTCGGGAGCAAGCGCGTGTCGTCGCGGCGTCGCCACCCACGCTGAGCGCCGAGGCGTCGCAACCGTTGTTCTCCCCGGTCATGCGTCGTGTGCTGCTTACGGCGGCGGGGCTGTTCATAATTGGCGCGGCGAACGTGGCAGCGCTCTCGATCAGCAAGGGTCCGGAGCCCGTGGCGCGACGGGCGGTCGAGGGCCGAATGCAGCCTAACGAGCGCCTCGAACTGTTGCGGAGTCGCCAGACGGGACTGATCGGCGTGGACTGGACCGCCACCGTGGACTACGCGGTGATCGGCGCCCAATCGACGGATACGTTGACCGTGCACGCGCGCAAGATCACGGCGCTCTTCCCCTGGCGCGTCACGGCGATAACGAGCACGCGACGATCCCAGTAGCGACACGCGTCATTCTCGCTGACCGCGCACATTCAGGTGCGAGAGTGCCGCGGGCCCGGGGGCAGGCAGATCCAGATCGAAGACCCCGACGGCAATCCGATCGAGCTGTTCGAGCCCGCGGGCAGATAGCGGCGATGTGCTCCATCAACCCGTTCGCAGCGGTAATCTTCCGGAGGAAATCGACAAGACTGCTGCCAGTGGAGTGCATATGACGGACGCGATCATCTGTGACGTTTCGGCGATCCCCGCAGATCAGCGTGACGCGCACTTCGCGCTCGCGCGGAGTCTGCTGTTTGCCGACGAACGTGCCGTTCGCGAAGTGGAGAGCGGACTCACGTTCGACGTGCCCCCGGAACGGCTCGCCGACGTCGCCCGATTCATCGAGAACGAGCGGCGCTGTTGCCGGCATCTCGCGTTCGCACTCGAGATCCCGCCACGCAACGGCACCCTAACGCTTCGGATCACCGGCCCGGGTGCGCGCGAGGAACTGCGGGCGCTGCTTCGGTAGCCGTTGGATCGATGTTCTCCAAAGACGACTCCCGCGAGGAGCGGCACTCGGCGACCGTGCACCCAGGTCATACGGCGCACGGTGCTCTTCACGGCCACGCCTCGGCGACGAATGCGCCGACTCCGCACGCACACCGCGTCGCCTATGAGGGACACGCCGGCCGCGGCGCGCACGACAAGCACGCCGGCCACAGCGTCGCAATGTTCCGCGACAAGTTTTGGATCTCCCTCCTGCTCACGCTCCCCACGCTCGTCTGGGGGCACATGCTCCAGCGTGCGTTCGGGTACCACGCGCCGCCGTTCGAAGGGAGCCAGTGGATCCCAGCCGCTTTCGGAACGGCAGTGTTCGCATATGGCGGCTGGCCGTTCATCCAGGGTGCGTGGCGCGAGCTCGAGGACCGCCTCCCGGGCATGATGACGCTGATCGCGCTCGCGATCTCCGTCGCGTTCGTGTTCAGTGCCGCCGTCACGTTAGGCTACCCGGGCATGCCGCTCTGGGAGGAGCTCGCCACCCTCGTGACGATCATGCTCCTCGGCCACTGGCTCGAGATGCGGTCGATCTCCCAGGCCCAGGGCGCGCTGGGCGAGCTGGCGAAGCTCCTTCCAAACACGGCCGCACGGCTCGTCGGCGACGGCGACGCTGAGAAGACCGAAGACGTGCCTATCGGCGCGCTCCGTGAGGGCGACGCGGTCCTCGTGCGGCCCGGGCAGAGCGTGCCCGCCGACGGCATGGTGATCGCCGGCGAAAGTGATGTGAACGAATCCGTGTTGACGGGTGAATCGCGGCCTGTCCACAAAGCACCTGACGCGAAGGTCATTGCGGGCACGACAAACGGCGCCGGGTCGCTTCGTATTCGGATCACCGGCACCGGAGACCACACAGCACTCGCCGGTATCATGCGCCTGGTCGAGCAGGCGCAGTCGTCGCGGTCGCGAGCGCAGGCCCTCGCGGACCGCGCGGCGTTCTGGCTAACCTGGGTCGCGTTAGGTGCCGGCGCCGTGACGCTGGTCGGGTGGATCCTGGCCGGCGCCTCCGCGGCCTACGCCGTCGAGCGACTCGTGACGGTCCTCGTCATCGCCTGTCCCCACGCTCTCGGCCTCGCTATCCCGCTGGTGATCGCCATCTCGACGACGTTAGGCGCGCGGAGTGGCCTGCTTATCCGCGACCGCCGTGGTCTCGAGGAGGCGAGAAACGTCACCATGGTCGTCTTCGACAAGACGGGAACGCTGACGCGCGGCGAGTTCGGCGTCGTCGCCGTTACACCCGCTGCCGGCGTCGACCCTGACACGGCACTGGGTCTCACGGCTGCGGTCGAGACGGACTCGGAGCATGCGATCGCGCAGGGGATCGTGCGTACGGCAACGGAACGGCGCATCAAGAGACCTCGCACCGAACGTTTCGAGGCACTGCCCGGGCGCGGGGTGCGCGCCGTCGCCAACGGGCGCACGTACTACGTCGGCGGGCCTGCGCTCTTGCGGAGCCTCGAGTTACAGCCGGACGACGTCGTAATGAAGGGAGCCGACACGGCGTCGCAGCGCGGGCAGACCGTGGTCTACCTGATCGCGGAAGACGACGGTGTGCGGAAGGTTCTGGCTTCCCTCGCGGTGGCCGACGTCGTGCGGCCCGAGTCCGCGGACGCCGTCCGCGCGTTGCGGGACGCGGGCGTCGAGGTCGCCATGATGACGGGTGACGCGAAGCCCGTGGCGGACGCGGTCGCCCGCGAGCTCGCGATCGATACCGTGTTCGCCGAAGTGCTGCCCGAGCAGAAGTCGGGCAAGATCGAGGAACTGCAGCACGCGGGGAAGCGCGTCGCGATGGTGGGGGACGGCGTGAACGATGCGCCCGCATTGGTGACCGCGGACGTCGGCGTCGCGATTGGCGCGGGCACGGACGTCGCCGTCGAGGCGGGCGATGTCGTGCTCGTGCGAAGCGACCCGCGCGACGTCCTGCGCATCATCTCGCTCTCCCGCGCGAGCTACCGGAAGATGGTGCAGAACCTCTGGTGGGCGGCGGGCTACAACGTGGTCGCGATCCCGCTCGCGGCAGGCGTGCTCGCTCCGTGGGGCATCGTACTGTCGCCCGCGATCGGCGCTGTACTCATGTCACTGAGCACGGTCATCGTCGCGGTGAACGCGCAGCTGCTGCGTCGCCAAGCTGCCTGAAAAGCAAAAAGGCGAGCGCGTAGCCGTAGAGCAGCGTTAGGCGGGGAGGTCGGGGCCGTCGCTGTCGTGGAACGCATCCGTGTTGCGCGCAAGCGCGGCGATCACCCGGTCCAGCGGGGGTGCTCCAACCAGAACGCCTCGGTCCTCATAGAGTCGGCACCGGTCGACCCCATCCACGAAAGCAGGACCGTCGGTGTCGGCGACATCGTTACCGGCGACCAGAATCGTGGGCGAGCCGTAGTTCCGTAGCTCGACCGGCGTGCCCGCCGCATGGCGGTCCCACTCGTGCCAGCGCACGGGACGCCCGGTGGCCACGAGTGCCGCGCGGAGCACATCGCGCGCGAGGGACACATGCGGGCAGTCCTGATCGAAGACAAGCTCCACCAGGGAGCGATGCGTCATCGGCGTAGAGTATCGAAAGGTCAGAAGATAGCGATAGAATTGATATCACGAGAACCGAGAGCAGCCCACATGAACCCCGCCGATTTCATCGATCGCCTCGCAGGAGCGATCGCGCAGTACCCGCTCGTGGCGATCCTTGTCGCCATCGCGGGCGGGCTCCTGTCGACCAGCACCTGACCCTGCACCGTCCCTGCGGGCGTAGGGATCGTCGGGTATGTCGGAACGAGACGCGAGTCGCGGGAGGGCGGGGCTCCGAGTGCGACGCGCCTCGGGCTCGCGTTCTTCCTGGGGCTGGTCCTCGCGCTTCTCGCGTTAGGCACGGCCGCGGCGCTCCTCGGTCGTCTGCTCGCCGGGTGGCGGCGTGGGTTCGCGGTCGGCGCGGCGGTGCTCACCGCGATCGCCGGCGTCGCCGTTCTCTTCGGGCCGGCGTTCCGGCGACTCGTTCCGAATCCGCCCATCCCGCGTGACGCGAGCGTGTCGGGCGCGTTCGTGTATGGCGTGCTGTTCAGCGTGGCGACGATCACGACATCGGCCGGCCCGTTGATGTTACTCCTCACGGTCGCGGCGGCGATCGGCCGGCCAGTGTACGGTGCCTTGCTGTCGCTCGCCTACGCGATGGGGCGCGGCGCTCCCTTTCTCGCGCTCGCGATCTTCTCTGGCCGCGTACAGCGCTGGCTGGAGCGCGTGGATCGGCTGCGTCGCCCATTCGAGATCGCGAGTGGCGCCGCGCTGGTTGGTGTGGCGGGCTACTTCGTCCGAATTGCCGCGATCGGCTATTAGCCGCCGGTGTGCGTCGGGTCCGCTGGCGGAAGCGTGGCCTTGTATCCGAGGCGATTGATCACGTCGACGAGCGCCTGCGGGGTCGTCTGTTTGGGATCGTATGCTAGAATCGCCTCACCGCGCTTCGAGTCCACCCTTACCGAGTAGACGCCGGGCGTCCGTTTGAGCATCACCCGCACGGATGTCTCGCAGCTCTCGCAGAACATGCCGGCGACCTTGATCGTGACGTGCTGGGTGTCGGCGACGACCGCGGGGTTCACCACGATTGCACCGGCGACGCGTGGAGCGGACCCCACTGTCAACGATACAACAGTCATGACGAAAGCGGTTAGCAGCATCGGTGCTCGCAAGCAGTGGGGGCCTTCCTCTCAACGCTAAACTCGACCACTGGCTGCCGCCACGGGTGCACGCGGGGTCGGACCGCGCGTCAGGCGCCACGCGAGGTAGCCCGCGGCGGCGACGTCGTAGCTTCCACAGAACGCCGGCCACCAGGCGGGCACGCCAGGATTGACGACGAGCTGCCCATGGAAGAAGTCCATGACGCCGTGCGCGGCCAGCCCTGCGGCGACGAGCCAAAGGCTTCTCCGGAAGCCGACCGACGCAGCCACGACGAAGACGCCGGCGATGAGCGACTCGATGAGAAATACGCGACCCGAGCCACCCCCAATGGCGGCGAACAGGATGTATAGCACCGCGATCACGAGGAGCACCGTCGGGTAGAAGGCGCGATCGCGATCGAGCCGCAACATGGTCGCGTACACCGCGACAGCGAGTGCCAGCACGAGTCCAATCACGTAGGCCATAGTCTCTCCTAGCCGAGGCGGCGCGCTGCAGCTTCGACGAGCGCGCGCCGGCGTTGAAGTGCGTGGTTACTGTCGCGAAGGAGTGCGCGGGAGATGTCATCTGGAGCCGAGTCGGGGGCACCGCTCTCGAACGGCGGAGCGGGCGCGTACTCGATCGCGAGCTGAATCCGCTGCGCCGTTTGAGGCCCGAACAGCTCGCCCGCGACGGCGAGGCCGAAATCGATTCCGGCTGTCACACCCGCCCCCGTGATCCGGTTGCCGTCGCGCACGACGCGATCCCGAACCGGCTTGGCTCCCAGGAGCGAGAGCAGATCGAGCGACATCCAGTGTGTAGTCGCCCGATGCCCTCGGAGCAGTCCGGCGGCTCCAAGCAGGAGAGCGCCGCTGCATACTGACGTGATGTAGCGTGCGTGCTCCGATCGCGAGCGCAGGAAGTCGAGCAGCTCATCGTCATCGAGGTGTTTGTCGACTCCCCATCCGCCCGGCACGCAGAGCAGGTCGATCGGCGGTGCGTCGGCGAACGTGGTGTCAGGCAGAATGGTCAGGCCCCACTCGCTCCGCACGGGCTGGAGCGTGGACGCCACGAGGTGTACCCGGGTCTCGGGCATGCGCGCGAGGACTTCGTAGGCGCCGGTGAGATCGAGTTGCGTGAGACCGGGGAACAGCACCATTCCAACGGAGAGTGGGACGGGCGGGGTCGTCGTAGGCATGTTGGTGGTCGAGGTGATGTGGCGTGATGCCCTCCGCAACATCGACAACGTGGCTGCTTGGTTCTAGAATCGAACACGCGCGATGGAATGAAAGCAGGCTCTGGCTGCATCGGATGAGGGGCGCATGACCGCACCGATCGAGATGGGGAAGTTCGTAGGAGCACCGGTGCGTACGCAGGCGTTCGACGGCGTGTCGATCGCGGAGAGCACGTATGCCGAGGGACAGCGCGTGGCCGCGCACGCGCATGATGAGCCGCTTCTGAGCCTCGTCCTCCAGGGGCACGCGACCGAGGCGATCGACGGTCGTACGCGCGAAGTGGGCGCCCAGACCCTGCTCTACACGCCGTCGTACGCGACGCACGAGCACCGATACCTCACGCCGGGACGCTGGCTCAACATCCAGTTCTCCGCACGATGGTTCGCGCGGGTCGGCGCCGGTGAGGCTCCGTTGCCCACAGTGTCGCAGATCGTGCGCGATGGTGGCGCGATCACGTGGGCGGCGCGGCTTGGTGCCGAGCTCCGTGAACCGGACCGCGTCTCTCGGTTCGCTGTCGAGGGTGCGCTCCTCCTCCTCGTGGCCGATCTCTCGCGGCTCCCGACGGGCGGCGAGCGGCGAAGACCGCGCTGGCTCCACGGTGTCGAGGACGCGATCGAAGCTGCGGGCGCGGACACGCCCTCGGTCACTGAGCTCGCCACACTCGCCGGCGTGCACGCGTCGCATCTGCTCCGCGTCTTCCGCCGGCATCACGGTTCCACGATCGCGACTTATGTGAGGCGACGCCGGATCGAACGGGCGCGCATCGAGGTAGCGAAGGGCGATCGTCCGTTATCCATGATTGCGCTCGACGCGGGATTCTCGGACCAGTCGCACTTTACTCGGGTCTTCCGCCAGACCTTCGGAGAAACGCCGGCGCGCTACGCCCGCTCGCTGCGCGGCCGCTGACGGGTATACCCAGCCCGCGATTTTGACGAGCCGATTGTACCAAAACGTGGGTCTCGTGCTATAGGGCGGGGAGCGATTTCGCGACGTTCGTGGTGCACACCACCACTCGAACTCGCGACCCAAGGATCGCTGCCTCTATGCATTCTCTCCACGCTCCGCGCAGCTGGCGTCGAGTCACCCCGCGATCGGCGTTGGCGGTCGTTTCTGCGATCGCGCTCGCTATGGGCTGCGGACACTTCCGCACCGACGCTCCGAGCCCTGACATCCAGACGGTCAAGGCGTCCGCTCACCACCTCTATCGCGCGTCCGTCCGGTCCGATGTCACGCCAATCCCGGTTCGTCGCCTGCAAACGTGGACCCTGCACCTCGACACGATCGATGGGCAGCCGGTCGACACCGCGACAATCACGATGGACGGCGGAATGCCGCAGCATGGCCACGGGCTTCCGACCTCGCCTCGAGTCACGCGAGCGCTAGGCAACGGCGACCACCTGGTCGAAGGCGTGAAGTTCAACATGGGCGGCTGGTGGGTCGTGCGATTCGCGATCACGAGCAGCGCCGGCATCGACACCGTCACGTTCAACCTCGGGCTCTGAGGCAGGGCAGTATGACTCGCTCCTTCATCGCCAGACTGCTGGTCGGCGCAGGCCTCGTGGGCATCGCGGCCGTCACCGTTGGCAACGTTAGGCACCGCAGCACGTGGACGACCGCGGAGCTGGCCATGCTTCGCTCGCTCTCGCTGCGCAGTCTCGAGCCACTCGGCGCCGATGCCTCGAACCGCTATGCAGACGACGCCCGCGCCGCAGCGCTCGGCCGCGATCTGTTCTTCGACACACGGCTGAGCGGCAATGGCAGGGTGTCATGCGCTACCTGCCACGTCGCGACGCAGGATCTTCAGGACGGCAAGCCGCTCGCCGACGGTGTCGGTCGCACCGCGCGTCGCACCATGCCCATAGCAGGGACGGCCCACAGTCCCTGGCTGTTCTGGGACGGTCGTGCGGATAGCCAGTGGGCTCAGGCACTCGGTCCGCTCGAAAGCGCTGTGGAGCACGGGGGAACCCGGGCACAGTACGCTCACGTCGTGGCCGAGCAGTACCGAGAACGATACGAGGCTGTATTCGGCCGACTCCCGGACCTAACGAGCATCCCTCAGCACGCCGCCCCGGTGGCCGACAGCGCCGCGCGCGCCGCGTGGAGTCGGCTAACCGCCGAGGCGCAAGAACAGATTTCGCGCGTGTACGCGAACATCGGGAAATCGATCGCTGCCTACGAGCGGCGAATCGAGCCGGGCGTCTCACGCTTCGACCGCTACGTCGATGCCGAGCTCGCAGGCTCGCGGCACACTCCCGAAAGCGCCCTAACGACGGATGAGGCGTCGGGCCTCCGTCTCTTCATCGGGCGCGCACGCTGTGTGACCTGCCACAATGGGGCACGGCTCACGGACGACCACTTCCACAACACCGGCGTGCCGCTTCCCGCAGTGACCTTGCCCGCGGACAGCGGACGCGTCGTCGGTGTCCGCCAGGTGATCAACGGCGAGTTCAACTGCACGAGCCGGTACAGCGATGCCAAGCCCGAGGATTGTGAGGAGCTGCGATTCGCGGTGACCAGCGGGCCGGAGCTTGACCGGGCGTACAAGACGCCGTCGCTCCGAAATGTCGCCAATCGGGCGCCGTACATGCACGCCGGCCAGATTACGTCGCTCGATGACGTCCTCGCGCACTACGCGGCCGCGCCCGCCGCGCCGTTCGGCCGCAGCGAGCTCGTGCCAATCCGGTTGTCACCTAACGAGCGACGCCAGCTCATCGCATTTCTCGGGACGCTCTCCGGCCCGATCACCGTGCCTCCCACCTACGACCGGACAGGGGCGCTCGCCCATCCTGCAGCCCGTTAGGCAGGAACCGATTTCACCTCAGGAAACGAATACCCATGTCGACACACAAGGCAAAATCAGCAGGCCACCATGGTGGCCATGACGATATGGCTGGACACGACCACAACGCCCACATGGGCCACGCGCATGCCGGGCACCATGTGATGGTGCACGCTCCGGCGGCAGACGTGGCCGAGGCATACCGAAAAGCATATGAGCACGCGCAGCCTGAACCGGGCGGGGCCGTTGTCCCCGTGGAGCTCGAGGCGCGCGAAGCCGACTGGCAGATCACGGCCGGGCGCACCGCGCGAGCATGGACCTTCAACGGCCAGGTCCCGGGCCCGGTGATCGAAGCACGGGTCGGCGACGTGCTCGAGGTGCGCCTAACGAATCACCTGTCGGAGCCCACCACGTTGCACTGGCACGGGATCCGGCTGCCTGCGCCCATGGACGGCACGGACATGGTCCAGCACCCGGTCGAGCCGGGCGCGGTTTTCGTCTATCGCATCAAGTTGCTGGACGCGGGCACGTTCTGGTATCACTCGCACAGCAACGAGCCCGTGCAGGTGAGACGCGGGATGTACGGAGCGCTCGTCGTCCGGGGAGAACACGAGCCAGTGCTCGACCGCGAGCGCGTGCTCGTGTTGAGCGACGCGACCGTCGAGCCAACAGGCGAGCTGTCGCCCGACAACGATCGACAGGGTTTGGATGGCAACGTGAGGCTCGTGAACGGCGTGGCCGAGCCCGAGGTCATGGTCGCGGGAGGCCAGGTGGAACGCTGGCGCGTGATCAACGCGTCGAGCGCGCGCTACGTGAAGCTCTCGATCGACGGACGGGCATTTGTCACGTTAGGTACCGGAGGCGGGCTGCTCGAAGCCGCGTTGACGGTGCACGACGCGCTGCTGCCGCCGGGCGACCGCATCGACATTGCGGTGGGGCCGTTCGAGCCGGGAGAAACCGTGCCCGTGCTCTCGGCGCCATACGATCGCGGCTTCGGGAGCGGGGAGTCGGAACGCTTCGCGATGGTGCGAGTCGCTCCGCGCGCAGACTCGCAGGCTGTGTTCCCTCAGCAGCTGCGCGTCATCGAGCCGCTGGTCACCGGACCGCTGACTCCTACCCGCGAAGTGCGACTCGGCGAACGCGCAGGCGCGCATGGCGAAGTGGACTACCTCATCAACGAGACGCAGCACCTTCGCGGAGAGGACGTCGTCGTGGGCGAGCTGCAGGTCTGGGACATCGTCAACACGTCGGCGCTGGATCACCCGTTCCACCTGCATGGGTTCTTCTTCCAGGTCGTCGAGCGCGATGGCGTGGCGCCAGCCTTTCGATCCTGGGAGGACACCGTCAACGTGCCGGCCGGCGGGCGCGTGCGGATCGCGTGGATGCCCGACGACCGGCCGGGCGAGTGGATGTATCACTGCCACATTCTCGAGCATCATGCGGCGGGGATGATGGCCCACTTCCGCGTGGTACGGGGTGCGTCCGATCACGAGCCATCGCAAGTCAGCCCCCACGTTCAAGTGCACAACGAGGTTGCTCGCTAACGTTGGCTCAGAGCTTCTCGACGTTGTTCGACTCAGGTGGAGGCAAGTATGGCTCGGCATTTTCTTCAATCGACCCGCCCGCTCGTCAGCGTGGTGCGCAACAATATCGAAATCTTCGCGACACTGGCCGCGATTGTCGCGGGTGCGCTCGTGCCGCTCCCGTCGCCGAGCGGGGGCGACCGAAGCGGGCGGACGGTGGCGGTTCGCATGGCGGACGACACGCTTCGGCTTGGAGCGTTTTCGACCCGACCGGCACGGTTGGTGGGACGTTAGGCTGACGGTAGCGGTGCCGCTGCGACATTATTGTCGCGTGGCCCGCTCCCCTCATAATGACCGCCGGCGACTGTGAGGCAGTTGCCGCCGATTGTCCTCGCGATCGCGTTCGCCGCGGTCGTCGTCGCGGTGACGGCGATCGCGCGTCGCCTTCCAGTTCCGCCGCCGATCCTCCAGGTCGCGGCGGGCTTTCTCGTGGGGCTCGTGCCAGGCGTGTCCATCCCGCCGCTCGAGCCCGACGTCGTCTTCTTCGTGTTCCTGCCGCCGATCCTCTGGGCGGCAGCGTTCTTCACGTCCCTTCGGGACTTCAATCGCTACCGTCGTCCCATCGGGCTCCTGGCGATTGGACTCGTGCTCGCGACATCGATCGCGGTCGCGGTCGCAGCGCGCGCGCTGTTCCCGGAAATGACGTGGCCTGTCGCGATTGCCCTCGGCGCGATCGTATCACCTCCAGACGCCGTCGCCGCATCGGCCATCATATCCCGACTGCCGGTGCCGAGGCGCGTGATTGTCGTGCTCGAAGGCGAGAGCCTCGTGAACGACGCATCGGCGCTGATTCTCTATCGCTCGGCGATCGCGGCCGCGGTGATTGGAACGTTCAGCTGGGGAGAGTCGATCGTCCGTTTCTTTCTCGACGCGGCCGTCGGCGTGGGGATCGGTGTGCTCGTCGCGTGGCTCGTTGTTCGGCTGCTCCGATGGTCGAAGGACACGATGGCGGAGATCGTGCTCACACTCGCGGCGCCCTACGTCGCGTGGCTCACCGCGGAGACACTGCACGTTTCTTCAGTGCTCGCCTGCGTGGCCGGTGGCCTCTATCTGCGTCGTCATTTCTCGAGCGCGGTGGCGCCGCTATCGAGGCTCCAGGGCCGCTCGGTGTGGGAGCTCGTCATTTTCGTTCTCAACGCGGCGATTTTCCTGCTGCTCGGCGTGCAGTTCCGGGCGTTACTCGCAGGCGTGCCGCGGGACATGGCGGTTTCGCTCCTGCGCGCGGGTTTCCTGATCGGCGTGGTGGCAATCGCCGTGCGGCTCGTGTGGGTGCCGATCGCGGCGTACGCGCCGTACCTACTGAGCGCCCGCGTGCGGCGCAACGAAACACCGCCGACGCCAAAGATGGCGGCACTCGTCGCCTGGACGAGCATGCGAGGGATCGTGTCGCTGGCGACCGCGCTTGCGCTGCCCGTCGCAGTTGCTGGAGGGGCACCGTTTCCGTATCGAAGCGAAATCATTGTGATCGCGATGTGCGTGATCATCCTGACGCTCGTGGTGCAGGGGCTGACACTTGCGCCGCTGATCCGGCTGCTTGCGTTTCCGGCTGAGACCACGCACCACGTGGAGGCCAGGGTGGCTCGGTTGGAGGCGGTGCGACGCGGAGCCGAGGCACTCGATGATCTGGCGCGCGAGTCATGGGCAGATTCACGCGACGTCGAGTGGCTTCGCGGCGAGCTGCGGGACCGCGTCCGGTTGCTCGAGCACCACGCCGGGGAACCCGAGGGGCGGCGCCGGCTCCGCGTGGAAATGCTGCGCGCGGAACGGCGAATGCTCGTGCGCCTCCGCAACGAAGGCGCGATCTCCGACGAGGTGCTGGCGGAGCTCGAGCAGGAGCTCGACCTGGAGGCGGTGCGGGTTGGCGCCGGTGCGGATCGTTAGGCGAGCAGGCGGCAGGCGGCAGGCGGCTAACGACTGCCGGCTACCGGCTCGGGACTTTCAATAGCCGACGGAACGCTCGTCGTCCCGGGCTCGAGGCGGTCGAGCCGATCGAGTCGCTCGACGTCGATCGCGACCACAGCGTCGGTCGAGGTCGCGAAGACACTGGCGAACTTCGCATCCCACCGGATCTCGTCCCAGAAGTACGATGCGCGCGCCGTCAC
>Ga0207706_10003251_pt1 | contig 15577 bp, 15 predicted proteins | sample KBSC53metaG_FD_184318 | JGI IMG/M metagenome (GOLD analysis project Ga0207706, IMG submission 184318) | Corn rhizosphere microbial communities from Kellogg Biological Station, Michigan, USA - KBS C5-3 metaG (SPAdes) (version 2) | ecosystem: Host-associated > Plants > Roots > Rhizosphere > Soil ... | reverse complement strand
TTGCGTTGAAAGAAACCGTTGCCATTCCAATTCATCCTTGGGGCGCGGTCGCTTTTCGCCACGCCCATTCTATGAAGTCCAAAACCGCTGCCGCGAATTCCTTCGCGACCTTCTCGATTGGTTCGAACATGCCTGACCTCTACTGCTCGAACAGCGAGCTCACCGACTGCTCGCTGTGGATGTAACGCACCGCCTTTGCCAGCAGCTCTCCCACGGAAAGAATGCAGAGGTTCGGAAACCTCTTCGACTGCGGAACATGCACCGTGTCTGTCACGGTGACTTCCGTAATCGGCGCCTTCGAGAGCCGATCTACCGCCGGACCCGAAAGGAGCGCATGCGTCGCGCAGACGTATACATCGCGAGCGCCGAGATCCTTCAGAGCCTTTGCCGCTTCCGAGACAGTTCCCGCCGTGTCGATCATATCGTCCGGCAGCAAGCAGTCTCGTCCTTCCACTTCACCAACCACGTTCACGACTTCGGACACGTTCGGCTTTGGCCGCCGCTTGTCGATGATCGCCAGAGAGCCGTTCAACCTCTTCGCAAATCCTCTAGCCATCTTGGCCGACCCCGCATCAGGCGCGACGACGACCAGTTCGTGCAAACTCTTCTTCCTGTAGTGCGAAACGAACACCGGCGCCGCGTACAAGTGGTCCACCGGAACATCGAAGAACCCCTGCAGCTGGTGCTGATGAAAATCGATTCCCAGCACCCGATGCGCACCCGCCGTCGTGATCATATTCGCGAGCAGCTTGGCGCCAATTGCGACACGCGGCTGGTCCTTGCGGTCCTGCCTCGAGTATCCGTAGTAGGGCATCACGCACGTAATGCGTGCGGCTGAAGCCCTTCTTGCCGCGTCGATCAGGAGCAGAAGCTCCATGATGTTGTCGGCCGGCGGATTTGTCGGCTGTACGATGAAAACGTCGTTGCCTCTGACATTCTCATCGATCCTGACAAAAATCTCGCCGTCGGCGAACCGGCTGACCGTCGTCTTGCAGAACGGCACATCCAGCGTTCGCGCGATCTCACCACACAGGTCCGGGTTACCAGGCCCGGCGATGAGCTTGAAGCCATGAGCGGGTACGGATAATCCGTCCATGCAGCCTTACAAGTTAAGTGGGCAAAGGACTTAGATCAATTGCCCCCGGTGGATTCGAACCACCATTACCGGATCCAAAGACCGGTGTCCTGCCATTGGACGAGGGGGCAGCGGCGAGCCGAAAGCTAGTCCAGTCTCTCGACAGGGACAACGCTGTCCGCGGTCCGTGTCACTACTCGCTTGGTGCCCTTGGGAACGATCAATCGAGGAGGTGCAGCTGTTGTCTGTACCGCTCGAGTAGTAAGGCCGGGAATCTTGAAAACCGTCGAACCGGATCCACTAAGTCGGTAGAAAAGTCCGTGCTCTTCGCCGCGCGCGAGCAGCGCGTCGATGACCGGCCAGCGTGGACGAATCACCGGCTCGAAGTCGTTGACGGAATGCCGAGCCACTGACTCCCAGTCGGCGAGCATCTCTTGCGTGAGCTCCGGATGCGCCGGCGGACGATCGCCACGAGACTCGTCCAGAAGCGCGTAGGCTTCAGCGGTCTTGATACCGAACGGTGGGAGGAAAAGATGGACGTCGCGCGCGGGCAGTGTCGGCAGCGCGAGCAGCCGCTCACCTCGCCCCCAGCCGATCGCGGTCACGAAATCACTGACGAGAAATGGAACGTCCGCCCCAATCCGCTTCCCCAGATCCTGGAGTGAGGACGTTGGGATCGGACGCTGCGCCAGAGTGTTCAGTATGCGAAAGACGGCCGCCGCATCGGCGCTGCCACCGCCGAGACCGCCGCCGATGGCAATCCGCTTCTTGATGACGATCTCGAAGCCACGCGGCCAGCCGGTCTCCTGTGCGTAGAGAGACGCCGCTTTGAACGCGAGATTCTGCTCCTGTGGCTCATCACGCATGACACCGCAGCGTAGCGTGCGCGCCTGCTCCCGAATGTGCACGCGCACATCGTCGCCGTGCGCAAGTCGCTGGAAGACGGTCTCCAGGGCGTGATAGCCGTCGGGTTCCTTGCCAAGCACCCGCAGCGTGAGATTGAGCTTTGCCTGGGCCAGCGTCCTACCGGCGCCGAGGCTCATGTCGCGGCGTCGGTGGAGGTCTGCAGCTCGCGCAGCGAGACGCCGAGTCGGGTAAAGTAGAATCCGCCGATGAGCGTGATCGGGATGAAGGAGAAAAGGTGATAACCGATCGCCCACGTCGCTGCCTGCTCCTGACTGACGCCGTAGACGGCAAGGCCCTGAACCGACATGTACTCGAACACGCCGAAGAACCCGGGAAGCGCCGGAACGGCGGTGCCCAGGGCGATGAACGCCTGAAGGAAGAGCGCCGCCGAAAACGGCGCCTCGATTCCGATCGCCTTGAATGCGAGCCAGAATCCGACGGCGTTGAGGAGCCAATGGGCGATGGTCCATCCAAACACGGACGCGAAGTGTCCCGGCTCGCGCAAAACGCTGAGACCACGAATGAAGGTCTCCAGCATCTGACGGCCGCGCTGTTCAACAGCTGGCGAGACGCGTCGTGCAAAAAGCTCGAACAGCCGCAACAACTGAGTCGGGAAGAACACCAGAGCGTAAAGTCCACCGAGCAGGACAGCGACCAGTGTCCCCGCTCCCGTCGCGAAAGAGCTGAGTGGCCTTCCCGCAAGCGTTTCACTGGTCGACAGAGAAGGGTCGAGCAGCGCTGAAGCGGCAAGCAGGAGAAGCACGATCGCATCGAACAAACGGTCGACGGCCAGTGATGCCAAGGACGCCGGGAATGGCACAGGCGCCTCCCGAGTCAGCGCGTACGCGCGCGCTATTTCTCCGGCGCGCGCGGGGATGACATTGTTGATCATCATCCCGATCGCTGTAGCTCGCCAGAGCGGGCCGAGCGGGATACGCTGCGCTACTGGCTCGAGAATCGTCTGCCAGCGTCGAGCGCGCAAAGCGAAAATGGCCGTCGCGCAAAACGTGGCCGCCATGAGCAGCAACGGATCCGCGCGCGACAGGCGGTGCGCTAATTCAGTCGGCGAGATTCCGTGAAGCGTCCAGTAGATCAGCGCGGCACTCAGCACCGCTCCGAGTGCGGCGCGCCAGCCGGGTCGCAACGGCTACTCTTGGGTCGCCAGCTCCACCAGATCGACGAGCTCGTCAACGAGTGCTCGCGTCGGCGGAGTTCCGCTCTTCTTCAGCGCACGGCGAATCTCCGCGGCGCGCTCGATGGCGCGCTGTCCCTTGTAGAGCAGCTGCTGGATGGGAACGAGCTCAGTAGCCGGCTGCGGCCCCGAATGCCGTGACTCGAGCGACCGCATCGTTGCCAGGCTTGAGTTGAGCACATCCTTGAGCTCCTGGCCACGCGGCGGTGTCTGTCCAGCGGGCGCGGGCCGGGCGGGAGTTGGTCGCGCCGGAGTCGTCCGTGCCGGCGTTGGAACGCGCTTCACTTCCGGCGAGAGCGTTCCAGGCCCGATCACCGACCCTTGATCGCGCAGCTGCTGCTCATAGTGAGTGCGCGGGTTGGGGGCAACGTAGACGATGTGCTGGCCGTCGTCGTTGTAGAACAACTGCGAGACCGGAACAATCACATCTGCCTGCTTCTCCTCGCGAGCTGGTCCAAACCGGGCCAGCCTGCTCACGCTTTCCTCGACGCGGGCCTCCTGCTCGGCGCCCCAGGTGCGTACTGAGCGGACAAGCAGCTTCAGGTCCTCGACTGCGCCGATCACTGCGCGCTGGACTTCCGGATCCCATGAGGTCGCGCCCTGAACTACCCCGGAGGCGATTCGCTCGACGCTGTTCGCAAGCCTTGCCAGTCCGGTAGCCTTGGCCATCGTCGCGCTACCACGAAGGCCGCGCGCGGCAGCCGCGAACTGGGTGGCATCCGATGATTCCAGCCCCTGCTTCGTCGCCATCGCTTCCAGGCGGGCGAGATACTCGCTCGCCTCGAGCGAGAAGAAATCGAGGAGCCGGCCCGGCGTTGTCATTCAGCGCTTTCTCCAGATCACGGTCGAAAAGTGAGCCGTTTACGGCTCACAGTCAAAGCACCAACACATTATGACGACCGAGCGGTGCGCATCGCTTCGCGCATCTCTTTTACTGCCTTTTCCAGCCCGATGAAGACAGAGCGACTGACGATCGAGTGGCCAATGTTGAGCTCTTCGATTTCAGGGATGGCGGCGACCAGCCCGACGTTCTGAACGGTAAGCCCGTGACCGGCGTGGACGGCGATGCCGAGCTCGGCTCCCAGACGCGCCGAGCTTCGCAAAGCTTCGATAGCTTTTCTCGAGCCGGTATCGTGGGAATAGGTGCCGGTGTGCAGCTCGATCGCGGGGACTCCCAGCTTCTTCGACTGCTCGACCGACTCGCGAGTAGGGTCGATGAACAGACTGACGCGGATGCCGGCAGTGGTCAGCGACTCGATGGCGCGTCTGATCCGCGCTGGATCGCTGATTATATCAAGCCCGCCCTCGGTCGTGATCTCTTCGCGTCGCTCGGGCACAAGAGTCACCTGCTCGGGTTTCAGATTGCGCGCGATCTCCAGCATCTCCGGAACACACGCCATCTCGAGATTGAAGTACGTGCGCACATTTCTTTTCAGACGTTCGATGTCCACATCCTGGATGTGGCGTCTATCTTCGCGCAGATGCGCGGTGATTCCGTCCGCGCCCGCGGCCTCGCACACGGCGGCCGCTTCTACCGGGTCCGGCTGAGCTCCGCGCCTCGCCTGCCGCAGCGTTGCGACGTGATCGATATTGATGTAGAGCCGTTGTTGCTTTGCCGTCATGTTCGCCGTCCCTAGATCGCAGCTCTAAATCTCTGGAGAGTTATATCGTGAATCTTAGAAAGATCGCCGGTTTGGTTTTGCTCGCGGCTTGCTCCAGCGCCACGCAACGCGGTGGCGGCCCCACGACAGGAGCGGCTGCGCCCCAGCTCGCGACGCAACAATTCCTTCTCGCCGCAAACGCCGGCGACATTCAGGCAATGTCCGCCGAATGGGGAACGAAGGATGGACCAGCGCGCGACGCGATGGACCACACCCAGCTCGAGAAGCGCCTCGCCATTCTCGCCTGCTACTTCAAGCATGATAGCGCGCGCATCGTTGGCGAAGCGGCGGGTCAGGGCGGCCGCCGCGATGTCCGTGTCGAGCTGAAGAAAGGCAATCTGACTCGACAAACCACTTTCTACACGATCAAAGGACCAGCCGACCGCTGGTACGTCGAGAACATGGACATCGCCGCTGTGCGCGACTTCTGCGGCAACGGCGGTTCGACGGGTCGCTAACGCCCCGCGCTTAGTGATCTGAGAGCTCGACGAGCACCCCGCCAGTAGACCGGGGGTGCAGAAAGGCGATTCTTTTTCCTTCCGCTCCGACGCGCGGCCGCTCATCGATAAGCTCGATGCCCGCGCGCCGGCACCGCTCGAGCGTCGCATCGAGATCGTCGACCGAAAAGCAAATGTGATGGATTCCAGCTCCCCGTTTTGCGACGAACTTCGCGATCGGTGAGCCGGGGTCGTCTGCCTCGAGCAGCTCCACCAGTGGCTCCCCCGCGCTCAGCCCGACGATCGTAGCGCCGTCGGCATCGTCGAGCTCCACCTCGCGCAACTGGAGCACATCCCGAAAAAATGGAATCGTCTCGGAAAGGGCCTTGACGGCGATCCCGATATGCGAGACCCGAGTTCCGCGCGGGGTTGATGGGGGCATTAGGTTTAATGAAGAGGGCCGTGTGTGCCGCTCCAGCCGGAACGGGGTCGGCAAATCCCCCAAAAACTAACAGACGTAGACGCACGGGGTATCCCGTGGCGTGGAGACCAGGAAATGTCGAATGCTGTTGAAGTGAACGATGCCGATTTCGAGACCCAGATCGAGCAGCACAAGGGACTCGCAGTCGTCGATTTCTGGGCGACCTGGTGCGCGCCGTGCCGCATGGTCGCTCCCGTTCTCGATCAGCTTGCAGTTGAATACGAAGGGAAGGCAAAAGTGGCGAAGGTCGATGTGGATGTGAACATCAAGACCTCGACCAAGTTCAACGTTCGCTCGATCCCTGCCATCCTGTTTTTCAAGGACGGCAAGCTGGTGGATCAGGTGATTGGTTTCGTCGGTAAGCCGGCGCTGGCGGAGAAGTTCAGGCAGCACGCAGCATAACCGCCGACCAGAAATCAGCCGGCCGGTGAAGCCGGGCTTTCTTTATCTTGTAAGCACTCCCATCGGCAATCTGGGAGACATGTCATATCGCGCGGTCGAGGTCCTCTCCTCGACCGCGCTTGTCATTGCGGAAGACACACGTCACTCTCGGCGTCTGCTCGATCACTATCGCATTACGACGCCGCTCAGCTCATACCACGAGCACAACGAAGCGAGGGAGACACCGCGTCTCGTCGCCCGCCTCGTCGCCGGTGATTCGATCGCGTTGATCTCGGATGCCGGCACTCCACTTGTGTCGGATCCCGGATCGAGGCTGGTGGCGGCGGCAATCGATGCAAATGTGCCGGTTGTACCGATACCGGGACCCTCGTCGGTGTTCGCGGCGCTGGTCGGATCCGGACTCTCGCTCGAGCGTTTCACGTTCTTCGGATTCCTGCCGCGCAAAGGAAAGGAACGCGCCGCGTCCATCGAAGACATCGCGCAGTCACGTGTGACGTCAGTTTTGTTCGAGGCACCAGGTCGCGTCGGCACGACGCTGGAAGCGCTGGTCCAGGCGGGAGCGGGAGACCGCCCAGCAGTTGTTGCCCGCGAGCTGACGAAGCAGTTCGAGGAATTCAGGCGCGGAACGGTGGGCGAGCTGGCAACGCTCTATGGCGAGAGCGATCCGAAAGGCGAAGTCGTGATTGTCGTCGCAGGTGCCACCGAGCGGCCAGTATCCGAGTCAGAGCTGAATGATGAAGCCCGGAAGCTTAAGGCGTCCGGAAAGGCTCCGCGCGAAGTGATGAATCACCTGGTAGAAGCGTTCGGCGCTCCGCGCAATCTCGCCTACCGGATCGCACATGAAGATTGATCGTGGTTCGACTTTCCCGAAACCGACCACCCCTTTCTTGTGACTAACTGAGATGCCCGCACAATCGCGCCCAGGAAAAATCGTCTGCGTCGGCCGGAATTATCGCGAGCACGCCAAAGAGCTCGGCAATGAGGTTCCGAAGGAGCCGCTAATCTTTCTTAAGCCACCCTCGAGCGTAGTGTCGGAAGGGGAGCCAATCGTGCTGCCGGGTGTCTCTAATCGCGTGGAGTATGAAGGCGAAATCGGGGTCATCGTGGGGCGCAGGCTGACACGAGTGACGGAAGCTGAAGTGGTGGGCGCCATCCGTTCAATCGTGGCGGTCAACGACGTGACAGCTCGCGACCTGCAAAAGAGCGATTCACAATGGACTAGGGCCAAGGGATTTGATACCTTTTGTCCTCTGGGAGAGGAGTCATCAAAGCTTCCGGACCTCGACAGTTTGACTGTCGTCACGCGTGTAAATGGTGTCGAGCGACAGCGGGGGAAAAGCAGCGAGATGGTCTTCTCGATCCCGTCCCTCCTCGCCTACATCTCGCGCATCATGACACTTGAGCCAGGAGACCTGGTTGCGACCGGAACGCCTTCGGGTGTGGGGCCGCTGGTCTCCGGCGACGTCGTTGAGGTCGAGATCGTTGGCGTCAGCCGCGTCACTAACCCCGTTCAAGCGAGACCATAGTGCCCGCCTTAACCGATCGAGTACTCAGCCTCCCTGAATATCCGCTGGCCAGAATTCCCGCGCAGAAACGCGAGCTCATCGCTCGCGGAGTAGACGTCATCGATCTCGGAGCAGGCGACGCGGATTTGTCGCCGCCGCCCAAAGTAATAGAGCGAATCACGGAAGCCGTGCGTATTCCTACCATGAGCCGTTACGGATTCGCGCTCGGTCTGGTGGAATACCGCGAAGCGGTCTCGCGATTCATGAAGCGGCGCTTCGGGCAGACCTTTGATCCGATGACTGAAGTCATCCCGCTCATCGGCTCGAAGGAAGGGATTTCGCACCTTGCGCTGGCTTACGTCAGCAGAGGCGACTACACGATCGTGCCCGAGCCGGGTTACAACTCGTATCTCGGAGGAACTCTCCTGTCCGAGGCCACGATGTACAAGTATCCGCTGCGGCCGGAGAATGGGTTCCTGATCGATCTGGACAAGGTGCCAGCTGAGGTGCTGAAGAAAACGAAAATTCTGTACCTGAACTACCCAAACAACCCGACATCCGCGATTGCACCAAAGGAGTATCTCGAGGACATCGTTCGACGCTGCAAGGAACTAGATATTCTGCTGGTGTATGACAATGCCTACTCGGAGCTGTCCTACGACGGTTACGTTCCGCCCAGCATCTTCGAGATCCAGGGAGCGCATGACGTAGCGATCGAGTTCCATTCGATGTCGAAGACGTACAACATGACCGGCTGGCGTTGCGGCTGGGCGTGTGGGAAGTCGGAGTTCATTGGTGCGCTCGCGAAAGTGAAGTCTTTCATCGACACGGGAACGTTCATGGCAATTCAGGCGGCAGCCGCAACAGCGCTCGACGAGTGCGCCGACTGGATTCCGACGAACGTCGCCGAGTTCAAGAGACGGCGTGACGCCGCGGTCGACGCGTTCGGAGAGGCCGGATTCCCATGCGTCAGACCGAAGGCGACGATGTATCTGTGGTGCCCGCTGCCGAAGAACATTCCGAGCGCCGTATTTGGCGAGAGACTGCTGCAGGATGAAGGAGTCGTAGTTCTCCCGGGCTCGCTGTTCGGGCCGGGTGGAGAAGGGTTCTTTCGAGTTTCGTTCATCACTTCGCCAGAGCGTCTGCGCGAAGCGGCTACTCGCGCCGGACGCGTCCTGAAGAAGCTTCAGGCACAGGCCGGTGTCGAGACACGTTCGTCGACCGCTCGTCATGAAGAGCGGCAGGGTATGGCTAGAGCCTGATGATTTTCCGTCGCGTCGCCACGACTACCGAAGGCACGAAGAAGCGGCTATCTCCCGCCTTCTTCGTGTCGCTCGGCGTGCACGTCGTCGTGGCGATCGCGTTGATGCAGATGCTGATTCTGAACGCACAGTTCTCACCCGCTGCGCGCCGGCAGGCGGCGCCGCAGGAGCGAGTTGGCTTCGTGCGCATCGGCCAGCGGACGGCCAGGCCGACCCCGGGAAAAGTTGGCGGCGATGGACGTCCCGCGACGCCGCGCGAAATCCACGTCGTGGCACCGCGCTCGATTCCAACGGAGATCCCTTCGCCCGCTCCGACTGCGGCCAAGCCGACGGACGAAGAAGGGAACGGCCCGCTCGTTGGTGGTGGCGGCCCCGTTCGCGGCGTGCGGCCATCGTTCAGCGACGGACGTCTGTGGAAGCCGCCTACGACGATCGTCGCCCCGCCGAAGACTGTCGCTGAGACGATCGACAGTCTGATCGCAGACGGCATCGCGCCGTACAACGATTCGGTCGCGATCGCGATGCACCAGAAGGATCCGAGTGACTGGACGATCGAGAAGGGCGGCTACAAGTGGGGCATGGACAAATCCGCGATCAGACTCGGTCCCGTCTCCATTCCAACCGCATTGCTGGCGCTTCTGCCACTGAATCTGACTGGAAATCCGACGACGATGGAGCGCGACCGCACTTATGCGGCGATGAATCGCGACATTACCTGGCACGCGCAACAGGCGATCAACGACGCCGACTTCACCAAAGCGGTGCGCAGCATTCGCGAGCGAAAAGAGCGTGAGCGCGCCGCCGCTCTAGCCGCGGCCGCAGCCAGGCCCCCCTCAGGTAACTAGCGGCACCCCAACAACTTACGCTGTAAACAAATTAGGTATTGCTAAAAATCCAGCATGTGCTAGATTTGCAGCAGTTCGGACGGATGTGACCACAGCAATTCTGGTCTCGCTCCTTGTTTACCAGCGGCGCGCACGCTCACACAACGGATTTCACTCATGGCAAACGAAGACGAGCTGACGGGTCTCAGCCGCAGAGAGCGGCAGATCATGGACTTCCTTTTCCAGCGCGGTAAAGCGTCGGTTGGGGAAGTGATGGATGGCATTCCCAATCCGCCGGGCTACTCGGCGGTTCGTGCTACTTTGCGTACGCTCGAACAGAAGGGACGCGTCATGCACGAAGAGGATGGGCGCGCATACGTGTACCGCCCAACGCTTCGGCGCGACGCCGCCAGCCGCTCCGCGCTGACGCACGTTCTGAAAACTTTCTTCGACAATTCGGCCGAGCAGGCGGTCGCGGCGCTCCTCGAGCTCAAGGGAACGAAACTCAGCGGCGCTGAGCTCGATCGCGTTGCCAAACTCGTCGACCAGGCGAAGCGCGAGGGCCGATAAATGACATCTTCGATTCAATCGGTGCTCCCGATTTTCCTGGATGCCGCCGTCAAAGGCGCTGTACTCGTTCTGCTCGCAGCGGTAGCGGTTTACGCGCTGCGCAATCGGTCAGCAGCGTCGCGGCACGCCGTGTGGACAGCGGCGGTGATCGGACATCTTACGATCCCTGCGCTCATGCTGCTGCTCCCCGCGTGGAGAGTTCCTCTGCTTCCCGCCGCGCCGTGGAACACCGAGCAGGCGCCAGTGGTGACGCAAAACGCTTCCTCGCCCGCGCCTCACGCTTCAGCACCGCCGGCATCGCCGTCGAACAAATCCGATGCGCCGGCTTCTTCGAATGTCGCAGCCGCGCCCGATGCCGGCCCGGCAGAAGCAGCCGGTAAAGTCACGCCGCAATCCACTACGCAGTCGACTCTCTCCATAACGCCCGCTCCCGCATCGACTCGCGGAACGTTCGCCACGCTCGCCTTGATCTGGCTCATCGGAGCGGTGCTTGTGCTGCTGCGACTCGTTCTTGGCACGTGGAAGGTTGGCCAGCTGGCGCGCGAAGGCGCTCGCGTCGAGGATGGAATGTGGCTCTCGCTCACGCAGCGTCTGGCCAACCGGATGGGCGTCACGCGTCCGATGACCTTGCTTCGCGGAGATCGCCTCGCAGTGCCCGTGACGTGGGGGATCGTCTATCCGGCGGTGCTGCTGCCCCAGGATGCGGACACCTGGTCGGAAGAGCGCAGGCGTTTCGTTCTGGTGCACGAGATGGCGCACGTGAAGAGATTCGACGCACTCACCCAGCTGTTGGCACAGTTCGCCGTTGCACTCTTCTGGTTTGATCCGCTGCTCTGGGTGGCTGCGCACCAGATGCGCGTCGAGCGCGAGCACGCGTGCGATGATTACGTGCTGCGCGATGGGACGCAGCCGTCGCTTTACGCCGGCGAGCTCCTGGAGATGGTTCGCTCGATTGGCTCGCCGAGCCACGATCGCGCTGCGCCCGCATTCGCGGCACTGGCAATGGCGCGCCGCTCAGAATTCGAAGGTCGCATGCTGGCGATTCTGGATCCGCGACTCGACCGACACACACTTCCGCGCAAGGGCACACTCATGACTGCCGTAATCGTTGCGTTGTTGACCTTCCCGCTTGCCGCGTTGCGTCCGTTCCAGCAGCCCGCAACATCGTCTGCGACGCCAAAGGATGAATTCCCTCAGTCGTTCAAGGTCACGATCAGTGACGGCAAGACTCCCTCGACCACAAGTTCGCAGTCGACGCCGGCATCTTCGCCCTCCGGGTCACCCGCGCCGACCTCGATGTTCGGGACCGCCACGGCGGCTACCCTCGGGACTCAGGCGAGATGGTCGTGCGAGAAATATCCAGTAGGTACGGAGCTGCACGGCACATCCACTCATGTCAGCGAACACAAGGGCGACGGCGCCGACAGGTGGGATCTTCTCTTCAGCGAGGCGGGTCATTGCACGGAAGCGGCGGTGATCGGCCAGATTGCGTTCTCGCCGGACGAACGCCACATCGCCCAGCTCGCTCCCGGTGGCTTCGCCAGGTTCCGCGAGCGCACGGCCTCGTTCGACCGGGCTGTCTCGGTCAGCGCAGTCGGCGATGGTTCATTGCGGTATACCTCGCTGGTCAACGGCCAACCTGTTCCATTCGATGGCGCAATTCAGGCGTGGCTGGAGCAGCTCCTTCCATCAATTCTGCGCGAGATCCCGCTCAACGTGCCGGAGCGAGTTGCACGCTTCCGCGCCCAGGGCGGTGTTCCCGCAGTATTGCAGGAAATTGGTCGCATTCGCAGCTCCTCGGCGAAGCGGGCTCACTACGAGGAGCTGATCAAGAACGGCCCTGCGCTCAGCGATGGCGACCTGGAGAAGATTCTCAATCAGGTCAGCCGCGATCTCACGAGCTCCGGAGATTTGAGCGGTGTATTGCAGATGCTGCCGCGCAAAGCGCTTCAGAATGCCGGTGCGAGACGTGGCGTCGCGGATGCTTTGTCGCGGATTCAGTCGAGTGGGGATAAAGCCAGCACACTGCAGGTGCTCGCACCGACCGCCGACGCGGAGCTGTTGCTGCTGCTCGCGCAGGCCGCGGAGTCGCTGCCGTCGAGCGGCGACAAAGCGAACTTCCTGATGACGACCGCAGCGCAGTATCTCACGCCGAACAATCAGGCGTTGCGGGATGCATTCTTCCGCACGAGCGCAACACTGCAATCGAGTGGCGACCTTGCGAATGTGCTTCTGACGGCGATGTCGTACGCACACGCGACGCCCTCGATCGCGCTCCAGGTGGTTCAGGTATCAAAGGGTCTGGCCTCGAGTGGCGACGCCGCAAACGTGCTGATGAGCCTGGTCTCGCAGAGGGTGCTGAAGCCAGGGGACACACGCGCCACGATCGCGGCGATCCAGCGCACGACGACAATGGGATCGAGCGGCGACCGCGCCAATGTTCTCATAACGATTGCAGGCGCCGATCTGCTTACGTCGCGCGAAGTACGCGATGCCTTCACCAAGGCGGCACTGGCGATCCCTTCGGGGACCGACCAGGCCAATGTTCTCGCAGCAGCAGCAAATCATCAGTGAGTCAACGCGCTGACGGTCGTCCGCGACCGTCAGCGCTTCACCTGTCAGTAAAAGCCGCCTGAGCGGCGACATGGAGGAGTCGTGCAGCTTTTGCCCATTCATTTCATCTCAAGTGCTAGAAAACTAGCAGTAGTGTTGGCGTCGACAGCGTTGTTCCCTCACGTGGGACGGGGGCAGCTGCCGAATGCTGACTCAAATGGCAGGGCCATAATGGGAAGTGCGACGTCGATGCGCGCGTTCGCCGTCCCCGCCGAGCGTGCACCTGTTATCGATGGGAGTGATGGCGACGCTGTCTGGGGCACAGCCCACCTCATCACAGGCTTTCGGGTGTTCGAGCCAAAAGAAGACGCCGAGCCCTCATTTCAAACGGAAGCGAAGGTCGCCTACGACGCGGACAACCTTTACATCTTCGTGCGCATGCTCGACCCGCACCCGGACAGCATCGTATCCCTCCTCTCGCGGCGGGATGTGAAAACGCAGAGCGAGCAGATCAAGGTGATGATCGACTCGTACCACGATCGGCGCAGCGGCTACGAGTTCGCGGTCAATCCCGCCGGGGTCAAGCGGGACTACTACACCTACGACGATTCGCGGGAAGACGCGACGTGGGATGCCGTGTGGGACGTTGCCACACGCATCGACTCACTCGGGTGGACGGCCGAATTCAGAATTCCACTCAGTCAGATCAGATACCCGCACGTGGATGAGAACACGTTCGGCATCATGTTCATGCGCGACATCGTGCGGCGGAGCGAGAGGAGCAGCTGGCCGCTGTACCGCAGGTCGAAGAGTGGAATCGCATCCCAGTTCGGCGAAGTCACGGGGATACGCGGTCTCGGCACGACTCACAAGCTGGAGATCGCGCCGTACGTCATCGCCGAGAATTCGACTGTCCCTCAGGCAAACGGTTTCGGCCGGACGCAAAAGCAGTCGGTCGGGGGCGATCTCAAGTACGGGGTGACGTCGAATCTCACGCTCAATGCGACGATCAATCCTGATTTCGGCCAGGTGGAAGCGGATCCGGCGCAGCTTAATCTCACGGCGTTCGAGACTTTCCTCCCCGAGCAGCGCCCGTTTTTCCTCGAGGGCGCGGGAATCTTCAGCTTCAATGGCGACGCGTCGAAGATGTTTTACTCCCGACGCATCGGCCGGGAGCCACAGCTCTCCGGGCTGGTCAACGACCCGCTGGCCGATGTACCAACCGCAACTACGATTATCGGTGCAGGAAAGCTCTCAGGGCGCCTGGCCAACGGCACCTCACTCGGCAGCTTGCTGGCAGTGACCGCGCGCGAGATGGTTGGGCCGACGATGATCGAGCCCCAGACGTTGTACGGTGTTGTGCGTGGTCAGCAGGACTTCAGGAAGGGCGAAACGGGCATCGGCTCCATGCTGACGATTGTCGACCGTCAGCTCGATGAAACCTCGTCGGCCATTCTGAGACGGCAAGCCATAATGGGTGGCCTGGATTTCAGGCACCGGTTTGACGATGGACGCTACAGAATCACCGGATCGTTCGCGTCGAGTGCAGTGCGGGGAACCGCGGCGGCGATCGACCGGACCCAGCGCAATGCGGTTCACTACTACAATCGACCCGATGCGGGTCTCCCGTACGATCCGACGCGCACTTCGCTTTCCGGAACCGACATCCAGCTGAAAGCGGACAAGGTCGCCGGAGATTTTACATACGGAGCGCAGTACGAGCGGCTGTCGCCGGGCTTCGAGACCAACGATATCGGTTTCCTGTCGCAGGCGGATCAACAATTCTCGCAGGTCTACCTCTCGCTTCAAAGCCATAAGCCGCGCGCGTTCTGGCGTGACGCGTCGGCGCAGCTCTATCAGTACGTGCAGTACACAGCGAACGGACTGCCAACTGCGAACTACACGGAGCTCGATCTCTACACCGAGCTCCCCAATCGAATGACATTCAGCGCCTACATCTGGACCGACAATATTTTCGCGGCCTATTGCGATCGGTGCGCGCGTGGTGGGCCGGCGGTGCGGTCCTCACCCGATTTCAACATCCTGGTCAACGCCGGCGCCGATCCCCGCGGCAAGGTTGTCCCCACGTTCGCAGCGATCTACACGGTCGGCGACGAAGGCAACTCCACGTTGTGGCGCATACGCCCGTACGTGACTGTCGTCGCGCGCAGCAACCTGAGCTGGGAGCTTGGCACTCGTTACCAGCGCAATCGGAACGACACGCAGTGGTACGCCAACCTCGGAAGGGTGGGGAACGACACGACACATTACCTGTTCGCGCATCTCGACCAGGAGCTACTGAGCTTCACGTCGCGTCTCAATTACACCGCCACCACCACGATGTCGCTCCAGCTTTACGCGGAGCCGTTCATGACGACCGGTCGCTACTTCAGAGTTCGGGAGCTCGATGAACCTCGCGCCGAGAGCTACGAAGATCGCTACCGGCCATACTCGATTTCGACCGACGATGCTGCGTTCAACGTAAAGGAGTTGCACGCGAGCGCTGTTGCGCGGTGGGAATACCGGCCCGGTTCAACCGTCTTTCTGGTTTGGACGCAGGGACGAACTCAGGCCGAGCGCGACCCTGGCAGTTTCCTGCCGATCCGTGATTTCCGAAATCTCTTCGCTGCGCGACCCGAGAATACGGTGCTGATCAAGGCGTCGTACTGGGTGAATTTCTAGAGGGAGGAGGAAGGCGGAAGGGGGGAA
>Ga0207706_10003249_pt1 | contig 15578 bp, 9 predicted proteins | sample KBSC53metaG_FD_184318 | JGI IMG/M metagenome (GOLD analysis project Ga0207706, IMG submission 184318) | Corn rhizosphere microbial communities from Kellogg Biological Station, Michigan, USA - KBS C5-3 metaG (SPAdes) (version 2) | ecosystem: Host-associated > Plants > Roots > Rhizosphere > Soil ... | reverse complement strand
CGCTCGCGAGGTTGTACGCGGAATAGAGATTGAGTATCTCGACGTAATCCGCGGGGCTTACCGAAAATTTCTTCACTGGCTCTCCGTTATATCTCGAGCTTGATGCCCGCATCCTTGACGATTTTCGACCACTTGGCTGTCTCCTCGCGCAGGTACTGCGCGAATTGCTCGGGGGAGTTGGCCACGACGTCGGTCCCGAGACCCGTCATTTTCTCTTTCATTTCGGGAGTCTTCAGCACCTTCGCGACTTCGGCATTCAGCCTGTCGACGACCGCCCTGGGCGTGCCCGCCGGCGCCACCAGCGCCTGCCACGACACCATGTCGAAACCCGGAAAGCCCGACTCGGCGAGCGTCGGCACCGATTTCAGCACCGGTGAGTGGTCTTTGCCGGTCACGGCGAGCACCTTGAGCTTGTTCGCGTTGATGAACGGCAGCGCGGACGGCAGATTCTCGAACATGATTTCGACAAATCCCGCCATCACGTCCGTCAGCGCGGGGCCGCTGCCTTTGTAATTGATGTGCGTCATCGCGATGCCGGCGCGCTGTTTCAGCAGCTCACCGGTCAGATGAGTCGATGAGCCCGCGCCGCTCGACGTGAAATTGAGCTGGCCCGGGCGCTTCTTCGCCAGTGCGACCAGGTCCCTGACGGATGCGACCGGCAGCGACGGCGTAGTCACCATCACGCTGGTCACGATGCCGAGCACGGTCACCGGCGCGAAATCCTTGAGCGGATCGTACGGCAGGCGCGGATACAGGCTCGGATGTATGGTCATCTGGCTGACGTTGGCCTGCAGCAGCGTGTAGCCGTCCGCCGGGGATTTCGCGACGTATTCGGAGCCGACGATCGCCGACGCGCCGGCGCGGTTTTCGATCACCACCTGCTGGCCCAGCGCTTTGGCGAGGTCCTGCCCGATCATGCGTCCCATGATGTCGGCGCTGCCGCCCGGTGGAAACGGCACCACCCAGCGCACGGGCTTGTTTGGATAAACGGCGCTTTGGGCGTACGCCAGACTCGAAGCGACCGCCAGCATTCCAGTCACCGTTACTCTGACTGCGACGTTCATCGGAATGGCGCGTGGGTAATTCGGGAGCGCAAATTATAGCGCGTCATCCGCGACGGTGAAGTAATGCACCGAGAAGAGCCGGTCAATGTCGGTCCAGCATTCGCGCGCTGCGTAACCCGCGGACCGCGCGAGCGCCTGAAACTCCGCGATGTCGTACTTGTACGAGTTCTCGGTATGAATGGTTTCGTCCGCGCGAAACTCGAGCACGCGTCCCGCGAGCGTCACGCGCTGCGCCTTCAGGCTCACCAGATGCATTTCGATGCGGCCGGCGGCGGCGACATAGCGCGCAGCGTGGCGGAATGCGCGCAAATCGAAATCGGCGCCGAGCTCGCGATTCAGATGCCGCAGCACGTTCAAATTGAATTCCGCAGTCACGCCCTGCGCATCGTTGTAGGCGGCGTTCAGGATGGCGGGGTCCTTCTTCAGATCGACGCCGATCAGCGCGCCGCCGCCCGCGCCCAGCAGCGGCGCCCACCGCACGAGGAACGCACGCGCTTCCGCCGGCGTGAAGTTGCCGATGGTCGAGCCCGGAAAATAAAGTACGCGGCGCGCGACCGCAGGCTCGTCGGCGGGCAGCGTAAAGTCGCGCGCGAAATCAGCGCGCACCGCCACCACCCGCATGTCGGGAAATGCCATCACCAGTTGAGCGCAGGAGCTTTCGAGCTGCTCGCGCGCGATATCGACCGCCGTGAACACGCGCGGCTTCAATTCTTCGAGCAGCGCCCGCGTTTTATCGCTGTTGCCGCAGCCGATCTCGATCAGCGAGCACTCGCGGCCGAGCAGGCCGGCCATCGCGCGCGCATGCTGCCGCATGATCGCGAGCTCCGCCCGCGTCGGATAGTATTCGGGAAGATTGCAGATCGCTTCGAACAGCTCGCAGCCGCGCGCATCGTAGAAAAACTTGGGCGAGAGCTCTTTCTGCGGCTTGTTAAGGCCCGCCCACACTTCCTCGAGCATGCTCTGCTGCGGCGGCAGCAAGTCGTAAAACGCAATCCGTCCGGAAGATCGCACCATGAGAGCGCTTAAATAAATCGTCCGGGAGAGGCAGCGGCGATGCGGGAGTTCAGGAAGAGAAACGACGCGCCGGCTGCGCGCGAATTACAACTCAGCCGGCGTTCAGCCGACCGGCTTGCGCTCGACTTTGGTTTCCAGCCACTTCTTGATGCGGTTGGCATCGCCGATCCGGGTCTGCTTGCCCCACGAATCGAGCAGAACGATGATGACCGGTCGCGCGGCAATCTTGGCCTGCATCACGAGGCAGCGTCCGGCCTCGCTGATGTAGCCGGTTTTCGACAAGCCGATATCCCATGACGAATTCACGGCGCGGACGAGACCATTCGAGTTGCGGAACTGCAGGTTGCGGCCGGCGGCGGTTTCGACCTCATGCATCGACTGCGTGGTGTATTCGCGAATCAGCGGATATTCGTACGCGCCTTTGACCATCTTGACGAGGTCTTCCGCGGTCGACACGTTCTCGCTCGACAGCCCGGTCGGGTCGACGAAATGCGTGTTGAACATCGAGAGCTCGACGGCCTTGCGATTCATCGCCGCGACGAATGCCGCAGTGCCGCCCGGATAAGCGCGACCCAGCGATGCGGCCGCGCGATTTTCCGATGACATGAGCGCGAGGCGCAGCATTTCACGCCGCGGCAAACCGGTGCCCATGCCCAGGCGCGAACCCGTGTGCTTCAACGAATCGTAATCCGCCGCGTCGATATAGATGGTCTCTTCGGGCGGCAGATTCGCGTCGAGCACCACCATCGATGTCATCAATTTCGTGATCGAGGCGATCGGCGTTTTGTTTTGCGTGTTCTTGCCGTAGATGGTGCGGCCGTCGTCGAGATCGACGACCAGCGCGGCGGAAGATTTCAGATTCGGCGAGTCGCCGATAACCGGTTCGGCATGATGGTACGTGCGGATTGCAACTTGCGGCCGCGCGGTGCGTCCCGCTGACTTGGCCGGGTATTTAACTGTAACGCGCGTTTTTGCGGTGACGTGTGTTTTTGCTTTTACGCGGGTCTTCCCTTCGGCGGCGACCAGCGCGGGCGTGAGCAGCAAACCGAGCGCGCCCAGCGCAAATCCTGCAAACTGCAATACCGCTTTATTCATTTCCTGACTCCTCCTGCCGGTTCTTTCGGTGCTGCCGGGCGCGAAATCGCGAGAGGCAATAACATAACAAAAATCAGCGGTTAGGGGAAGATCTTAAATAAAAATGTAGGATTTAAGCAACCGGTAACGGGTCCTAGGGGGCGAGTATACCGCCGCCGAAGCGAAAAATACGCCCGAATTAGTGGCTTATGACACGTTCGGCGTCGCAGGAGGCGGTCAAGGTGGCCGTCGGCGCGTGAAGGGCGGGACAACCCAAAATTTACGCTTCCACGCCATTTTCCCGCTGCTCATCGGCGAGTAACGGGAACAGCATCGGCAACAGCAGCAGCGTAAACAGGGTGGCGGATACGATACCGCCGACGATTACTACTGCAAACGGCCGCTGCGTTTCGGACCCGATGCCGTGCGAGAGCGCCGCCGGCAACAGGCCCAGCCCCGCCATCAGCGCGGTCATGATGATAGGTCTGAGCCGCGACACTGCGCCATCGAGCACCGCGACGGCAAGGCTTTTGCCGTTGCGCATGATTTCCGCGAACTGTTCGACCATGATGACGCCGTTCTGCACCGAGATGCCGGCTACCGCGATGAAGCCTACGGCAGCCGAAACCGACAAGTGCAAACCCGCGATTGCGAGGCCTGCAAGGCCGCCAATCAAAGTGAACGGCACCATCAGCAGAACGAGCAGTGCCTGCTTCATCGAGCCGAACGCCCAGAACAGCAGCACGAAAATCAGGAACACCGAAATCGGGATGATTATCTTGAGGCGCGCATTTGCGCGCTGCTGGTTTTCGAACTGGCCGCCCCACGTCATGTAGTAACCGGGCGGCAGCTTGACTCTGGCCTCGACTTTTCCCATCGCCTCCGCGACGAAACTGCCCTGATCGCGCCCGAGCAGGTTCGCTTTGACCGCGACGTTGCGCGCGCCCGCTTCGCGCGCGACGCGGCCGGCGCCCTGCCGGACCGCGACGTCCGCAATGAAGCCCAGCGGGATCGTGGTGCCGGCGCCGCCCGGCAGCGCGATTGGCAGATCGGCCACGTCGTCCACCGCATCCCTGAACTCCTCGTCTATGCGTACGGTCACGTCGAACCGCCGGTCGCCGTCGTAGAAAGCATTGACGGTGCTCGCTGCGAATGCAACTTGTATGGTGTTGTTGACGTCGGCGATGTTGATCCCATAGCGGGCCATGCGCGTGCGGTCGAGGGCAACCGTCAGCTCGGTCTGGCCGCCGGTCTTGAACGCGCCCACGTCGGCGGCGCCCTCGATCGAATTGAGCACGTTCGCGACCTGCGTGCTTTTTTCCTCCAGTATCTGCAAGTCGGGGCCGAAGATCTTGACTACGATTTCGCCCTTGGTGCCGGACAACGCCTCATTGAGGTTGTCCTCGATGACCTGCGAGAAGTTGGTCGGGATGCCCGGCATCGCGTGAATTTTCCGCGTCATGTCGGCGACCAATGCATCCTTGCCCGGAAAGCGCCACGTTGCGCGCGGCGCGAGCTCGGCCATGATCTCCAGGTTGTTGGGACCTTTCGGGTCGGTGCCGTCATCGGGTCGGCCCAGCTGCGTGATGACGTTGCTCACTTCCGGGTAGCTCCTGAGCACGCGGCGCACCTCGCGCTCGACGTCCTTGGTGCGCTCCATCGCAGTCGACGGCGGCAGCGTGATGGTGAGCCAGACATTGCCTTCGTCGAGCTTCGGGAGAAACTCGCTGCCGAGCCGGGGCGCGAGGACCAGCGTCAACGCAAGCAGGGCGAGCGATCCCGCTACGATGGGCTTGCGCCGCAGCGCGGCCCAGTTGAGCAGCGTCCGGTAGCGCCGCTGCAGGCGCTCCATCCACGCGCTGTGCCGCTCCGCCAAATCGTGGCGCCGCAGCGCGTAGCTCAGCAGCGCAGGCACCAGCGTCAACGTCAGCAGTATCGCGCCCAGCAGCGCAAACGACAGCGTGTAAGCCATCGGCGCGAAGATTTTTCCCTCGACCCGCTGAAAGGTGAAAATCGGCATGAACGCGAGGATGATGATCGCCTTCGAATACATGATGGGCCGACCGAGCTCGACCGCGGTGTTCTTCAGCGTGTGCACGCGCCACCCGTAGCCGCTATGCAGCGGATTGTGCTCCGCTGCGCCGACCGCGAGCTTCACCATCAGCGCTTCGACCAGCACTACGGCGCTATCGATGATGATGCCGAAGTCGACCGACCCCAGCGAGATCAAATTGGCGCCCACCCCGCGCACATCCATGAGCACGAACGCGAACAACAGCGACAGCGGAATCACGGTCGCGACCGCGAGCGCGGCGTGCCAGTTGCGCAGGAACAGCATCAGAATCGCCACCACCAGCGCCGCGCCGATGGCCAGATTTTCGGTGACCGTGCGCACCGTGTGCCTGACGAGGTCGGTGCGATCGTAGTACGGCACTATGCTGACACCGGGCGGCAGGTGCGCCGCCGCGCGCGCAATTTCGATTTTCAGATCCTCGACGACCTTCGTCGCGTTCTGGCCCTTGGTCATCTGCACGATCGCCTGCACGACGTCTTCGCGGTCGTTGAATGCGACCATGCCCGCGCGCGGACGCCCGCCGGTTTCCACGCGCGCCAGATCGCCTACCTGGATGGGCTTGCCATTGCGCGACGCCACCACAACACGCCGGATGTCCTCGATGCTCGAGAATAGCCCGATGCTGCGTATGACCAGCGCTTCGTCGCCGCGCCGCAACAGGCCGCCGCCGGTATTGGCGCTGTTGTTCGCCAGCGCCTGAGAGAGCTGGTCGATCGTGACCGCGTACTTGCGCAGCAGAAACGGATTGACCTTGACCTGGTATTCCTTGACCAGCCCGCCGAAGCTCACGATATCCGCCACGCCCGGCGTGCGGCGCAAAGCGGGCTTGAGCGTCCAGTCCTGCAACGCGCGCACCTCGGTGAGCGGCATGTCGGGCGGCGCGATGATCACATAGCGGTAAATTTCGCCGACTGCGTTCGAGAGCGGCGCCAGCGCAGCCTGCACGTTGGGCGGCAGGGTCACGTTCTGCAATTTTTCCAGCACCTGCTGGCGGGCGAAATAATCGTCGGTGTGGTCGCTGAAAGTCAGCGTGACTACCGACAGGCCCGTGATCGACACCGAACGCAGCTGGGACATCCGCGGAACGCCGCTCATCTCGCGCTCGATCGGCAGCGTTACCGCCCGCTCGACCTCTTCGGGCGCCTGCCCGGGGACCTGCGTGATGATCTGAACCTGCACGTCCTGGACATCGGGAAATGCCTCAACCGGCAGATTGCGCCACGCGTACGCGCCGGCAATGGCGAGCGCCAACGCGAGCGCGAGCATAAATACGCGCTGCTTCAGCGCAAACGTGATGAGCCGGTCGAGCATCTGGAAGTCGCGGCGTCAATCGACGCCGGCCAGCTCGGAATTAAGCAGCAGTGCGCCCGCCGTGACTACGCGCTCGCCGCCGGCCAGGCCTTGCTTCACGTAGCTTTCGCTGCGCCCCTGCAGGCCGAGCGTCACCTGGCGCTTTTCGAACACGCCGGTGTCTTTTTCCACGAATATGAAGCTATAAAGGCCCGCGGTCAGCAGCGCCGAATTCGGAATGCGCGGCAATTTTTCGAGAGTATCGGCGAGCGGAGTCACGCGCGCGTACATCTCGGGCTTCAACAGCCGCTGCGGGTTGTCGAGCACGCAACGCACCTGCACTCGCCGTGTCGTGGGATCGAGCACTTCGGCGACGGCCGCCACGCGCGCGGGAAAACGCCGGTGCGGGTAGGCGTCGACCTCGACTTCGACGCCCTGCCCCGCGTGCAACGCGCCCAGGTTGCGCTCGGGCAAATCCACGATTACCCACAAATGCGCAGGATCGGTGACGACGAACAGCGGATTGGGCGTGTCGGGCCTGACTTCCATGCCCGGGTTGGCCGTGCGCTCGGACACTACGCCGCTGAGGCGCGCACGCAGCACGTAGCCGGGCTCGCGCATGCTGCCGGCCGCGGAATCGAGATTGCGCAGCCGCATCAGGCTGCGTTCGCTTTCCGCTTCCGCCTGCCGCAAATCACTCTGCGCATTGTCCAGGTCGCGGCGCGGAATGACGCCCGCGTCATACGACTCGCGCGCGCGCGTATAAGACTGGCGCTTGAATTGAAGATCGGCGCGCGACTTCGCGACATCCGCGGTCGCGGCGGCAAATTCCGGCGAGTCGACGAGCAGCAAGGGTTGGCCGGTCACCACGCGGTCGCCGGGCTCCACAAAGATGCGCGTTACGCGGCCGGCAATCGGCGAGCTGACGCGCGCCGTATGGTTCTCGTCGTAGGCGATGCGCGCGCTGAGCGGATCAAGCAACGGCTCCGGCAACGCTTCGACCGCCTCGACCTTGATAAAACTCAGCTGCGGTGAATCCGCGGCAAAGCGCAGCTCGTGCGGATTCAACTGCGCGGCGCGCGCCACTCGCAAGTTGGATTCGCCCGCGCGGCCTTGGTGACCAACTGCAAGCCATGCCGCGGCGGCAAGCGCCGCCGTAAACACGCACACGGCGAAGACCAGATTACGCGACATCACTGCGCCCGAAAAAATCGAACCGGCAACAAGTCGGGATAGACGGCTTACGTCACCGCGCGGCGACTGCGCGCCGGGTAACGACATATCCGTTTGTCATCCCGCCGACTACACTGCCAGCTTACGCCGCACGACTTACGCCATGCTTACGTCGAGCACGGTTTAAATCAAGGGGAGATGACGGTAACGCGGCGGGAACATGCCTGCCGCCGACGCCAGTTGCAAGTCGCTAATTGAGTACAGCGCCTAGCGCGGTAGCGGCGCGGGCTCCGCGGCAATGCCCATGCTGCGATCGAGCTCTCCGCTAGTCGCCAGAAAACGCAGTTGCGCATCGACGAGTGCCGCGACCAGGTCGATGCGCGTTTGCTGCAAGTCGTAGCGCGAGCGCGTCGCATCCAGCAATTCGAAAATCGAGCTGCGCCCCAGCCGGTACGCGTCTTCGGCCATTTGTTTCAATAGCGGCAGGCGCGCCGCCGCGTCTTCCTGAAATCCCTGCAGCGCCGCCTGGCGCGCCGCGATTATGTTCGCGAAGCGCTCGAGGTTCGCGCTGACTTCCGCGACGGCGAGCTCGCGGCGCAGGGTCGCGGTAATCGCTTCCGATTCGGCTTTCGCAAACGCACCGCGCCGCGTATCCAGTATCGGTATCTCCACGCTCAAGCCGAGAAAATTAGCCGCGCCGTATGGCTCACTCGTCCACTGGCGGCCCGCGCTTACCGAAGGCACCGGCCAGCGTTCTCGCCGCGCGACTTCGACGCCGCTCTGCGCCGCCGTTTCTTCGCGCAATGCGGTAATCGATGCCGGGCTGCTGCCTGCGCGATCGCGCGGATTGGCGAGTGAGTCGGCGTTCAGCACGAGCGGACGAAGTTCGCCGGCGGCACGCGGACGCCACTGGGGCAAGCCCAGCAAGACCGCAAGATTGCCCGCGCGATCCGAAATGTCGGCTTTCGCATCCTCGAGCTTGGCGCGGAAACCGCCCAGCTCGATCTGCAGGCGTGTTACGTCATAGCGGCTCGCCACGCCGCTCGATTCACGGCCGGCGACAATATCGCGCAGGCGCACGAGCTCTTCATTAGTGGTGGCGAGCAGCGCCGCTTTCTCCTGCGCCGCGAGCAACGCAATGAACGCGCTGCCTGCCTCGGCGGCGAGCGAACTCGCGCCGGAGATGACGCGCGCGCGAGCTGCTTCAATGTCGCGCTCCGCTTTTTCGACCCGCGCGCCGCGCTGGCCGGCGATAAGCAAAGGCAGCTCGACAATCGTTTGCTCCTGGCGGGTGCCGTCGAACAAGGTGGCTCCGCCGGCGCTGGGACGGTAACGCCCATAGTTGATGGTCGGATTCGGATAAGCTCCCGCGGTAATGCGGCTCGCTTCGGCGCCGGCCACGCCCTGGCGTTCGATCGACAGCCGCGGGCTCACCTCGCGCACGAGTTTCAGCACCGCCGGCAAATCGACGACCGCCGGCACGGCGGTGTTGTCCTGCGCGTGTGACACTGCGCCACCGAGAGTAAAACAGACCAGCAAAGCAGCTGACAGGCGACCGTAGATCGGCTTCATGCGTCGGCCTCCTCCGGAGTGATCAACTTGCGCGGCGTGATCAGGCTGTAGAACACCGGCAGCACGAACAACGCCACCACCAGCGTGGTCAACATGCCGCCCACCACAACCAGCGCGAACGGGCGCTGTGTCTCGCTGCCGACGCCGGTTGAGATAGCCATCGGCAGTAAGCCCACCAGCGCGAGCAACGAGGCCATCAGCACCGGCCGCAGCCGGTCGCTCGCGCCCTGGATCAAGGCGGGCAGCATTTCCTCGCCATTACGCCGCCGCCCCTCCGCCGCGCTCAATACCAATACACCCATCAGTGAAACCTGCCCCAGCAGCGCGATAAAGCCGACTGCCGCGCTCACCGATAGCGCAACCCCCGCAAGCATCAGCGCAAACGCACCGCCAGTGAGTGCAAACGGCACCGTCATCAGGATCGCGAGCGAACTGCGGCCGGAATTCATCGCTGCGTACAATAACCCGAGCACCAGCAACACGGCCATCGGCACCACCAGGCGCAGCCGGGCGACCGCGCGCCGCTGGTTTTCGAATTCGCCGCCCCACACGAAGTAATGGCCTTCGGGCGGCTTCACGCTGCTGGTGACCGTCGCAATGGCCTCATTGACGACCGAGCCCATGTCGCGGCCGTCGATGTTGAACTTCAAAGCGAGGTAACGGCTGTTGCCTTCGCGGTTGATCGAAGAGAGTCCGCTGGCGACCTGCAGCTTCGCCAGGTCCCGCAGCGGAATGCGCGCGCCGGCGTCGCCGGGTATCGTCACCGCGCCGATTTTTTCTGGATCGTCGCGCACCTCAAGCGGCAATATGAGACGCAACGGCACCGGCCGCTCGCCTTCCCACATGGTCGTCACGACGCGGCCGGCAAGCGCGGTTTCGAGCGTGCGCTGAGCGTCCTCCATGGTGATGCCGGCGCGCGCAAGCGCCTGGCGATCGAAGCGCATTTGCAATTGCGGCGTGGACGCATCGCGGTAAAGGTCGAGGTCGACGATGCCGGGTACCGGTTTCAGGGTCTCCTTCACCTGCTCGAGCGTGGTACGCATTTTTTCCAGATCGGGTCCGAATATTTTCAGCACGACTTTGCCGCGCACGCCACTCACCGCCTCTTCGACGTTGTCCTTCATGGGTTGCGAAAAGTTGTAGCGCACGCCCGGAATTTCCGACAGCGATGCGCGCATCTCGTGGATCAGGCGCTTCTTGTCGTAGCCCGCCCGCCATTCGCGCACAGGCTTCAGGCGAATGAAGGTCTCGCTCATGTTAACGCCTTCATTGTCGGTGCCGTCTTCGGGGCGGCCCTGCTCGCTCATGGTTTTCCTGACTTCCGGAAACTTGAGTATGCGTTTGCGCACTTCGAGCAGGATGTCCTGCCCTTTTTCGAGCGAAATACTGGGCGGCATCTCGACAAACAGCTGGATGTCGCCTTCGTCGAGCTCGGGCAGGAACTCCGTGCCGAGCCGTGTACTGGTCAGCGCACCGAGCGCGAGCATAACAAGCGCGGCGCCGAACACGAGTGCGCGGCGCTCGAGCACCCACGCGAGATTGCGGCGATAGCCCACGCGCAGACGCTCGATCCAGCCGGGCTCCTTCAATTGGGCATCGCGCGGGCGAAATAGCGCCGCGCACACGGCCGGCACCGCCGTCAGGGCAAAGACCAGCGCGCCGATCAGCGCGAACGAATACGTGAGCGCAAGCGGACGAAAAATGCGGCCCTCGACAGATTGCAGCGTGAACACCGGAATCAGCGCAGCTATGATGATCAGCATCGCGTAGAGCGTCGGCCGGCCGACATCGACGGCGGACGCGACCACTACGCGCAACACGCCGCGGCGGTCTGACGGCGGGTCGTGGCGCAGTGCATGGATTACGTTCTCGACCAGCACCACCGCGCCATCAACCAGGATGCCAAAGTCGATCGCGCCCATCGAAATCAGGTTGGCGGGCAGGCCCAGTGTGTATAGCCCTAGAAACGCCACCAGCAGTGACAATGGGATGACGATCGCCACCGCGATCGAGCCCGCCACGCTGCGCAGGAAGAGCCAGACGACGCCCACCACGAGCACGAACCCGCTCAACAGATTCTTGTGCACCGTCGACAGCGTCAGGCCGACGAGATCGCTGCGATCGTAATACACTTCAATCTGCATGCCTTTCGGCAGGATCGTTTCGTTCAGCTCGCGGACTTTCTCGTGTATGCCGTCAAGCACCACCGACGGGTTTTGGCCGCGCCGCATCCAGATGAAACTCTCGATGCCCTCCTTCTCGGACCCGACGCCGACAGCGCCGCGCCGTGGCGTGTACGACTGCACGACGGTCGCCACGTCGCCGATGGTCACCGCGGTACCGTCCTTGCTGCGCAGGACGATGCGCTTGATGTCTTCCGGCGATTCGAGATAGCCGATGCCGCGCACCGTGAATTCCTGGTCACCGTTCGGGAGAAATCCGCCACCGGTGTTGAGATTGGACTTCGCGAGCGCTTGCTCGACATCGGTCAGCGACAAGCCGAGCGAGAAGAGCCGCGCGGCGTCGACCCTCACGTGCATTTCTTTCAGAAAGCCGCCGAACGGCACGATGTCCGCGACACCCGGCACCTGGCGCAGCACGCGCACGACGTTGTATTGCATTTCCGAGCGAAGCTGGTAAAGGTCGTGGCGGTCGCTCTTGATCCGGAACTGGTAAACCTCGCCCAGCGGAGTTGCCTCGGGCGCGAGCTCCGGTGTCACGCCGGGAGGCAGCGCGGCGGCGGCAACCCGCTGCAGCGCCACCGTGCGCGCGGGGAAGCTGGCCGTCTCGTCCGAAAATGTCATCGTGATCAACGAAAGGCCGAACAGGCTTTCGCTGCGCATCAGCGTCATGCCCGGCGTGCCGTTCAATTCGCGCTCGAGGGGCACCGTGATGCGGCGCTCGATCTCCTCGGGCGCGTTGCCGGGGAACTGCGTAATGACCGTAACCTGCGTGTTAGTCACATCCGGATACGCTTCGATCGGCGTTTCCAGGTAAGCGTGGAAGCCGAACACCGCGACCACCAGGGTGGCGAACAGCGCCGCCACGCGGCGGTGAACGCAGGTTTCGATCAGGAGACGCAGCATGGGCTCAGAGCAGCTGTTCGGCTTGAGTATCCAGCAACAGCGCCCCGCGCACGACTACTTTTTCCCCGCTTTTGAGGCCTTCGAGTACCACGACGAACCCATTGCGGTTGTGTCCGGTCTTTACTTCGCGGGCCTCGAAACTGCCGTCGGCGCGTTCGACGTAAACGACCCGGCGCTTGCCGTCCTTGATCAGGACCGCGGAAACCGGCAGCGAAATTCCCTGCTCAGCGCCAATACGCAAACTGACTTGGGCCAGCATGCCCGCGCGCAGACCTTCGACGCGTTTGGCCAGCGCGAAATACACCTGCATGCGGCGCGACTCCGGATCGATGCGCGGACTGATATTTTCCACGCGCGCAGCGACGCGCGCCGCGAGCGCCGGCAGCTCGACTTCGGCTTCCTGTCCCATCGCAATGCGGGCAAGATCGCTTTCCGCGACCTGCGCGACTATCTGCAGCTGCGTGGGATCGCCCAGCTCCAGCAGCGCCTCGCCGCCCGGGGTCACGGTCGCGCCGGCGGCGACGCGGATCGACATGACAACGCCATTGGACGGCGCCCGTACGCTGATTTGGCTGCCATGGCCGGCGCCGAGCAAGGCGACTGCCTGTTCCGCGCGGGCATGTTCGGTGCGCGCTTCCTTCAATTTTGCGTCGGCCTCCTGGCGTTCGGACTCGACGCCTACGCCCTTCTCGACCATTTCGACGTGCCGTTTGTGTACGCTTTCGGCGGCGGCAAGCCGCGTCACCGCCTGGTCGCGTGCCGCGCGCGCCGCGCCTGCATCGGCGCTTTCGATGGTCAGCAACGGCGCGCCCGCCTTGACCACCTGGCCCGCCTGCACCAATACGGCGACGACGCGCCCGGCGGCGGTCGCCCCCACCGCGGACTGCGCTTGCGGGCGAAAGGTCACGCGTCCGGGCAACGCAATCACATCGGCGGTCTGCGTGGCGCCGACCGTTTCGACGGTCAGAAACTGCTTCTGTACGGCCGGCAATTGGAGTGCTTTGGCATCCGGCGCGACGCCCGCCTTGGCCGGCGCCTCGGGCGTGCCGTCCTTGCCGCATGCGCTCACCAGCAGCGCGAGCACGGCCGGCGCAATGAATGAGCTATATCGATGCATGATGAAGTACAGCGTCAGGCTGCCGGGCCCGCGTCGTCAGCGTGCAATCCAAAATGAAGGCGTTCATCCCTCATCCTCCCTTATTACAGCGAGCGCATTTTGTTTGCGCCCGCCGTTTGTTTTGTTCCGACCAAGGCCGCGCCGCTAACGGTCGCGCAACGCGCGTCATTCGTACCGACTATGCGGCACCGCGTGCACGCTCAGTCGCACGAAATTCGCCAGCCATTTTGATAAGGTTGTGAGCGGGCGGTATGCCCGCACCGCAGGTCGCCGATGCAAACCGCGACCGCCAAAAAAAATCTCCGCCTGGCGCAATGTTAACCGCGCCAGGTCGGAGTTCAAAGAGGCCAGGCTGGGTGCCGGTTCAGCTCCGGCAGCGACAGCGCTCCAACCCCCGAGGAGGAAAGCAAGAGCAAAAGTTCGCAAACCTGACATCATCATGTTGTGACTTCCCGGAACGAGCTTGCTGCGACATCCCGCGCTGCCGCAACATGACATTTTTATCCTAGCAATCGTCACTTACACCAGCCTTACAAGAGGGTCCCCACCCCCCGGCGGAAGCGAAATCTACCACACCGCCGGCGCTTTGCGAGTGCGCTACACTATGAAATGGCAAATGTTTATTTTTCACGGACTTAGACGCGCGTGCGGATACTCATAGTCGAGGATGACCCGGTGCTGGCCGACGGGCTCACGCGCTCGCTGCGGCAGGCCGACTTCGCGGTCGATTGCGTGCACGATGGCGACGCGGCAGACCACACTCTGACGGCGCAGGCGTACGATCTGGTCATTCTCGATCTGGGGCTGCCCAAGCTCGACGGCTTTGACGTGTTAAAGCGCCTGCGGCGGCGCGGCTCGGGGGTGCCCGTGCTGGTGCTGACCGCGCGCGACGCGCTCTCCGACCGCGTCAAAGGGCTAGACCTCGGCGCCGACGACTATCTGACCAAACCGTTCGACCTGCCCGAACTCGAGGCGCGCGTGCGCGCGCTGATCCGCCGCGGCCAGTCGGGCGGCAGCTCGTTCCTCACGCACGGTCCGCTGGTCCTCGACACCAGCGGCCGGCGCGCGACGCTGCACGGCGCGCCGCTCGAGCTCTCCGCGCGCGAGATCGGCGTGCTCGAGGTGCTGATGTTGCGCAGCGGCCGCGTCGTCAACAAGGAGCAGCTCGCCGGCCAGCTGTACGGCTGGGACGAAGAGGTCGGCGCCAATGCGATAGAAGTCTACGTGCATCGCCTGCGCAAGAAAGTCGAGCCCGCGGGCGTGAAGATACGCACGATCCGCGGCCTGGGTTACCTGCTGGAAAAGGACACGTGAGCGCGGTCGTCAACGCGGCCCCGCCCGCCGCGGAACGTGCCACGCTGCGCCACCAGCTGCTGATTTCGCTGCTGGCCCCGATCGTGCTCGTGACGCTGCTGAGCGCAGTCGTTACCTATTACTACGCATTCAACTTCGCCACGCTCGCGTACGATTATTCGCTGTTCGACTCGGCGCTCGACATAAGCCGCCAGACGCGGCTGCGCGACGGCCGGCTGCACGTCGACCTGCCGAGCGCAGCGCTCGACATGCTGGAGTCCGATACCCACGACAGTGTTTTCTACATGGTCACCGACGGCGAAGGCGCATTCGTCGCCGGCCACCGCGGGCTGCCGCTGCCGCCCGAGCCTACAGCGCCCGGCAAGCCGCTCTATTACGACGGCCAGTATCACGGCAATCCGGTCAGGCTCGCCGCCCTCTACGCCAACATCGGCGGCGCCAACTCCGCGTCGCCGGCGCTGGTGCTGGTGGCGGAAACGCTCAACAAGCGGCGCACCCTCGCCAACGAAGTGCTGCTAGGCATGCTGCTGCCCGAGTTCCTGCTCATTGCGCTGGTCGGCGCGCTGGTATGGTTCGGCATCGAGCGCGGCCTGCGGCCGCTTGCGACGCTGCAGACGGAAATCAGCAGCCGCTCGCACCGCGATCTCTCCCCGCTGCCGGAACAAAACGCGCCGGGGGAAGTCCGCGCGCTGATCCGGGCGATGAACGAGCTGCTCGCGCGTCTCGCATTCGCGCTGTCGGCGCAACAACGGTTCATCGCCGATGCCGCGCATCAGTTGCGCACGCCGCTGGCCGGCATC
>Ga0207706_10003244_pt1 | contig 15590 bp, 12 predicted proteins | sample KBSC53metaG_FD_184318 | JGI IMG/M metagenome (GOLD analysis project Ga0207706, IMG submission 184318) | Corn rhizosphere microbial communities from Kellogg Biological Station, Michigan, USA - KBS C5-3 metaG (SPAdes) (version 2) | ecosystem: Host-associated > Plants > Roots > Rhizosphere > Soil ... | reverse complement strand
CGTAACCCAGATCCCGCGCCACGCGCTGCACGCTGTCCCCGGCGAGCAGGCGCGGCAGCGCTTCCATCAGGCGCAGTTGCTGGCGCCAGGCGTTGAAACTCATCTTCAGTTGTCGCTGGAACAGCCGCGCCAGAGTGCGTGAGCTGGCGCCGACCTGCTGCGCCCAGTCTTCCAGGGTGTTGGGGTGATCCGGTGTGTGCAGCAACGCCAGACAGATGTTCTGCAGGCGTCGGTCAGTAGGCATTGGAATGTGCAGCGGCAGGTTTTCCAGGCTGGCGAGCTCTTCCAGCATCAACTGCTGGATCAGCGGATTATCCGCGTGCGGCGGGCCCTGCACGGCGCGCAGGATCAGCTCGCGCAACAGCGGCGTCACCGCCAGCACGCAGCACTGTTGCAGGCTGGCCGGTGACAGCTCGGGGGCAATGAACAGCGAGCGCATCTGCACATCGCCGGACATGAATATCTCGTGCGCGACTTGCGGCGGAATCCACACTGCGCGGCTTGGCGGAATCACCCAGGCACCGAGGTCGGTGACCACCCGCATGATCCCTCGGACCGCATACAGCAACTGCGCCTCGCGATGCAGGTGCAGCGACTGGTGCTCACCGTCCAGATAATCCCGGGGATAGGCACTCACCGGGCCGTGTTCGAAGTGGCTGATCAACATGTCTGATTCGATGACCTGAATGGCAGGTATGCGCTTTTTCGCCAACTTAGCATAAAGCCGCTGACAACCCTCCGCCCTTAACAAACACAAGCGTGCTGCCATGAATCAATCTCGAAACGTCATACGCTACGTCAACGCCGCTCATGTGATCGATCACATGTTCATGCTGATTTTTCCCGCGGCCGTGCTCGGCATGACCCAAGCCTTCGGCCTCGACTATGCCGCGCTGATCGGCCTGTCGCTGGGCGGGTTCATTGCCTTTGGCGCCTGTTCGTTACCGGCCGGTTGGCTGGGCGATCACTGGAGTCGGCGGCAGATGATGCTGGTGTTTTTCTTCGGCATCGGCGCCTCGGCGATCTTCACCGGGCTGAGCACCAGCCCGACGATGCTGGTGATCGGGTTGACCCTGATCGGCATTTTCGCCGCGATCTACCACCCGGTGGGCACCGCGATGCTGGTGGCCTACGCGCAGAATCGCGGCCGGGAGATCGGCATCAATGGCATGTGGGGCAACCTCGGCGTGGCGTTCTCGGCGCTGATCACCGGGTTGCTGGTGGCGCAGTTCGGCTGGCGTTCGGCTTTCGTGTTACCGGGGATGGTGGCGATCGTGCTGGGCATCGGCTTTGCCTTGCAGGTGCGCGAGGAGCCAATTCCGCAGCGTCCGCATACTGCGCTCAAAGGCGCGGCCGGGCAGCGGATCTCAATGCTCATGGTATTCGGTGTGCTGGCACTGGCGACGGCCACCGGTGGCGTGGTGTTCAACGCCACGACCATGACCTACCCAAAGCTGTTTCAGGAACGTCTGCATGACTTGTTCGCCTCGCCGCAAACCCTCGGCGTGGTGGTCAGCCTCGCGTATGCCTTTGGTGCAGTGGCGCAGTTGAGCATTGGCCAGGTGCTGCACCGAGTCAGCCTGAAATGGCCGTTTATTGTGTTAACGCTGTTTCAGGCGCCGCTGTTGTACGCCATGGCGTATGTCGATGGTTGGGCAGTGATCGTGCTCGGTGCGGCGTTCATGTTCGTGGTGTTCGGTCAGGTGACGGTGAACGACTCGATGGTCGCCAATTTCGTCGCGCCGCAGTGGCAGTCACGGGTCTTCGCCCTGCGTTACTGCCTGTCGTTCGGCGCCAGTGCGACAGCGATTCCGCTGATTGCCTACATCGAACCGCGCCATGGTTTTGTCGGGCTTTACTTGATTCTGGCGGGTTTCGGCGCATTGACCTTCCTTGCTGCGCTGGTTTTCCCACGGACGCCTTCAGAAGCGGCTGTAGGGCAAACGGCCTGAACGGCGCTGAAATACCGACAAATGCTGGCGCAAAGCTAGCATTTGTACGGCTGTGCAAATCATTCCTTCGGCTGATTTGACTGGGGTATAACGGCTCTAGAGTAACGCTCTCTACGCCAACACCGTGCAGCCAGAAAAGGGATTCATATGTTGCAGACTCGCGTCATTCCCCCGGCCGATGGGGCCTACCAGTATCCATTGCTGATCAAACGGCTGCTGATGTCCGGCGCCCGTTACGAGAAAACCCGCGAGATCATCTACCGAGACCAGTTGCGCTACAGCTATCCGACCCTGATCGAGCGGGTGGCGCGGCTGGCCAACGTGTTGACGGCGGCCGGAGTGAAGGCGGGTGACACCGTGGCGGTGATGGACTGGGACAGCCATCGCTACCTCGAATGCATGTTTGCCATTCCGATGATCGGCGCGGTGATCCACACCATCAACGTGCGTCTGTCGCCGGAGCAGATCCTCTACACCATGAACCACGCCGAGGACCGCTTCGTGCTGGTCAACAGCGAGTTCATCGGGCTGTACCAGGCCATCGCGCCGCACCTGACCACCGTCGAGAAAACCCTGCTGCTGACCGATCTGCCGGAAAAGACCGCCGAGCTGCCGAACCTGGTCGGCGAGTACGAGCAACTGCTGGCCGCCGCGAGTGCGCAATACGACTTTGAGGATTTCGACGAGAACTCGGTCGCTACCACCTTCTACACCACCGGCACCACCGGCAACCCGAAAGGCGTGTACTTCACCCATCGGCAACTGGTGCTGCACACCATGGGCGTGTCGACGATCATGGGCGCGATCGACAGCGTGCGCCTGCTCGGCACCAACGACGTGTACATGCCGATCACCCCGATGTTCCATGTGCATGCCTGGGGTTTGCCGTACGTGGCAACCATGCTCGGGCTCAAGCAGGTTTATCCGGGGCGTTACGACCCGGAGTTCCTCGTCGAGCTGTGGCGCAAGGAGAAGGTCACGTTCTCCCACTGCGTGCCGACCATCCTGCAGATGCTGCTCAACGCCAAAGGCGCACAGGGCACCGATTTTGGCGGCTGGAAGATCGTCATCGGTGGCAGTGCGCTGAACCGCACGTTGTATGAAACCGCCAAGGCCCGGGGCATTCAGCTGACGGCGGCGTACGGCATGTCGGAGACCGGGCCACTGGTTTCCTGCGCGCATTTGAACGACGAGTTGATGGCCGGCACCGAAGACGAACGCACCACTTACCGGATCAAGGCCGGTGTGCCGGGGCCGTTGGTGGAAGCGGCGATCGTCGACGCCGAGGGCAACTTCCTCCCCGCCGACGGCGAAACCCAGGGCGAACTGGTGCTGCGCGCGCCGTGGCTCACCGAAGGCTATTTCAACGAACCGCAGAAGGGCGCCGAGCTCTGGGCCGGCGGCTGGCTGCACACTGGCGATGTGGCAACGCTCGACAGCATGGGCGTGATCGACATCCGCGACCGCATCAAGGATGTGATCAAGACTGGCGGCGAGTGGATCTCTTCGCTGGACCTCGAAGACCTGATCAGCCGTCATGTGGCGGTACGCGAAGTAGCAGTGGTGGGCATCGCCGATCCGCAATGGGGCGAGCGGCCGTTTGCACTGCTGGTGATCCGCGAAGGGCACGAGATCGGGGCGCGCGAGCTCAAGGAACACCTCAAGCCGTTCGTGGAACTGGGGCACTTGAGCAAGTGGGCGATTCCAAGCCAGATCGCCCTTGTTACGGAAATTCCCAAGACCAGTGTCGGCAAGCTCGACAAGAAGCGCATCCGCCTCGACATCACCGAATGGCAGGCCAACAACAGCACCTTCCTTTCGACACTTTGAGTGTCTGCTGGCGCGCCGAAACCGGCGCGCCAGACCCACCAAGCAAGCGCTTGGCTTGTTAAATCGAAAAATTCAGCCATCCTTGCCGTGCCGACATCTGTCGGACTGGCGAAAGGACTGTTCCAGAGTGGCCGGCAGCTGCAAATCACACTTTAGAGGGATCAAGCAGTACCCCCTGCTGGCTATAGTCCGCTCAAGGATTTTTAAGAACGGGGCACACGCACGAACAGGGGCGATGCAACTTTGGAGTGACGTCGGGTGGCTACTGGCTCCCGGTCTTCCAGGCGTTTTTAAAAGTACTCACTGCCATAACAATAATGCACATGGAGTAGCGTCGATGACATCAGTAAACCAGTTCTGGCGCCGGGCTAAACTGCCTCTGGCCGTCAGTCTTGCCTCTACGCTCGCCGGGCCCGCATTCGGCGTCAGTTTCAACGTCGGTGAAATCGAAGGTCAGTTCGACTCCTCGCTCTCCCTGGGCATGAGCATCTCGACCCAGCAGCCGAACAAGGACCTTATTGGTGTCAACAACGGCGGCAAGGGCCTGTCCCAGACCTCCGACAACGGCCACCTGAACTTCAAGAGCGGGCAAGCCTTCTCGAAGATCTTCAAGGGCATCCATGATCTGGAACTGAAATACGGCGACACCGGGGTCTTCGTCCGGGGCAAATACTGGTACGACTTCGCGCTGCAGAATCAGGACCTGGAATACAAGGACGTCAGCAACCACAACCGCGACGTCGCGGCGCGCTCTTCCGGCGGGCAGATCCTCGACGCCTTCGTTTACCACAACTACTCGATTGCCGATGAGCCAGGTTCGGTGCGTCTGGGCAAGCAGGTGGTGAACTGGGGCGAAAGTACCTTCATCGGTGGCGGCATCAACTCGATCAACCCGATCGACGTGTCCGCGTTCCGCCGTCCGGGTGCCGAGATCAAGGAAGGCCTGATCCCGGTCAACATGTTCTACGTGTCCCAGAGCATTACCGAAAACCTCTCGGCCGAAGGTTTCTACCAGATCGACTGGCAGAAGACCGTGACCGACAACTGCGGCACGTTCTTCTCGCAGCCGGACATTGTCACCACCGGTTGCGACGACAACCTGCGGGTACTGAACAAGCGTTCGACCATTCCGGGTATTGCGCTCGGGCCGTTGGCCAACGCTGGTGTCGACGTCAACGAAGAGGGCGTGCTGGTGCGCCGTTCGCCCAACCGCAACGCGCGTGACAGCGGGCAGTGGGGCGTTTCCGCCAAGTACATGTTCGACCCGCTGGCCACCGAGTTCGGCGCTTACTTCATGAACTACCACAGCCGTGCGCCGATCTTCAGCGCCACCGGCGCGCCACAGTCGATCTATAACGGCGTGGCGGCATTGCCGGGGCCGTTCCAGGCGCTGGGGCCACTGGTCGTCGCAGGCAACTCGAACTACTTCATCGAATACCCTGAAGATATTCGCCTGTACGGTCTGAGCTTCTCCACCACCCTGCCTACCGGTACGGCGTGGAGCGGTGAGGTCAGCTACCGGCCGAATGCGCCGGTGCAGTTGAACTCCACCGACATTCTGTTCGCCGGCGTACGTCCGCTGGGTGGCGCGTTGACCAACGCGTCGGTCCTCAACGGCGTGCCGGGCCAGGATCTGCACGGTTACAACCGTAAAGAAATCACCCAGTTGCAAACCACCCTGACGCACTTCTTCGATCAGGTGATGGGCGCCAACCGTCTGACCCTGGTGGGTGAAGTCGGCGTGACCCACGTCGGTGGTCTGGAAAGCAAATCCGAAGCCCGTTACGGCCGCGATCCGGTGTTCGGCCCGGGCGAACTGCCTGCCACGGGAGGTCTCAACACCTGCTCGCAGATCCTCAACACCTCCACCATCAACGGTGCCGGGCCGGGGGCTTCGCGCGACAACGTTTCCAGCAACTGCAACAACGACGGTTTCACCACGGCCACTTCGTGGGGCTATCGCGCTCGTGCCATCTGGGATTACAGCGACGTGTTCGCCGGTGTGAACCTCAAGCCGAACGTGGCCTGGTCGCACGACGTGAAAGGTTACTCGCCAGGCCCTGGCGGCAACTTCGAGGAAGGTCGCAAGGCCATCAGCCTCGGTCTCGATGCCGAATACCAGAACACCTACACGGCGAGCCTGGCCTACACCAACTTCTTTGGCGGCGACTACACGACCGTGGACGATCGTGACTTCGTGGCCTTGAGCGTCGGCGTGAACTTCTAAGCACAGTTTTTTCAGGACGAACACACATATGAAAATAACAAAGAGTCTGTTCCACGCGGGTGTTCTGGGTTTGTCGCTGCTGGCGACCAGCGTCATGGCGGCCGTTCCCGCCGCCGAAGCCGACAAGCTGGGCAAGAGCCTGACCCCGATGGGCGCCGAAATGGCCGGCAACGCCGACGGTTCGATCCCTGCCTGGAAACCGTTGGCGAAAAATGCCGGCACGGTCGACAGCAAGGGCTTCCTGTCCGATCCGTTCGGCAGTGAAAAACCGCTGTTCACCATCACCGCGCAGAACGTCGAGCAGTACAAGGACAAGCTTGCTCCGGGCCAGTACGCGATGTTCAAGCGCTACCCGGACACCTTCAAGATTCCGGTTTATCCGTCCCATCGCGGCTCGACCGTGCCGGATGACGTGTTCGCCGCGATCAAGAAAAACGCCACCACCACCAATCTGGTGGCTGGCGGCAACGGTCTGGAAAACTTCGATACCGCTGTGCCGTTCCCGATTCCGAAAAGCGGTCTGGAAGTGATCTGGAACCACATCACCCGCTATCGCGGTGGCAGCGTGACCCGTCTGGTGACCCAGGCGACTCCGCAAACCAACGGCTCGTTCAGCCTGGTGTACTTCCAGGACCAGTTCGTGTTCCGCGACAAGATGAAGGACTACGACCCGGCCAACCCGGGGAACATCCTGTTCTACTTCAAGCAGAAAGTGACTGCGCCGGCACGTCTGGCCGGTACCGTACTGCTGGTGCACGAAACCCTCGACCAGGTGAAGGAGCCGCGCAAGGCGTGGGTCTACGCCACTGGTCAGCGTCGTGTGCGTCAGGCACCGCAAGTGTCCTATGACGGTCCGGGCACTGCGGCGGACGGTCTGCGTACCTCCGACAACCTCGACATGTACAACGGTGCGCCGGATCGCTACGACTGGAAGCTCGAAGGCAAGAAAGAGATGTACATTGCCTCCAACAGCTACAAGATCGACTCGCCGACTCTCAAGTACGCAGACATCATCAAGGCCGGCCATATCAACCAGGACCTGACCCGTTACGAGTTGCGTCGTGTCTGGCACGTGGTCGCCACCCTGAAACCGGGTCAGCGCCATATCTATGCCAAACGTGACTTCTACATCGACGAAGACACCTGGCAGGCAGCAGTCATCGACCACTACGACGGTCGCGGTCAGCTGTGGCGTGTCGCCGAAGCGCATGCCGAGGACTACTACGACAAGCAAGTGCCGTGGTACGCGCTGGAAGCCCTGTACGACCTGCAATCGGGTCGCTACCTGGCACTGGGCATGAAGAACGAAGAAAAATCAGCGTATGACTTCGGTTTCTCTGCCACCAAGAGCGAATTCCAGCCGGGCAACCTGGGCCAGGACGGTATCCGCTAAGCTTTGACCCGAGGCCGCATCCTCGAAAAAACGCCCCGACTGGTTCGGGGCGTTTTTTTTGGCGTTGATTTTGTAGGAGCTGCCGGCTCTCGACAGTCTTTTTGTAGCCATTTGTAGCAGCAACCTTCATAACCGCTACGTTTAAGGCTAGGCTGCGGACATCTGCTACGCCGCCAACAGCCATTCGAACAAGAGCCGGCCATGACTGATCTGTCCCCACTTCCGGGTCCCGCAAGCGTTGCCGTCGCGGCACTGGACGGACGTTTTTTCCGTCCTCCGCTGCCGGACGGATACGTCTTGCGGCCACGTCTCTGCGAGCGCCTGCAAACCGGGCTCGGTGGACGTCTGTTACTGGTGTGCGCTCCGGCCGGGTTCGGCAAGAGTTCGCTGGCGGTGGAGTTCTGTCAGAGCCTGCCGGGGCACTGGCAAAGTCTCTGGCTGGGATTGAGCCCACGGGATAACGATCCGGGGCGGTTTCTCGAGCGATTGCTGGAGGGACTGCAGGACTACTTTCCGGATCTGGGCAGTCGTGCACTCGGCCTGTTGAAGATGCGCCAGCGCCATCAGCCGTTCGCCTTCGAAGAATGGCTCGATGGCTTGCTCGATGAACTGGCCCTGCAACTGCAACCGACGGCGCCGCTGTTGCTGGTGCTCGACGACTACCATCTCGCCCAAGGCCCGGTACTCGACCGTTGCCTGCAGTTTTTCCTCAATCATCTTCCCGATGGCTTGCTGGTCATGGTCACCAGTCGGCAGCGCCCGGACTGGCATCTGGCGCGTCTGCGCCTGTCGCGCCAGTTGCTCGAACTGCATGAGCAGGACTTGCGCCTGACCCACGATGAAGCCCTGACGCTGCTCGATCGACACAGCAGTTCATTGCGCGGCGAAGCGCTGGAAAACCTGATCCAGCGCAGCGAAGGTTGGGTGGCCGGACTGCGTTTCTGGTTGCTTGCGGTCTCCGAGGCTGGCAGCGGGGCTCCGTTGCCACCCGCGCTGAACGGCGGGGAAGGGCTGATCCGCGATTACCTGCTGGAAGAAGTGATCGATTGCCTGCCGGCCGAGGTGCAGGCGTTTCTCTACGACACCGCCCCTCAAGAGCGCTTTTGCAGCGAGCTGTGCGACGCGGTGCGCGAAGCACACGACAGCGCCGAAATCCTGCGGTTTCTGTTGGCGCATCAGGTATTTCTGGTGCCGCTGGACGAACACGGTCACTGGTATCGCTATCACCATTTGTTTTCCGATCTGCTGCGCAGCCGTCCCGTGACCCAGACGCTGGTGCCGGCGGCGACCCTGCACCTGCGCGCCTGTCGCTGGTTCAATGCTCAAGGGCTGCTCGACGAAGCGGTGGAGCAGGCCTTGCGCGCCGGCCATCTGGATGTCGCAGCGAATCTGGTGCAGAACCTGTCCGAGGAACAACTGCTCGCCGAGCAGAACGTGGGCATGCTGCTGCGCTGGAAAATGGACTTGCCCGACAGCCTGCTGATCAGCACGCCACGCTTGATCGTGCTCTATAGCTGGGCGCTCGGGCTGGCCTGTCAGCTGGATGCCGCTGAAGAGCTGGCCAGTCATTTAAGTCGTTTCCTGCCTGCGCCTTCGGCTTCGGCGCAGAAGTCGATGCTCGCGCAATGGCTGGCGCTCAGCGGCATCATCGCCCGCGGGCGAGGGCATCGTGAGCTGACCCAGCGCTATTGCAGCGAAGCGCTGGAAAGCCTGCCGGTGAAACGTTACGGGCAACGCCTGATGTGCCTGTCGACCTTGTCCAATCTGGCGATTGCCGACGGTGACCTGTGGCGTGCGCGGGGCTTGAATCGAGAATCCCTCGAGCTGGCGCAGCGGGTCGGCAATCCGTTGTTCGAAGCCTTGGCGCATTACGACCGGGCGCGGGTCCTGCAATCGCGCGGGGAAATTCTGCGCGCATTGGATGAGGTGCATCAGGGTCTTGATCGTCTGCGCGGGTTGTCGGCGCAACGTCTGTACGCGGTGCGTGCGCGATTGACGCTGTATGAAGGTTTTCTGCTGTCGATGCGCTTGCAACCGCAGCAGGCCCGGACCCGATTGCTGAGCGGTCTGGCCGAAGCGCGGGCCTGCCGGGATATCAGCGTATTGATCGGTCACTGCGTGATCGCCCGTCTCGACGGTAGCGTTGGCGAGTTCGCCAAGGCCTTCGCCGAACTCGCTGAAGCCGAGCGTCTGATGCATATCTGGGATGTGCCGCCGATCTACTATCTGGCGATGATCACCCTGGTCAAATGCGAACTGTGGCTGGCGCAAGGCCGCACTGATCTGGCCGAAGCCTGGCTGGCACGTCTGGGGCAGACCTACACCGGCGAACGTGCAGCCGCACCACCGGAATTTCATCCACAGCTGCCGCTGCATGTGGAATTGCAACAAGCGTTGCTCGACGTGATCAAGGGCCAGCCGATGCTCGCCGAAGGGCGGTTGAATGTGTTGCTGGAAAACGGTCAGCAAACCGGGCGCCAGTTGCTGTGTGTGATGGCGCTGGCGCAGAAAGTGAATTTACTGCTGAGCAGTGGCCGCGAACCCGAGGCACGCAAAGCATTGAACCAGGCGCTGGAAGCGGCGGCGGGCGGCGTGATACAGCCATTTGACGCCTTGATCAAAGCGCATCCGGACTGGCTGCGCAGCCAGCTGCAAAACTCGCCAGCACTGGCAGGACAGCAGTTGCTGACGCATTTTCCGCTGGTGGTTGCCCGTCCTGTCATTGAATGTGGATCTGCCGAACAACTCAGCAGTCGCGAGCTGGCGGTGCTGCGTTTGATTGCCCAGGGCTGTTCCAATCAGGAAATCAGCGAGCAACTGTTCATTTCGCTGCATACGGTGAAAACCCATGCCAGCCATATCAACAGCAAGCTGGGGGTCGAACGGCGCACGCAGGCGGTGGCCCGGGCGAAAGAACTGGGTATGTTGTCATAAACAACATAGTACTTAACCATTACCCGAGGAGCTATCCTTACTGTCTGTCAACAAGGTCATGAAATTAACCCCGCTCTTCGAATATTCTTGAATAAAGGCTTCTGCGTCAGGAAAATTTTTTATAAGAAAACGTTGAGCAGCTGGAGATGTTTCGAACTCAAATATGGTGTTAGCTCCTGTAGATGCTTGCTTCACTCCATCAGGATAATCGTGCTTATTGAGAATTATGTAATAATCCAGATAGCCGCGCGAGCCGGCATTTAATATGGGCTTGTAGTTCTCCTTAGGAAAGCTGATTGAAAAATTCTGGCCCTGCTTCAGAGGAACCCTCTTTTGATCTGACACCAGATATAGAGATGCTTCCTTGATCCGCACATTGATAGGAAATGTGCCTTTGTTGATCGCTTGGCAGTTGATGTGCCATGTCCAGTTATCGCCTTTTTCGCTGCTGCATTCAGTTTCGATATTTGCTGACAGACTGGATATTATTTTTTGAACCTCAATGGCGGTTTTCTTTTCTTCAATTGCTATTTTCGGTTTTTCTACAAGTTGGTAGGTGATGGCGAATTGTAGAAGTGCCCCGATGATTACACCTGCGAGCCCTGATACCATTGATATTGTATGGTCTTTCATGAGGAGTCCTTTGATCGTTGGTTGAGTGCCTATGAAAATTCCTAGGGAAACAGGTGTTTTCTGATAGAGATGAAGTCATATTTTTTGCTGTTCATGATGGCGATGAGTCCAGCGAGGCAATAAAAAACTGAATCAACTTGTTCAGTTGAAACTTCTACTCTCGAGTGCGCGTGGGCTATCTTGTTTCTCAGTTTCTGTGCTTTTTTGAATTCGCCAATGACATCTCCCCAGGCAGGTATTGTTGATAGGTCGTCTGTTGAGCACGACTCTCTGCCGGCTATTTTTATCTTGTCGTCGAGACTTAAATGTTCAAGCGCATGATGTAACTCAGGGTGTATGCTACTTTTGTAATCTTGAATTTTTAAGGCGGCGAACGATTCAATGGCAGTGAAATAGGTGAAGAAGCTTAGTTTTGTATCGCCGCGAGACTCTAGTAAGTAAGCTTCGCAGGTTAAAGTTTTATATAGGTCAAGTTTTTTGTAGTCTCCAGGCTTGAATCCAGCTATTAAGAATTTGGCAATCGGATCGTTGGCGGACGCGTGAAGGAGGTCGCCGTAAATACTGCCTTCTAGAACGACTTTTTGATGTTTGTAGTCGATCTCACTAATTTTTAATTCGAGTGGCTCACGGTCGCTCGAGCCAATATTTCTCTCAAGTTGGTCTTCTTCGAATTTTGATCCATAATCTAACAATTTGACATGGAGAAGATTCTCAAAGTCATCATGTAAATAAATGGATTCTTTGAGGGAGTAATGCTGCTCTTGGGATTTCAAGAAAGGCGTGGGGCTTTCAAGTGCTAGGTGTTTTTCCAATATTGAATAAGAGGCGCCTGTGATTTTTGCGATTGCAGTCAGTCTTTCTTTTGTTAATTTGTTCTTTAGGTTTTTCAACTAACTAGTCCTTTAGCGATTTCATAAGTTTTCAGAGTGGTTTTATAAATGAATCTAGAGTTTCGTACTTCTAAAACGGTTGGTGAATCCCTGTGAATGACCACGTTTTTTTGAATCGAGGCTCTGAGAGGAAAAATGCATAGGATGTTATAATTTCGCCAATGTTTTGTCATGATGTAAGGTGTGAATACAAAAATGGGTTTCGGTAACCATGAATTCTAAAGATGCTGCTCTTATCCGCGAAACCTTCCCCGTCGGCCCGCTGCAGTGCAACTGCACGATCATCGGCGACCCGATCACTAAAAAAGCCATCGTCGTCGATCCGGGTGGCAATCCTGACCTGATCATGGCGCGCCTCGATGCCCATGGTCTGAAAGTGGTCAGTATCATCCACACCCACGCGCATCTCGATCATTTCCTCGCCTCCGGGCAGATGAAGGAAAAGACTGGCGCAACCCTGCATCTGCACAAGGAAGACCAGTTCCTGTGGGATAACCTCGAGATGCAATGCCAGATGTTCGGCGTGCCTTACACCCCGGTGCCGTCGCCGGATCGCTGGTTGAGCGACGATGAAGAACTGGCCTGCGGCTGCGGCGTGGCGCTGCATACGCCGGGACATACGCCCGGTTCCATGAGCTTTTGGTTTTCCGAGGCTAAGCTGTTGATTGCCGGCGACACGCTGTTTCGTCGCGGGGTAGGGCGCACGGATTTGTGGGGCGGCGATCAGGCGACCATCGTGCGATCGATCAAGCAGCGGCTGTACACCCTCGACGAAGACGCAATCGTGGTTGCCGGGCATGGTCCGGACACGCGTCTCGGGGATGAAATGCGCGAAAACCCGTTCGTGCGCGCCTAAACATTTTGTCACGAGTGTGCGGCGGAATTTTTCGGCATTGTCATGATCCAACGCCCGCACAGGTCTATTGCCTAGGGCCGCTGCCACACAGAATGCGAAAAAAACCAGGAGCTCTTCATGTTCACCACGCCTCGTTTGATTATTGTTGCTACCGCTGTGGCCATGTTGGCCGGCTGCGCCTCGCCCAACCCGTATGACAATCAGGGGCAGGCCGACGGTGGCTCGCAAGGCATGAGCAAAACCGCCAAGTACGGCGGTCTCGGTGCGCTGGCCGGCGCCTTGGCAGGTGCCGCCATCGACCACAACAACCGTGGCAAGGGTGCCTTGATCGGCGCGGCGGTCGTTGGTGCCTCGGCGGCCGGTTACGGTTACTACGCCGACCAGCAAGAGAAAAAGCTGCGCGCCAGCATGGCCAACACCGGGGTTGAAGTGCAGCGCCAGGGCGATCAGATCAAGCTGATCATGCCAGGCAACATCACCTTCGCCACCGATTCGGCGAACATCGCGCCAAGCTTCTATCAGCCGCTGAACAACCTGGCGAACTCGCTGAAAGAGTTCAACCAGAACCAGATCGAAATCGTCGGCTACACCGACAGCACCGGCAGCCGCCAGCACAACATGGACCTGTCTCAGCGTCGTGCGCAGAGCGTGGCCACCTACCTGACCTCGCAGGGTGTCAGCGGTGCCAACCTGTCGGCCCGTGGCGCCGGCCCGGATAACCCGATTGCCAGCAACGGTGACGTCAATGGCCGCGCGCAGAACCGCCGCGTCGAGGTCAACCTGAAGGCGATCCCGGGTCAGCAGTATGGTGGTCAGCAGCAACAGCCGGGGACGGTTCAGCAGTATCCGTAAGTGAATGCTTGAGTGAAGAAATGCCCGGTCTTGTGACCGGGCATTTTTTTTGGGTTGCCCGTGCTGGCCCTTTCGCGAGCAAGCCCGCTCCCACAGGGATGGGTGTTGTTCACAGAATCTGCGTTCACCACATGACCCTGTGGGAGCGGGCTTGCTCGCGAAGGGGCCGGACCAATCACCCTCAATCATCAGATACAAAAAAGCCCCCGGACAACCGAATTGTCCGGGGGCTTTTTGCTTGCAGCGAAGACTGATTACTTCTTCAAGCCATAATGCTCATCGAGCATGCCAGGCGAGTTTGGGGCTTTCGGTGCGTAGTCGCGTGGCGGCTCCTGATCGCGCGGCGGCGTCAGGCGTTCGCGCGGTGCCTGCGCGGTATCGGCGTGCAAAGCGGCGATCAGGCGTTGACGGGTCTGCTCGTCCAGGGCCAGGCGGTTGGCACCCTCGGCGAGATGATCCTGCACTTCCTGATAGCTCTGGGTCAGCTTCTTGACCAGCGTCGCGGTGCTGTTGAAGTGAGTGACCACCTCGTTTTGATAGCTGTCGAAACGCTCTTGGATATCATCCAGTTGACGCTGCGTGCGGCTCGGCGCGGCATTCGGTGCGACGCGAGCGATCAGGAATCCAATGGCGACACCCACAACCAGGGCAAGAGTCGGTAACAACCAAACTAAGAGCGAGTGTTCCACGAGTCCTTCCTCTATAAACGGCTTTGCTTTACGTTAACGGCTCGAACCTGCGCTGTATACCGCGATTCACTCGCAATAGATTGGCACAGACAATTTGCTAGACGAGTCGACCCGATTCGAGGTCACGGAGTTCCTTCCTTGCTGATGCGTGAAACCCCTGTAGTGATTGCCGGCCCAGTCGGCCAAATCGAAGCGCTGTACCTCGATAACGAGCAGCCAGTCGGCATCGCGCTGATCTGCCATCCGAACCCGGTGCAGGGCGGCACCATGCTCAACAAGGTCGTCTCGACCTTGCAGCGCACTGCGCGCGACGCAGGTTTGATCACCTTGCGCTTCAACTATCGCGGCGTCGGTGCCAGCGAAGGCTCCCACGACATGGGCAGTGGTGAAGTCGACGACGCTCAGGCTGCCGCAGCATGGCTACTGGAAAAGCATCCGGAGCTGCCGCTGACCCTGTTCGGTTTCTCCTTCGGTGGATTTGTTGCAGCAAGTCTCGGCGGGCGTCTCGAAGCCCAAGGCGTGCAGTCAAAGCAGCTGTTCATGGTCGCGCCGGCAGTGATGCGTCTGGGCGATCAGGATCAACTGCCACAGCACGGCGAGCTGACCGTGATCCAGCCGGAAACCGACGAAGTGATCGATCCGCAGTTGGTCTACGACTGGTCGGAAAAACTCCAGCGCCCCCATGAGCTGCTGAAAGTGGCAGAATGCGGACACTTTTTTCATGGCAAGCTGACCGATCTCAAGGATCTGATCCTGCCGCGTCTCTCGAATTGATTGCAGTCTGACAAGCGATTACCCATGACGAACCGTACCCGTATCCTCACCGGCATCACCACCACCGGCACGCCGCACCTGGGCAACTACGCCGGCGCCATCCGCCCGGCGATCCTCGCCAGCCGCGACAGCAATGCCGATTCGTTCTACTTCCTGGCCGACTACCACGCCCTGATCAAATGCGATGACCCGCTGCGCATCCAGCGCTCGCGTCTGGAAATCGCCGCGACCTGGCTGGCCGGTGGCCTGGATGTCGACCGTGTGACCTTCTATCGCCAGTCCGACATCCCGGAAATCCCCGAGCTGACCTGGCTGCTGACCTGCGTCGCCGCCAAAGGCTTGCTCAACCGGGCGCACGCCTACAAGGCCTCGGTGGACAAGAACGTCGAAACCGGCGAGGACCCGGATTCTGGGATCACCATGGGCCTCTACAGCTACCCGGTGCTGATGGCGGCGGACATTCTGATGTTCAACGCGCACAAGGTGCCGGTCGGTCGTGACCAGATCCAGCACGTGGAAATGGCCCGTGACATCGGTCAGCGCTTCAACCATCTGTTCGG
>Ga0207706_10003243_pt1 | contig 15591 bp, 11 predicted proteins | sample KBSC53metaG_FD_184318 | JGI IMG/M metagenome (GOLD analysis project Ga0207706, IMG submission 184318) | Corn rhizosphere microbial communities from Kellogg Biological Station, Michigan, USA - KBS C5-3 metaG (SPAdes) (version 2) | ecosystem: Host-associated > Plants > Roots > Rhizosphere > Soil ... | reverse complement strand
GTGACCGCGCGGCGAATCGACGCGCTGCGAGTAACCCACGAGCGATGCCAGCAGGAATTTCGGGAAGAGGAATTTGCAAAGCTTGCGGCCGAGGCGCAGCTTACGGCACTGCGGTCGCAGATCAATCCACATTTTTTGTTCAACGCTTTGACGACGATCGGCTACCTGATACAAAGCTCGCCGGATAAAGCGTTTGAAACGCTGCTGCATTTAACCAAGCTGCTTCGCGGCGTGCTGAGCTCGACCGGTGAATTTTCAACATTGGGACAGGAGCTAAAGCTGATCGAAAATTATCTCGACATCGAACGCGCAAGGTTCGAAGAAAAATTGTCCGTCTCGATCGACATTCCTTCCGACCTCGAAAGCATCCGCGTGCCGTCGCTTATCCTGCAGCCGCTTGTCGAAAACGCGATAAAACACGGCGTTTCCGAAAACAAGAATGGCGGCGAGGTGCGCATTTCAGCAAAGATCGGCAACGCGAAGGGCGAGATGCTGTTAACGCTTTCCGTGTTCGACACCGGAGCGGGGAAAAAAGCCGTAACGCGAAAAGACAGTGCTGGGGTCGGGCTGAAAAACGTTCGCGAGCGGCTGCGATCGTATTACGGAAAGAAAGCGGCCCTTACGCTCGATCGCGACACCGAAACGGGAACCACGGCTGAAATTTCACTTCCGCTAAATGCCCAGGCTATCTAATTTATGACCGTACTCAGAGTTGTTATCGCCGATGACGAACGCCCCGCACGCGAGTTCTTAAAATCGCTGCTGCGCGATTTTGCGGACGTCGAAATTGTCGGCGAGGCCGAAAACGGCGCGGACGCGGTAGAAATGATCAAAGAAACCCGGCCCGATCTTGCCTTGCTCGACCTCCAAATGCCGGAGATGTCGGGCATTGAGGCCGTGAAGACGCTGCGAAAATCGCAGATGCCTGTCGTTGCGTTCATCACCGCATTCGACAATTACGCGGTGCAGGCGTTTGAGCTAAATGCCGTCGATTACCTTTTAAAGCCGGTAGAAAAACAGCGGCTTGGCGAAACTCTTCGACGCGCCGCCGAGCGTCTCGAACATGCCGATTGGCGCGAAACAGAAACCGAAAAGATCAGAAACGCCGCGAGCACATACGAGGAATCGAGCGGCTCCGAATATCTCGAACGCATTCCGGTTCGCCAGCGCGACACGATCGTACTCGTGGCGGTCGATGAGATCGCTTCGATCGTCGCGGACGGTGAACTGCTTCATATCACGACGGTCGACAACAAAAAATACACGATCAATTACCGGTTGAAGGATTTGGAATTGCGGCTCGACGAGCGAAAATTTGTGCGGCTGTCGCGCGGCGCGGTCGCCAATCTTGATATGATCTCCCGAATTGCGCCGATGCCCGGGGGGACATATCAGATCATACTGAAAAACGGGCAGGAAATAACGTCGAGCAGGTTGCAATCTAAAATCTTGAGGACGAAGCTTTTGAAATTGTAGCTTCTGATCATGCTAAAGCCCGTGCGTAAGCAAGGGCGATACTCTCAACGTTTACATTTCCCCCTAGCTTGTGCGGGCTTTCGCAATAAGGAATTCGTAGCTTATGAAAATCTTGATCAGTGTCATATTTATTCTGTTTTTAGCTGTCTCGCCGGCAGGAGCGTTTGCTCAAACGGCCGTTGACGATAAAAATCCCGGCACGTTTAAACATCCGATTATCGACAGCAAGATGAGTAAAAAAGAGGCTTTCGACGGGCTCGATCCAAAGTGTCCGAAATCGATCAGAAAGCGGCAAAAACTGATAAGGCTCAAATATTATTCGTTTGACGGGCGCGTTCATCAGGGACAAATGGTGTTGGACAAGGACCTTGTCCGGGACGTCAAAAAAGTCTTCGATGTAGCGCTGAAAGAAAAGTTTCCGATCAAATCCGTCATACCGATCTCCGACATGCGGCTTCGCAAAAATGGCCGTTGGGATGACGATCTTTCGATGGCTGCAGGTAATTCCTCGTCTTTTAATTACCGCGAGATCACCGGCGGCGGGCGTCTGTCGAACCACGCATACGGCCGTGCCGTCGATTTGAACACGTTTCAAAATCCGTATATCAAAGGAAAGATCTCACTGCCGTCCGGAGCGAAATACGATCCGACTGCTCCAGGAACATTTACCGCTGACAACCCGATAGTCAAAACCTTTATTAGTCTTGGCTGGGCGTGGGGCGGCAACTGGAAAAGCCCGACCGATTATCAGCATTTCGAAAAACCAATAAAGTAGGCCGCCGGTGGTCAGACCATTTGACCATTCATTACGAAAAAACCGCCGTTCATTAAAAACCCTTAGTAACTTGCGCCCGTATCTCAGTTAAACTCAACTTTTTAGAGTCTACACAGGGTAATAAAACAATGATACGGATATTTTCTTTTTTCGTTTTAATTCTCATTTTTTCAATTTCGGCATTTTCTCAGGCGTTAGGCTCCGCCGGCACGATTTCCGGGACGGTCATAGATCCGAACGGAGCACTCGTTCCCGGCGCGAACGTTACGCTGAGCAACTCAGTTACCGGTTACAGCAAAACGGTTGCAACCAGCGACGAAGGCTCGTATGCCTTTAACGATGTACCGCCGAATACCTATACGCTGCGCGTTGCGGCAACGGGGTTTGGTTCCGCTTCACAGACAGTTGTTGTTCGGTCTTCAGTACCGATGCAGATACCGGCAATTTCGCTTGCGTTAAGCGGCAGCACCGCCACGGTCGATGTGTCCGGAGCGGCTGTCGAAGTTGAGAATATCTCTTCGACGCATACGGATGTTGATCAATCGTTGATCAGCCGTTTGCCGTTGAGTTCGCCGGGAAACGGCCTGAGCGAAGCGGTCACGCTTACATCACCGGGCGTCGTTGCCGATTCCAATGGATTTTTTCATCCCCTGGGCGATCATGCACAATCACAAATATCCCTTGATAACCAACCGATAACCGATCAGCAGAGCAAAGCATTTTCGACACAGCTGCCTGTAAGTGCGATTCAGTCGATGGAGGTGATCACGGGTGCCGTTCCCGCCGAATATGGCGATAAAACAAGCCTGGTGGTGAACGCGATAACAAAATCAGGCCTGAATCAACCGAAACCGTTCGGCTCCTTTGATTCGACATTTAGCCGGTTCGGTACTTTTCAGGAAGAGGGTACGTTCGGATTCGGCACGCATAAATACGGTAATTTTACGACCTTGAATTTTGAGCGTTCCGATCGCTTTCTCGATCCACCCGAAACGGTGTCGCTTCATAATAACGGCAATTCGGTCGGCCTCTTCAACCGATTCGATTACAGCGTAAATCAGAAAGATACGCTCCACCTAAATCTATTTGTTTCCCGTAACAAGTTTCAGATCGCTAATACATTCGAACAGCAGGCTCTTGGCCAGGACCAGAGGCAACGTGTGAGATCGGTCAATATAGCTCCCGGCTGGGTCCACATTTTTAATAACTCGACTGTCCTGACGGTAAATCCTTATTACAGGTTGGATCAGATCAATTATTATCCGAGCTCCGACCCGTTTGCCGATCAGACACAGACGGTAAGCCAGCAGCGCCGGCTTGCAAATGCCGGAATTCGAGCGGACATTGCCTATGTTAAGGGTATTCACAACATCAAAGTTGGCGGGCAATTTCAGCACACGTTTTTGAACGAGGCATTTCAATTCGGTATTACCGATCCCGGCTTTAACCCGCCGTGTTTTGATGAAAGCGGTGATCCGGTTGCCGGTGTGCTTTGCGGCGAAGCGACCACGCCGAATCCGGACTTTTTGCCGGGCTTGCTGCCGTTCGATCTAACGCGGGGCTGCATGCTTTTTAGTTTTCACGGACGTACCGATATCAAGCAGGAAGCGGCGTATGCGCAGGATACGATCACATTAAAGAACGGCCTGTCGATAAGCGCGGGCGTGCGTTTTGATAACTACAACGGGATAAGTAAAGGAAAGATGTGGCAGCCGCGGTTAGGGGTGTCGTACCTTTTTAAGCCCACAAATACGGTTATTCGGGCTTCGTACATTCGGAGCTTTGAGACCCCGTACAACGAAAACCTGATCCTATCGAGCTCGACCGGAGGAAATGGCCTTTCGGACGGTATTCTCGGAGATACATCGGCCAATAAACTCCAGCCTGGCCGGCGCAGTCAGTACAACATCGGGCTGCAACAGGGGATTGGTAAATACATCGTCGCCGACATCGATTATTTTAATAAGTTCACACGCAACGCGTACGATTTCAGCGTATTGCTAAACACGCCGATCACGTTTCCGATCTCGTGGGACAAATCGAAGATCGACGGCGTCTCATTTCGCCTGAATTTGACCAATTACAAAGGCGTCACCGCCTTCTTTAACGCGAGTCACACCCGGGCGAGGTTTTTCCCGCCCGAAACCGGAGGCCTATTCTTTAATTCCGACCTGCCGGAAGGCGTGTTTCGTATAGACCACGATCAGGCTTTTCAACAAACCACACAGGTACAATACGACTTTGAGCAATTTAAGGCTTTTCACAAATTTCAGCCTTTTGTCGCATTCACCTGGCGGTACGACAGCGGCGTTGTCTCGGGCGCTGTGCCTGATTACGCAACGGCTTTGACATTCACCGGTGACGAGCAGCAGCAAATTGGGCTATTCTGCGGTGATGTTTTTGCAACGCTCGATAACCCGATCAGAAGCTGCGATTCGCCTGCTCGTGGCGCTTTGCGATTACGTATTCCGGCCGATGGTACGGAAAATGACGATACTAACCCGCCGCGAATCGCACCGCGTAACTTGTTCGATCTAAGTTTCGGCAGCGACAATGTGTTAAAAACCGACAAGGTCAAATTGTCGGCCCGGGTCAGTTTGTTGAATTTTACGAATAAGATAGCTCTCTACAATTTCGAATCGACGTTTAGCGGAACGCATTTCGTTGCTCCCCGTTCATTTCAGGGACAGATCGGTATCACATTCTAACTCTATCGCATCGGGAGAAAAGACCGGCGTTCGCGCCGGCTTTTTTTGTAAAAACCAAAAATTTGAACGGCATCCATAATTTTGACTTTTCGATTTCCCGATCTCCATTAGCAGCTAGTGTAAAGTTTTGTAAATATCGGATATTAGACAGATAAAAAACTTGCTTCCCCGGTGGCATCAAACTTGCGCTAAATCTTTATGTTTCAATGGGAGCCTGATTATATTCGACTATTTAATAGCTTGCATAAGGGTTCTTAACTACCGGAAACAATTTGTTCAAACAGTAAGGATTTCGAAAATTATTTCGGGTTCGCTTAGCGAAACATATTTTTCAAATGGAGGAACAGTATGAAAAGAGTTGTTCTTTACCTGTTGGTCGTTATTTCATGCCTGACCATTTTGTTTTCAGGCGTGATGGCACAAACGCCTACAGGAAATATTGAGGGCAATGTTGTTGACCCTCAAAATAACGTCGTTGCCGGAGCTACTGTCACGATAACCGAAGTCGCTACCGGACGTTCGATAAATACCACAACCAATGATCAGGGCTTTTATTCGGCGCGTTCGCTTCAACCGGGGGTATATACCGTAAAAATAGAAAAAGAGGGATTTAGTACCGCGACAGCCGATAAAGTCATAGTTCAGGTCGGCCAGGTGGCAAAGGCCGACATTGGACTGAAAGTTGGTTCGACCACCGAAACCGTTCAGGTGGATATCGGTGCGACCGACGTTCAGGTCGATACTGTCCGTCAGACAGTGGATGGTGTTATCACATCGCGCCAAATTACCGCATTACCGTTAAATGCCCGCAACTTTCTCGAACTTGCGGCGCTTCAACCCAGCGTTACTGTTGTTGATGGCGGCAACATCGATCCGACAAAATCGAACGCTTATCGCGCTGTCCGTGTCAATGGCGGTTCAGGTACGGGTACGCGTGTACAACTTGAGGGAATCGACGTAACAGACGAAACGGTCGGCACGACAACTGCTAACTTTTCAACCGACGCGGTGCAGGAGTTTAATCTTTCCAGATCATCGTTCGACCTGGGAACGTCGTTGACGACCTCGGGCGCTGTCAGTATTGCGACCAGGACCGGCGGCAACAAGTTTTCAGGCAGCGGCTTTTATTTCAAGCAGGACAATAAATTTGACGCTCGTCCGGGTTTCGAGGCAGACAAACCCGAATTTAACCGCGATCAGGAAGGGTATCGATTTGGCGGTCCCATACTCAAGGATCGGTTGTTTTTCTTCTCAAACTTTGAGCGTCTGAATCAACTTGATTTCAATTCATTTAGTTCAGGTAGTTTCCCGCAGTTGGATGCGGCGTCCGGGTTACCGATCAAAACACGGTATGCCCTTAATCGTCTCGACTGGTCGGTAAAGAACAACTTAAAGGTTTTTTATCTCCACAATTACAACGACGATCTTTCGTTTGGTGGATCGATCCGTTCACCTTTCACAAACGGAGACTGGACAAACACGCACGTAGTTGGAGCCAACATGGGCGGATCGAGATTTACCCATTCGTTCCGTTTCGGCTATGTTAATTTCAACAACCAGATTAACAGCAGTGAGTTAAGTGGTTTCGAATTTCCCAAGACGCCGCAGGGTATTCCTTATCAGGTAAATGTTCTCGACATCAGTATCGGGCCAAACGGGCTTGCGCCGCAGCAAACGTACCAAGATAACTTCCAATTCAAATATGATGGAAGCGGAGTTTTAGGGAAACATATCCTTCGCTACGGCGGTGAAATAAACCGCATTATCCTTGGCGGCTTTGCCAACTTTGCTGGTCCGCTAACCTTGACCGGAGACGATTTTAGCAGCACCTCGACAAATCCGTTGGATTACAACCTGCAGGAGTTTTCTACGGGTCCTAACGCGGGTTTCTTTACGGCTACCCCGGCGCATAATTTGCCGTTCGGCGGAAAGTTCGACACCCGATATGCGTTTTATGTCGGCGACCAGTGGCGGGTAAGGCACAATCTGACGCTGAGCCTCGGCGTTCGTTATAACTACGACACCAACTTCTTCGCCAACGCGGATGCTCCGCCAATCCCGGCACTCGATCAATACGGGGCCGGTTTGGGTAACGCTCCGAAATATCCTAAGGACGCTTTTAGTCCTCAGGTTGGTTTTGCCTGGGATGTATTCGGTGACGGAAAAACCAGTATCCGAGGCGGTTTCTATCTCGCATATGAAGCTAATATCTTTAATAACTCGTTGTTTGACGAGTTTGCAAGGATAAAAACAGGAATCGGCCCATCCTTTTTTACCCATGAATCCATTCTGGGCCCCGACGGCAGCCCGATCGTTGTAAACGGTATTCCGGGATGCACAACGGGGCCGGCGAACGGTGATTACACCTGTCTACTCGGAAGACCGATGGGTAGCGTTGTGCAGTATCTCGGACAAATTCATTCGGCTGTTCAGGCTGCCTACTCGAATCTTTCCAATTACGACCCGCTTGGGCAACCCCGTGAATTCGATAACGATTCCGGTAACACCTTTGGCGGACAGTACACAAGCCAGTACAAGATTCCGTATTCAATGCAGTTCAACATCGGTTTCCAGCGCGAACTGTTCAAAGGAAATGTGCTGTCCGTAGATTATGTAAGGCAGCGTGGCGTTGGCCTTCCGATATTATTTTCCGATTATGAAAATCGGCGCGATTCGCGTTTCTTTAATGCAGTCGCAGCACAGACCAAAATTACCAGTTTTCTGGCTGATTGCGGAGTTGCTACTATTGACCAAGCGATATCACAAGGCTGTCTGGCGGGCACTGAAGACGCTTTTCAACCTTCAATTTCCGATGTTGGTTTGGCAAGCGACTCAGTTTTTACAGGAAGAACCGACTTAACCAGAGCCCGTATTATTGTGGGAGGCTTTTCGCTCTATCAGGGCCTTCAGGTATCATTTAATGGCCGTCTTGGCGATGTTACTTCAAAATACCTTCGCATTGGCGACCGGTCGCTGTTAAAAGGCCTGCAATATACTGTGGGTTATGCGTGGGCAACAAATAAGGGAACCGATGGCTCAAGCCGTCCTGAGTTTTTTGCGAATGTTACAAATAACCGTAACTACAATCAGGACTACGGGCCGACCGGTCTTGACCATAGACATACCCTGACTGTCAGCGCTAGCGCTGATTTGATCGGCGGGTTCCGGCTCGATCAGATCTATCAGTTTGCTACTCCATCGGCAATTTCTTTGTTTATTCCTAACTTTGACGGATCAAATGGTATTTTCACATCTGACCTGAATGGTGACGGTGGGCACACATCATCTCCGCGCCCTGATCTTTTACCGGGAACAAATATTGGCTCGTTTGGTCGCAAATTCCACAGCATCAGTGCTCTCAACGCCGCAATTACTGCCTATAACAACACGTACGCAGGCAAGTTGACACCGCAAGGGCAACGGCTTGTCGATGCAGGTCTGTTTACCGCGGCTCAGTTGCAGGCACTGGGTGCGGTGTTGACACCGATCGACCTTGTCCCGACAAACAACCCAAGTCCTTTCCAAAATGCCTTTAAGGCCGATTATCGACTGACTCGTCCGATTCGGATCTGGAAGGAATCGTGGGTACTTGAACCGAGTATCAGCTTCTTCAATGTATTTAATAATGCTTCGAAGAATACCTACTCGGGTCTGGACGGCACCTGCGGCGCCCTCAATCACGATTATGCCAATGACCCCGATTGCGATATCGGCACATTGGACAGGGTCAGAGGCCTTGCGTTTAACCGACGTCAGTTGCAGTTCGGCATTCGGTTCAGTTTCTAGGAAACCTTGTTTCCATTGAGATAGTATCTCGTTTTGCGGCGGCTTTCGGGCCGCCATTTTTTGTTCCAATTCCCGTGCAATGCGAAATCGCTTATAATTGGGTAAAAACCATCCAGGAGCGAAAATGTTTAGATGAATACTGAAACTCTCTCTTTCGAAACGCCGAACGGAAATGCGACTGCATTTGTTTCAAAGCCGGCCGAAAACACTGACAAAGCCGTCATCGTTATTCAGGAGTATTGGGGCTTGAACGATCACATAAGGGACATCGCGAACCGCTATGCCGCCGAAGGTTTCATTGCCATCGCGCCGGATCTTTATCGCGGACAGCTTGCAACAAACCCCGGCGATGCGTCGAAGCTGATGCAGGCGCTTAAGCTCGAAGACGGTCTCACGACGATCAAAAGTTCGATAGACAAAGCGGCCGAAACGTACGGCGTTTCGCATTTCGGTATAACGGGATTTTGCATGGGTGGAACCTATGCGCTGCGGGCGGCGTGCGAACTTGAAGGCATCAGCGCCGCGGCTCCGTTTTACGGTGACATTCCCGAAGAAGAAGTGTTGAAAAAATTAACGACGCCGACTATTTTCGTCTCAGCGACGCAGGACGCCTGGATAAATCCTGAAAAGGTGGCAAAGCTCGAAGATGCAACAGAGCGCTACGAACTGCCCGTAACCTCAGTAAAATACGAAGCCGACCACGCCTTTTTCAACAACACGCGGCCTGAGGTTTATAACGAAACTGCTGCCCGCGACGCGTGGGCTTTGGTCGTGGGATTTTTTAATGACAAATTATAGGAAAGCGTTGCCTCGTCTAGTCAGGTTTTGCAAGGCTCTTCGCGTCTGTGCGGGACAATTACAAAATCCGGAAACTACGCTATTCTACGTCCATGAGCGCAGCATTAGAGGTTAAGCACAGAGACGAAATAATCTCCGTAAACCCGGCGAGCGGCGCCGAGGTTGGCCGTGTTCCGCAAATGTCACCCGGAGATGTGCGCGGCATAGTCGAGCGGTCGCGCGCTGCGTTTTCGAGTTGGAAGAACACTTCGTTTGCTGCGCGCCGCGCGCTTGTAATAAAGGCCCGCGAGGTAATCCTTTCAGAACTGGACGAGATCGCGCACCTCATTTCGGCCGAATCGGGCAAACCGTTTGGCGAGGCCATCGCTATGGAGATCGCGCCGGTTCTCGACCTGATGCAGTATTTCGCGCGAAACGCCGAAAAGATGCTGCGGCCGGCGCGCATCGGCATCGGGTTGTATGCTCTGCTCGGGCGGTCATCGAAGATCGTCTATCACCCGCTCGGTGTTGTCGGCATCATTCCGGCGTGGAACTATCCGCTTGCGATACCGCTCGGCGAAGCGGCGATGGCGCTGATGGCCGGGAATTCCGTAGTGATAAAACCGTCGGAACTAACTCCGCTTGTCGGATTGAAGATCGGCGAAATTTTTGAAAAGGCGGGAGCGCCGCGCGATCTCGTTCAGGTCGTCACAGGCGACGGCCGCACCGGAGCCGCACTGGTCGATGCCGCGCCGGAGAAAATAATGTTCACCGGCAGCGTTGGTACCGGCAAAAAGATCGCCGAGGCCGCCGCAAAAAATCTTACCTCCGTCGTGTTGGAACTCGGCGGCAAAGATCCGATGATCGTTTTCGAGGACGCCAATCTTGAACTCGCGGCGGGCGCCGCCGTCTGGGGCGCGTTTTGCAACGCGGGACAATCCTGCTCGTCGGTCGAGCGGCTTTATGTTCAGGAAGGCGCCGCCGAGAAACTCACCGAGAAGATCGTCGAGATGACAAGAAATTTGGTCCAGGGCTCGGGCGAAAACGAAAATGTCTCGATCGGGGCAATGTCCAGCGAGAAACAGCTCCGGATCGTCGAGAACCACGTCGAAGATTTCAAGAAACAGGGTGCAAAGATCGAGATCGGCGGGCACAAAAACGAAGCTCTGGATGGCTTGTTCTACGAGCCGACAGTGATCACGGGCGCGAAGAACGAGATGCTTGCGATGCAGGAAGAAACGTTCGGCCCGACGCTGCCGATCGCAACATTTAAGACGGAAGATGAGGCAGTACGCCTCGCAAACGATTCGGAATTCGGCCTCACCGCAAGCGTCTGGACACGCGATCTTGCCAAGGGAAAACGCGTCGCCGAAAAGATAGAGGCCGGCTCGGTCTGCGTCAACGAAGTCCTTTACACACATGGCATAGGCCAGACCCCGTGGGGCGGTTTCAAAAACAGCGGCCGGGGCCGAACGCACGGGCGCGAAGGCCTGATGGAACTCGTGCAGCCGCAACATATTCATATTAATAATCTTGCGGTTCTGCCCGACGCATGGTGGCTGCCTTACTCGCCCGAGGCGGTGAAAACTTTTCGCGGTTTTGCAAAGTATTTTGCGAGTGGCTCGGTGGTAAAAACAACGCGTCTGCTGCCGCAGTTGTGGAAACGCATCAGGGAATTAAGAAAAAGATAGATTTCGTATTAAATCCTGCTATAATCGCCGCGATCTTATCTATTTATGGGAATTTCGAGGCAGGCTGTTGCGGCGGCTCAGCTGGTGCCATTTATGACATAGACATTCTTTACTCGAAACCCCATATGCACAGGAGGTGTTTCGGCCATGATCTTGGTAGCAGGTGCGACAGGTGTTTTAGGTTCAGAAATTTGCCGGCTGCTTGCCGAGCAGAGAAAGACGGTAAGAGCATTAGTGCGGGAAAGCTCGGATCCGCAACGGATTGAGCAACTAAGAAACTTGGGCGTTGAGATAGCGGTCGGCGATCTGACCGATCGCGGATTGCTCGACAGGGCATGCCAAGATGTAAAGGCTGTCATTTCTACAGTTTCCGGTATGCACGGACGGCTTGAAAGCGACAGTATCGACGGTGTTGACGGGCTGGGACAGCGAAATCTTATTAACGCGGCAAAGGCCTCCGGTGTTGAGCAGTTCATATTTATCTCGTTTCCGGGTGCAAAGGAAAGTTTCCCTTTGCAGGACGCGAAGCGGTCCGCTGAGCAGGCGATAAAGCAAAGCGGAATGAACTACACCATTCTTCAACCTACCTGTTTTATGGAAGTCTGGCTTTCGCCCGCGCTCGGATTTGACGCTGCCGCTGGTGAGGCTCGCATTTACGGAGCCGGCGAAAACAAGATCAGTTTTATCTCATATAAGGATGTCGCCAAATTTGCCGCAGCGGTCGTCGATAATCCCCTGGCAAAAAACTCCGTGATCGAACTTGGCGGGCCCGAACCTCTGAGTCCGCTCGAGGTCGTGTCTATTTTTGAGAACTCGACCGGCAGAAAGTTCTCGTTGCAGTTTGTTCCGGAAGAAGCGCTGATGCAGCAAAAGGCCGCGGCGCCCGATTCACGAGCTCAGTCATTCGCCGGACTGATGCTTTATGCGGCTGGGGGCAGCCCTATACCAATGGGCGAAACACTGAAGAAATTCCCGATGCGGCTGCAGTCCGTCGAAGATTACGCCGCAACCGTGGCGAGATCAGCAGGCAGTACCGCATAGCCTGAAATTTTCGGATATTAAATTATGATCACACCAATGCCTGCAATCTTTTTCGGACACGGGAATCCGATGAATGCTATTGGTCAAAATGGCTACACTGACGCCTGGGCAGAGATCGGCCGCTCGATTCCGCGGCCAAAAGCGATCCTGTGCGTGTCTGCTCACTGGTATATTCCGGCGGTTGCGGTGACCGCGATGCCAAAACCGCGAACGATTCACGATTTCGGAGGGTTTCCGCGTGAATTGTTTGAGGTGGAATACCCCGCGCCGGGTTCACCGGAATTGGCGGTCCGGGTTCAGGAATTAATGGGCGATGGTGTTATTGCCGATGATCGCCATTGGGGGCTCGATCACGGAACATGGTCGGTGCTCGTTCACGTTTTTCCGGAAGCCGATATCCCGGTCGTTCAATTGAGTATAAATGAAGCGGAAACAGCCGCGTTCCACTATCAGACCGCAAAACGGTTGTCCGCTCTTCGCGACGAAGGCGTCCTTGTGATCGGAAGCGGAAACCTTGTGCACAATCTGCATACCTATGCTTGGGGAAGGCACAATGTTGATCCTTTTGACTGGGCGTTGCGGTTCGAAGACAAAGCCCGCGAACTCATCCTTGCCGACGACCATGAACCGCTTATCGAATACGAATCGCTCGGCCGTGATGCGATGCTGTCGGCCCCAACCCCGGACCACTATCTGCCACTGCTTTATATTCTCGCGCTAAAACGTGACGGTGAGGGCGTTTCGTTCCCGGTCGAAGGATTTGACGGCGGATCGATCTCGATGCTGACCGTGCGGATCGGTTAGCCCACCCGTCATGGGTTAAAAAAGTCCAATTGTGAAACGTCCGACCCGGTGTTATATTCAATCCTATCCATAAGTTAGTTCCACATCTGAAATGACGCCTTTTGGCGTGTGAGGAGAAAAATAAATGAGCGAACAGGTTCGTATTCTTGGAATTTGCGGCAGTCTGCGCCGCGATTCGTTTAACAAATCAGCGCTGCGCGCCGCGACGCAGCTTGTACCGGAGGGGGCGACCATAGATATTTTCGATATCGACGGTTTTCCCGGTTTCAACCAGGACGACGAGCAGAACCCGCCTGAGAAGGTTGCAGAATTCAAGAAGCAAATTCGTGAGGCAGATGCCGTTTTGTTCGTCACGCCCGAATACAATTACTCGGTTCCCGGCGTTCTGAAAAACGCGATCGATTGGGCGTCGCGACCCTACGGTGACAGCGCATGGTCCGGCAAGCCCGCCGCGATCATGGGTGCATCGATCGGCTCCATCGCCACGGCGCGCGCGCAATATCACCTTCGCCAGATGTTTGTTTTCCTGAATGTCTATGCCGTAATGCAGCCCGAAGTGATGATCGGTAACGCACATGAAAAATTTGATGCCGAAGGGAATTTGATGGACGAAACAGCAAAAGGCCTTATTCGCCAATTGTTGGAAAAACTTGTTGCGGATGTACGTAGAGCCAGATAACAGGTTGCGAAGTTTTTACATTTAGATCACCTCCCAAAAAATTACTATTTGGCCGGTCGAAAGACTAGAACCAGGGAGAAAGAAAAAATGAGCGCAGAAGAGAACATGGAACGAATGCAGACGCTGGATGATGCATGGAATAATCAGGATTGGGAGACCTTTAACAAACGCCATGCTGAGGATACTGCCGTTTATTGGCCGGGGCAGCCCGACCCGACTAGAGGTCGGCATGACCACAAGGCCGAGGCGATCGAGTTTTTCAAGACCTTTCCTGACAATCACATAGACAATCGCCCGTATAAGGTGCTTATCGCGCAAGGTGACTGGACGTGTTCGGTCGCGAGATTTACGGGCACGATGACAGGGCCCATGAAAGGGGCCGACGGCAAAGAGATCCCGCCAACAAACAAGAGTTTTGAAGTCGAGTTCTGCACCGTCGCCCATTGGAAGGATGGCGAGATCGTCGAAGAGAAGTTATTTTACGATCTGGTTGGATTGATGAAACAGATCGGCATAATGTGATCGGACCAATCATATGAGCAGAACATCTTTACCGGCATTGCCTTTGGCTGAATGGCAGGACACGCTTACGACGCTTCATATGTGGTCGCAGGTCGTTGGCAAGATCGCGCTCGCAAAAACCCCGCTCGTCAATCATTTTTGGAATGCGACGCTGCGCGTCACACCACGAGGCCTTTCGACGCTGCCGTTATGCGACGGCACAACTAGCTTTGCCATGGAGTTTGACTTCATCTCGCACGAGCTTCTTATTAAATGCGAGAGCGGTGATACGAGCGTCGTCAAACTCGAGCCAAGATCGGTCGCGGATTTTTACGCGGCGGTGATGAACGCGCTGAGCGAGCTCAAGATCGACGTTAAGATCTGGACAATGCCGGTCGAGGTCGAAAACCCGATACGCTTTACCGAAGACACCGAACACGCGTCCTACGATGCCGAATATGTCGAACGGCTTCGGACAATTTTGGTATGGACGAACAATGTTTTTGAGGCGTTCAGGTCAAGCTTCGTCGGCAAATCGAGCCCCGTACATTTCTTCTGGGGCAGTTTTGATATGGCGGTAACGCGGTTTAACGGCGAAAAGGCCCCGGAGCGCGACGGAGCCGATTACATTACGCGTGAGGCGTATTCACACAAAAATATCAGTCACGGCTTTTGGTGCGGCGGCGGCCTTATTCATGAGCCGGCTTTTTACGGCTATTCCGCTCCGGAACCCGAGGGTCTCAAACAGGCAAAAATATTGCCGCCACAAGCTTACTATCACGGGGAACTTAATGAATTCATTCTCCCCTATGAAGCGGTGCGGCAGGCGGACGAGCCTGAAAAAGCCTTGCTCGATTTTATGCAGAGCACGTATGACGCAGCCGCGGACCTCGGTCAATGGAAACGCGACGAGCTTGAAAGGCAAAAGGCAGCTTGAGAACGAAAAATCCCGCCAGCTATGAATGCTGATGTCGACAACAGACCCGTTTATCGCGGCACCGACAAATTGCTCCTTGGCATTGTCCTTGCCGTTATAACCTTCTGGCTGTTTGCGCAGACCACTCTGAACATCACACCGGCGATTCGAAGCGACCTCGGCATCACGGAAAGCCTGGGAAACATTGCCGTCAGTATTACCGCTCTGTTTTCGGGAATATTTATCGTTGTGGCAGGAGGATTAGCGGACCGCTTCGGCCGGCTAAAACTTACTTATGTCGGCCTCGCTCTAAGCATGCTCGGGTCGTCTCTTATCGCAATTTCGCCGTCGGGTACTGCCTTATTCTTAATTGTTGGACGAATTATTCAGGGTCTCTCGGCTGCGTGCATTATGCCGGCCACACTCGCAGTCATCAA
>Ga0207706_10003240_pt1 | contig 15603 bp, 20 predicted proteins | sample KBSC53metaG_FD_184318 | JGI IMG/M metagenome (GOLD analysis project Ga0207706, IMG submission 184318) | Corn rhizosphere microbial communities from Kellogg Biological Station, Michigan, USA - KBS C5-3 metaG (SPAdes) (version 2) | ecosystem: Host-associated > Plants > Roots > Rhizosphere > Soil ... | reverse complement strand
GCCAGCGACATCTTGGGCACGAAGCCTTCCTCGCGGCGGAGACTCGTCCAGAAGGCGGCGTTGATCAGGCTCTCGATCACGGCGACGTCCGGCACGGGCGCCAGTCCGGCGCCGCCCCCCGCCGGCACCGCCGAGAGGTGGCGCACGAAATAGTCGCGGATCCTCGGCGCAACGATCGACGCGGCGGGATAGGGCGACGTGATCGAGAGCCTGACGCGGTGGGCGCAACCATGTTAATCGCATAATCGCGTCGGGCGATATGCCCACGAAAGTTAAGCCGGGACATTTTAAATCCCCAAAAGAAGATTGCTTGTAGGACGGCCGGTAACGACCGTAACGGGGTCCCAGATTGCTAGGGTCTCCGCCAGCCATTGATTTGTGGCGTTGGTGAAAGGGCCAGGATCTTCCGTAACCGATGCCAGCCCCGTCTTCCAAGACGTCGCAATACCGCAATCCGAGCCGCTAGAGCCTACGTTGGCATTAAAATTCGAGTACCCAGCTGGCCCGGCAGTAATCGCGGAATTAGCGGACAACACCATACTGGCGAACCACAGATAGTCTTGAGTTCCACCGAAAGATGTAAGTGACGGAGGATCTGCTGCGGCGCTATTTCCCAAGGAAATATTGGCACTAGCGCGATTGATCGCGCCACTATTGGGCATGGGAATTGAATAGGCGTGAGCCTTATATGTAGTAGCTGTTGTGAAACTGAACTGCGGGGACGTTTCTGAACTGGAAGCGGCTAGCGTGCTCTGTTGGTATAACCCAAGCGCCACACCACCTGAAGCGCCCGCCTTAATTGTCGCCCATCCGGTCGGAGGCGTGATAGTCCCGGGAGTCCTAGCCGCCAGAAACACCAGCAGATAATCCCCCGTTTGATGCGGAGCCAGCGTGGCCGTGGCGGTGCTGACGTTGCTCGCCGATCCCGACAGGGTCGGCGTCGCGCTCCTTGGCGTAGGCGCGGTCATCAGACGTTCGCCACGGTTTCGGCGGTGATGACGATCGACGTCACCGCGCTGGATACGGTCGCTGTCCAAGCATTGTTGGCGGCGGATTGGATGGCGGCGCTGCCGGCGTCGGCGGAGAAGCCGACGGTGGCGCCGGCGGGCACGGCGAAGACGTAGCGGGTGGTGCCTGCGGTCGCGTCCTTGATCGTGATCGTCACGGCGGTGGCCGAGCTGTTGGTCATCACCAGCCGGTAGAGATCCTTGAATATGCCGGCGCCGCCCGCGGTCACGATCGTCGTCTCGCTGGTGCCGGTGATGGTGGTGGTCTGGATCGCCTTCACCTCGCGCAGCGCCGGGATCGAGATGCGCTTGCCGAGCTTGTCGTGCAGCGCGTTGACGACATCGCCATCGTCCACCGCCGCCGGGTTGGCGGTCTTGGCGAGCCCGCCCTCGGTGATCGGCGCGAACGCCAGCGCATTGCCGGGCAGCGTCGCGCCGATCACCGCGCCCGCCGCCGTCGGATCGACCTTCACGCCATTATAATAGAAGGCGACCTGGAGGCTGCCGTCGGTATCGGTGACGCCGGTCAGCGCGGCGCTGATCGCGGCGGTGTTGGTGCCGACCGCGTCGAGCGACGTCTTATCCTCATTGGCGAGAACGATCGGTTTGGAATTAACCGCGTCGGCACGCCCGTTGGGGTTGAGCGTCACCGGCTGCGGATTGTTCGAAATATCAGGTATGTTGAACGTGCTCATCTATTTGCTCCCAAGATCATGCTGCGCGGCGTACCAGGCCTGCCACCCGATCAGTTCGATGGTGTTGTCCCCGCAAATCCGGGCATCTTCGCGAGGAATGAGGGTATCTGCGCCGGCGTCGTCAGCGCTGCCGGCGCCGCCGGAAAGGCCGGGCAGACCGGCGCCGCCGGGGCGGCCAGGATCGGGGCCGGCGGCGGATGGCCGCAGGCGCATGGCATCGTCAAAAGCGTTAAGGCGGCTGCGCGTTTCATCCTGCACCTTTGCGGTTACGACAATCTGGTGGCTCTCGGCCTCGGCCTTGGTCTGGCGGGCGCGGGCGACCGCGAGCGCGCCCGCCTGCCGCCACAGCGCGATATCGCCGGCATGCGCGGCGCGTTCGGCCGCCAGCGCAGCCTGCGCGCCATGCATCCGCATGGTCTGCACGCCAGCACAGAGCCCGGCGGCGAGCATCCCTGCGCCCAGCGCCGGCATCGCATAATGCGACAGCGGGAACGACAGCGCGATCATGGCGCGCCCTCCCCCGCAGCGCCTACGCCCTCGCCCACTGCCCTGGCCTTGGCCACGGCGGTTTCCTTGAGTGCGACGCCCGCGCCGCCCGCGGCAAGTATTCCTGCTGCGCCGACCCCGAAATCGGTCGGGCTGAACGGCTGATGATTGGCCCAGATTGCCAGGCCCTGAAAGATGATGAAGGAAAAGCAGGTCAACGCCCAGACGAGCCGCCCGAGCTCGATATGGTCATTATTGATGCCCTTCAGGAAATTGAGGTTGAAGCTCATGCCGCCGCCCCGTCATATTGGTAGAAATTGCTGCCGTGCATCACCGCGCGCAGCGCCTTGCCGTAGCGCTTGTCGCTGGCATAGACGCCGGTCAGCGCATCGGCGAAGCGGTCCGGATCGGGCAGCGCCGCGCGCGCCCGCGCATAGGCCGGCTTGTTGAGCAGCGCGCCATGCGCATCGAAGGCTTCCGCGATCGATCCGAATTTGCGGAACGCGGCCTCGATGAAATAATCATGCCCGTCGCGATCCTGCTCGCGCGTGCGCACAGTGACGAAGGGATCGCCGGGGCGCGCCTTCATCCCGAAAGGATTGTTCGATCCGGGCGGCATATGCCGGCCCCAGCCGCTTTCGAGCGCCCATTGCGCGAGGCTGATCGAGGCCGGGATCTTCCACTTGCGCTGCGCCTCGCAGGCGGCGGCGATGATCTCAGGCGGGGGCGTCGCCATCGCTCAGCCCCCGATCATCTTGACGATCGCGACGACGCCGCCGATGCCGAGCAACGAGATCAGCGCATAGAGCGCGCGCGCCAGATTGGCCGCGCCCTTGCGCTGGTCATAATCGCTCTCCAGCGTCTCGATCCGCTTGTCGAGCGTCGCGATGAGGGTTTTGAGCTCCTCGAGCTTTTTGGGAATGTCCAAGGCGGTCAACGTCTGCAGGAGGCTGGCATGTTCGTGGATCCGCTGACGGATCGTCTTGATATCTTCGCCCTGGCGCGAATTGTCCTTCGCGATCAGATCGATCTTGCCTTCGAGGCGGACGAGCGCGGCCTCGATATTGAACGGCATGGAGGGGACGGTTTCGGGCGTCATGCTCAGATCCCGATCGCGAACCAATAGGCGCCGCCGCCGAAATTGCCGCTGGACGGAGCCTGCCAGTAGACGTTGAACCCGCTCGTGCCGACGCCGCTCACCTGCGTCCAGACATCGTTGGCGGTGCCGCTGGAATTCTTGGCGGTTGCGCTGACGGAGAATACGGCCGAGGCGAAGGCGATCGGAAATGTCACGGCCTGCGGGCCTTCGCCAAAGCCTGGCAAGCCCGTCTCGCCCCATTGCAGCGTCAGCCCGTTGGTGAGCCGGATATAGCCGGGGCTGCCGAGGCTCTGCGCCGCGATCAGCGCCGCGCCCGAAGCGCTCGTCAGCACGCGATTGCCGCTGTCGTACAGCGCCTGCGCGTTGAGCGTGCCCGCGCCTTTCGTCCCTCCCGCCGGGCTACCGATCGTCGTTCCCGCGGCGCCGATCGCGGCCTGTGAAGCGCTGCCGATCAGGAAGCTGTAGAAGTTGAAGGTGCGATCATAATAAAGCCCGTCATTGCTGTCGAAATTGATCAGCGGCGCGCCGCCGTGGAAGCTCAGATAGAATTCGGGATCGGTGCCGGGCCTGACGATGCCGCTGTTCGATTGCAGCGCGCCGCTGGCGACGACATTGCCGGCGCCATCGACATAGGCTTGCCGCGCGCCGTTGATATACCATTGGTGCAAATTGTTCGCGCAATCATAGCTGTAGGCGTCGTTGGCATCCGTCACGAAGGACGTGAAATTGAGATCGGAGGAAAGCCAGGCGTTCGGATTGCCCCTGAACCGCAACGTGCTGAGCCCGACATCGCCGTTCACATCGAGCGGGCGCGTCGGCGAGGTTGTGCCGATCCCGAGATTGCCGTTGGCCAGCCATGCGCCACGCACCGTCCCGGCCGTATAGAAGGCGAGATCGGCGTCGCTGTACAGCGCCATGCGGTTGCTCGGATCGGCTCCGATGAGCCCGCGCGCAACGCCGCCTGTATAGAAGCGGATATCGCTCCACGCATTTGCGGACGACCGGACAATATCCATCATCTGATCGACATCGTTGACGATCGTGAGCGGGCTATCGGGGCCAGCCGTGCCGAGCCCGAAATAGCCGTTGGATGCGAACCGGCCACGGAACAGGTTGTTCGTATAGAAATCGACCGCGCCGGCCCCTTGCGCGATCAGCCTGACGAGGCCGGCGCCGACATTGGTGATGTCGAGATTGCCGTTGGCGCCACCGCCGCGGATCACGCGCGCATCATAGTCGCTGCCGCTCGTGGCGTGGAGATCGACGATGCTGACGCCCTCGGCGGTTCGCGCGCCGCCGATTTCCAGGGCGACGCTGCCCGTGGAGACCCCATTGCCCGTCGTGACCGTCGCGCCGAACAGCCCCGAATAATTGGCGATCGTCGCCGTTCCGGTGACATTGATACTATCGAAACTCGCCATTCCGGTGAAAACTGGCGAGGCAAGAAAGGACTTGAGATCGGCCATCATCTGCCGCGCGCTGTTGTTGACGGCAGACGGCAGCATGCCTTCGGACCAGTCGATGCCCGGCTTGGCGGTGTTGTTGGCGGGATTGGTATCCCAGTCGTAAAGGCTCATCGGCCTGCTCCCTGGTCAAGGCATGTGATCGCGGCCGCGTAGAAGACGCTTACCGGCGGACACGCGGCCCGTCCTCGCGCGCTCATTGCGCGACCCCGGAAAGATCGTGCATGTCGATCGTGATCGGAGGTAGCGGCGTATAAGGATCGAGCCAGTTCGGGGTCGACCGATCCTCAGTGGCCGGGCGGGAAGGCGGGATTGCCCCCACCGCATTGTAAGTGTTGAAGAGCACGGAGCCGATCGAGCCGTCGTGCTCATGAATTGCGTCGCCGATATTCTGAAGTTGCTCAGGTCGCGCCGTTGCCAGCCAGCGCAGCGTGCGCCGCGCCAGCGCATTGCTGAGCGACGGGAAAAGCACCATATCTGATCCACCAGTGCCGCCAAATACCTGACCAGGCAAAGCGCTGCTGGCTTGCGGAGCGGTCCAAAAGCCGGGGCCATCCAAGACCGAGCTGGCACCATCACTTGAAAGAATGGCACGGTTCAGGTTGAACGGACCGGATTGGCCGAACTCGGTCATGCCGTCCGTGCCGACTGTAAAAGGTTGGCCCAAATAGGCTGGGCTTACCGTACCAAACGGATGAGGTTGACCGAGCCCTGTTGGACCGACTGCATTGAGAGGGACGGGTCGATCGAAGCTGACGGGGCCGAACGTGTCAATTGCGGCAGGTTGGTTCGTTCTGACCCAACCACGGCTGGGAAATGGGCGCGGTTGGCTGGTATCGCTCGGAGAGGCTGGACCAAGAGGGCGGCCTTGCACGGGCGGAGTGGTATCCACGACACCGAGAGGTCGACCCACGCCCGGCTCCGTCGCATCGACGGCGCTGAGAGAACGGGCTTGGCTCGACCCCGTCGGAACGGCGACCCGCGTCTGTTGAATCGCGGAGGCGTTATAATCCGGCGCTGACACTTCTCCAGGCAGGTGGATCGGGTCTCCCAGCGTCTGGAAATCCCTTAGTCGCGATACGTAACGTGAATCCTCGGGCAGGCCGCCAATGGCGCGGCCTGCCACGCGGAGCCCGCCCCTCGTGAGCATACCGCCTCCGACGTTTTCGATTACGCCGAGGGTTGTCCCCAGAAGGCCATCGCCCTTGTCGGAACCGCCATAGCCCTGCCATGCGCCCGTAATTCCATCGGCCAGGGCTGGCGCCAATCGTGTCAGGCGGGGATCGAGGGCAGCAATGCCGGGCTCCAAAGCCGCGCTGAGCAAAACATTGTTCGTTACATTGCCTATGGTCCAAGCATAAGGATTGCGGCGCTGCACGTCCCCGATCAGCTCCTGCTGATCTGCGGTGGCATAGAGCTTCGGATCCGCAACCGCGCTTGAAGCGCCGATGAAATATCCTCCTACCGGGGAGGCGGCTAGCTGGCTCCAGAAACTGTTTGGAACTTGGCGATCTATCCGAGCGAAGTCCGTATAATTAGGATAACTCTTGCGATAGGCACGAACTGCGTTAATTTCTGCCTGCGTTTTAGACATTGCGTCCGGATCTTCCGGCCAATGCATGGCTCTGTAGATCTCCGGAGCATTAAAACCTGCGAGGATCAATCGCTCCACGTGGGCGGATTGTTCGGGGTCAATCTCATTACGCGTGGCGCCCGTGGCCAACTCGCGCTGCGCCGGTGGCGGCTGGCTTGGCAGTAGAGAGAGCGGGATGATGTTGCCGTGTTCGTCGGGAACGCCGCCCAATTTTGCGACCTGAGCGCGCAGCCCTCGATTAGCAACCTCCTGCAGATCGTGTATTTTATTGGACGCGACTGCGTCGCTATCAGATGACTGCGGCGTGAACAGCGAGAGGTATTCGGCATATGCCTTTGGCGACGTGCCAGCGCGAGATGCGAGCGCTCCGGTCGCCAACCTTCCCGCGGAACGGCCCAGCTCATCAAACAGATTGTTCCGCTGAAAGGGCAAGTAGTCGAGAATACTCGAGATGCCGGAGGTAGCGCCAGGGCCAGCTTCATATTGTGCCTGGAGACTATCAACATGTTGCTTGAGAGCGCGGAAGTATCGATAGCTTTCTATCGCCGCCTGCTTGTCGGTTGACGGGGCCGTCGCGGCAGGCAATTGCGCCGTGATGCTTCCGTTTGGCCCGCGCTCGAGCCAAGCGCCCGGCGGCTGAGGTTTCGCAGCCGGCAGTGGCACCTCAACGCCCCCGCCCGCCAATTTGCGCACCGGCGGCCCTCCGGGCAAGTTAGTCGTCTGCTGCGACGGCTGCCGTGTCCCGGTACGTCCCGTCATGGTTCGATCCTTTCGAGAGGGTTGCACGCGACGCATGTCGTTTGCGGCGCTGCAGGGCGCCTGTTCGACTTTGCGGGCGCGAATGGACGTGCTATCGGACGTTGATGCTGGGTCCGGTGGAAGGCGTGGAGACCCTGTTCAGGGTGATCATCGAAGTTGTTGGTGAAATCCTGTCCTTCCGGGCGTGGAGGCGTACAGCCCCGGCGTCCAAGCGCCGCAAGAGCTCCATCTATCGCCGGGGCGTCAGCGTTCCGACCACCGCCAAGACGCCGCGCGAAGATCGCGACGTCCCGAAGTAGGTCGTCGGCGATTGCGAGAGCCGCGTGGGCAGCTTCGCTGTCGCGTGTCAGCCTGTGGGGCGGGGCCCAACGACGTTTCATCGATGCGCTACTCATCCTCCACTCGGCTTTGGGATGAATTTTGAGGCGGCGTTGGCAAGCTCGGCTATTGAGCTGATTACTGTGCCCAGGCCGCTGGTTTTTTCGACATTCTTGCCGTCCTGGATCGCATAGGGCGCAGCCAGCGACGAAAGCATCCCGATATATTTGGTCAAATCATTATAGGGCGTTTCATCCTTGTACTGATTGGCGGTGAAAGCCTGCAGGTCCCCGTTCATGATCGATTGCAGCAGGCCCGGCACTTGCCCGGCCGCCTGGAGCTGGTCACCGATCAGCCCGGTCGCTGCCGCCTGTTGGCGCTGGCGCTCCGCCTCATAGGCCGCCGCCGCGCGGGAGGCCGCATTTTCCGCCGCGCTGTTCTGTGCGCCGAAGATGCTGGAGTCCGCGCCATATTGACGCTGCGCGGCGTTTTCGGCCGAGCTGTTTTCCGCATTGAAGATGTCGCCCGACGCGCCGAACTGGCGCGCGAGCGCGGCCTCGCGCGCCGATTGCTGGCTGTTGAGCAGCGTGTTCTGCGCGGCGATCTGGCGCTGGCGCTCATTCTCGTAATTCTGCGCATAGACCTGATCGGTGGCGTTCGTGATGCCCTGGCCGAACAGTTGCGCGTAAAGCCCCGATCCGTTTGATCGCCCGGCCGATCCGAACTGCGCATTGATCCGCGCCTGCGCCGCATCGGCCGCCTGGCTGGCGACCGATTTTATGAACGGGTTGCTGTCCGGCGTCAGGAAATTGCCATTGGCGGACTGGTTGAGCAGGCTCTGGTCGATATAGCCGGTATCGAGCCCGCCATTGCCGGCAAAGCCGTTGAGCGCCCCCGAAACGCTCGTCGGCATGCCGTTGGCGGCGAAGCCGTTGAGCGCGCTCGATGTCGTGATCGGCTGGCCGCCATTCGCCCAGGGATTGGAGCTGAGATAGCTGCCATTGGCGGCACCGGTCAGCGCCGGTTGCCCGAAATTGCCCGTCGCGAAATTGTTGAGCGTATTGAGCGCGCCATTGGTCGCCGTCCGCCCGGCATTGGCATTGGCGACGATCTGATCGAGCGAGGCCTGCGTGCCCGCGCCAATCCCCGGCTGGGTATCGTAGAGATTGGTCGCCGCCTTCGTCGCCTGCTGATAGGGCGTGGTCAGCCAGTCGGGCAGGCTGCCTTGCGCGTGCGAGGTCGTAGTTTTCTTGGATCCCATCAGAGCACCTTCCGGAGCACGACAGCGCGCTCTTCATAGCCTTGGGGTTGCAGCGCGCGGACCCAGCCCTTGCGCCCGATCAGTTCGATGGAGGCGCAGCCGCAGCCCCTGGCCCATAGCTCGATCAGCCGCAGATAATGCAGCCACTCCGCGCGCCCGAGCCCGGCGCAATGGCGGATGAAGCATTGCGAGCCATGTTCGCCCGGAATGATCTGGGTGACGCAGGCGGCGCGGATCTTGTGGCCCTCGGTCGCGATCCAGGCGATCGCCTCGCCGCGCGCGATCTCGCCCATCACCTCGTCGAGCGATTCGAAGGCGTCGCGATCGATCGAGGGCGCGATCGCCTCGCGCAGCTCGGCCTCCAGGATCGGCGTCATCGGCGTGTTGATTCCCCCGAACAGCATCAGAGGCCCCCCGCCGTGAGGCGATTTTCGGCTGCCGTCAGCCGATCCTCGGCGGCCTTGAGCCGCTTCTCGATCTCGGCGTCGCGGGTGTTGAGATTGTCGATCAGCCGGCGCGCCCAGCCGAGCAAAGCGGCGGCGGCGGTGAGGAAGCTGTAGCGCGCGGGCGTCATCGCGCGCCCTCCAGCAGCACCGGCACTTCGATTCCGGTAGCACGGCTCCAGCTCTGGCGCGCGCCGATGATGGTGCGGCAACGCATGTAGCGGCCGCTCGCGCGCAGCGGGCAGCTGCCGTCGATCGCCTTGTCGGCGAAGGCGGTGAAGGAAATCGGATCGGCCATCGATTGCGCGCGCACCCCGATCGCGCAGGAAACCATCGGCGCGTCGATGATCGGCCGCACCGCATTGACGAAGGCGCGGCGGCCGGGCGCGGCTTCGAAATCCCCGGTATCGAAGACGGCGGCCATTGCATCGCCATTGAGCGGGCCGTAGCGTCCCGCCGCATCGAAGCCGGTCGCGCGGAAGCGCTTGCCCTGCAGCTTGGGATCGTCGAGGCTGAAATTGAGGCTGTCGAGCGATCCGAACTGATCGAGGCTTTCGAGCGTGTAGCCAATATCGAAGCCGCTCATCAGCCAGCGCATGGCGAGGTTGGAGCGCGTCCAGCGGTTCTCGGTGAGGCTATAGCTCAGCCGCTCGTTCAGCAGCCCCGAACCATCGGTGCGATAGGCCCAGGAGATGGTGGCGCTGAGCGGATCGAACGCGCCGACGATATAATCCTCGGTGCCGGGGGCGAGATGCTTGCGGAAATATTCATTGACCGCGCCCGCGCCGATCGGCGTCGAAGTGGTGCCGTCCCACAGCATGAAGCCGTCATCGGCAATATAGGCCGAGATCAGCCCGCAATCGATGATCGATCCGGCCGAGATCGCGCCGCGCTTCTTCTCGACCACATCGAACCGGAACACCGTGTCCGGGCCGACATAGGTCATGCGGCTGATCGCATAGCGCTGGAACACCGAGCCGAATTCGCGGCCGACGATCCCCTGCACCGCGCCGCCCTCATCGGGCATGTCGTTGAAATCGGATTGCGCGCCGACGTTCGTGCCCCAGGTCGTCGGATCGCGGAAGCCGGACCAGCGCACCCGGTTCGGCCTGTGGCCGTCAATGCCGTCGTCGAGATCGCCGAGCACGAGGAAATCGCCGACCGTGCCGATCGTCTTGGCGCGCGGCGGCGATCCGGCGAGCGCGGTCATCGCCTGGCCGATATCGCCCGCGACGGTGGGCGCGCCCAGCTGGACCGCGATCGCCTTGCCGACGAAGCGTGCGAACTGCCAATTGTTGAGCGCGCTCAGCGGCGCGGCGCTGTGATAGTGCGAGGCGAAGGGCGCGCCATTGTTGCTCACCCAGATGTCGTCGCCCGCGCCGGCATAGATGAAGCTGGCGTCGGAGGTGTCGGCGAACACGGTCGCGCCGGTGATCGGCGGCGTCAGCGAAACCCCGTCGATCAGGTTGAAATCATAGGCCGGGCCATAGCCGCCGGGCACCGGCACGACGTTGAGCGCATCGGCGAGCGCATCCGACTGGAAGGTCGCCTGATCGGGCTTCCACGCCCCGAACGGGATCGGGATCGGCGTCACAGATGCGTCCTCAGCCGGTTGGTCGAGGATCGGCCGGCGCTTTCGCGGATGAGGTCGCTCTTGATCTTTTTGGCGAGCGCCCATTGCCGGTCGGCGCTTTCGGGATCACGGATCACATCCTCGAGCAGATAGGCCTTGGCGAGCGCGCGGATGAGTTGCTCGCCTTCCTCCAGATAGGGATTGCTGTCGCTATCGTTGACGAGCGGCGCGAAGCGCGTGGTGCCGTTGATGATGACGGAGTAAACTTGGTCCGGCACCATGTAGAGCTGGATGCCGTTGGCGTAGCGCGAATAATAAGCGGGCTGGCCCTTCACCATCATGCATCCTCCAGGATGGCCGCGTAATCGGCGTAGCTGTGCGGAATGGTATCGGCGACGTCGGTGACGGCGATGTTGAGCGCCTTGATCGAAGCCTGGCCGCCGGGATCGACCGCGCTCACCAGCACGGTGTAGACATTGTCGTGATTGGCGTCGGCCGGCGCCTCGAAATCCTTGGTGCCGTTGGCCGCCCAGCGCAGCACCGAACCGACGATCTCGAACTGCGCCGCATCCGGCCCGCCCGCGATCAGCCAGCTCACCAACTCGTCGGCGGTCAGCGCGACCGCGAGGCGCGCATTTTCGGGCACGCTCTGGTTCTGATCGGTGGTGATGGTCGGCGCGCTCGGGGTCGGCGTTGGCGTGGGGGTTGGCGTCGGCGTCGGGGTGGGCGTCGGCGTGAAGATCTGATCGCCGTCATGCCAGCGATCGAAAGTCGCATGGTTGACGTAGTCGAGGTTCCAGCGCTGGCCCTGCGGCGTGACGATCGAGAGGCTGTCAATCCGCCCGATCAGCGGGATGTCGGCGAGATCGTGGACGTCGTAAAAATCCCGTCCCGCAACCGTATCGAAGCTGATCCCACGCAACTCATTGAACCAGAAACGTTCCTTGGAGGCTTCCTTGATCGCGTCGCTGATGGCGAGCGCGATCTCGGAGGCGAGATCGGGGCGCACCAGCTCATTCATGATGCGCGCCTTGATGGCCCCGAAGCTCATTATGCGGTCTCCCCGCTTGCATCATCGGCGGGCGATGCGGGCTTGCGCCCGCGCCGCTTCGCCCCGTCCGCTACGGCCGCTTCCTCATCGGAAAGATAGCGGCCGTAGCGGTGGCTCGGCACGTCTCCGTCGAACGTGGATTCGACCGGGATCAGGCCGTGCTCGGCGACGAAATCGTCGAGCAGCGCGGCCTTTTCGTGCGGCTTCATCGTCTCGCCACCTTCGATCTCGGCGCACTCATAGGCCGCCGCGGGCGAGCTTTTGACGAAGATCATCCGGGCCATGGGATCAGGCCTTGGGCACGTAGGAGACGGTGACGACCGCCTTGCCCGTGGTCGCCGCCGTACCCGTCTGGGTGTAGGAGACGTAGAGCGTCGTGTCCGAAGCGAACACCAGCCCGCGCCCCTGATTGGCGGCGTCGGCCGGGGTATAGACCCCGATCGTGCCTTCGGTCACGTCCGACGCGGCAACCAGATTGGTTCCTGCTGCGGTCGTGCCCGCCACCAGCACGTTGGTCGTGCCGGCATTGAACGCCTCGTCGACGAAGACCTTGATCTGCTCGATCTTGGCGCCCGCCGGGACGGCGCCGATCTCGATGCCGTTGGCGATATTGGGGGTGTTGTAGGCGATATCCGCGCGCAGATAATGGATCGCCTGGAGCTCGAATTGACGTGCTACCGCCATCTTGTCCTCCTCAGACCAGCGGCGCGTAAGCCGGGAGGATGATCGTCCCGAACCGCGCATTGTTGAATTGGGAAGCCTTCAGGCCGGCGATCGTCCAGGCCGAGACGCCAAGCTGGTTCTCATAGTCGAAGCGTTCCTCGACCCATTTGAACTTCTTGTCGTCATTGGGCGTGTCGCCGCCGGTGCCGACCATCGCCGCCTGCGCGCCGCACAGGATCGCGCGCCGCACATTGGTGACCGCCGCGCCGGTCGTCGAGTTGACGCCGTAAGGCACTTTTTCGGACTGGTGGATGACGATGCCGTTGTAGATGCCGACGAAATCGCCGCCGGTGATCAGCGGCACGTCGCTGAGCCCGCCCTGGATATGCGCGCGCTGCAGATCCGCCCACTGGCCGGTCGAGGTCTGCGAGCGCAGGCTCTGCACCTGGTTGGGATGCGCGAACAGCACATAATAATTGCCGCCGCGGATCTTGAGCGGGCGGATCGGCATCAGCCCGGTCGAGACGAACGTCCCCTGCCGCAGCCGCGCCGCCAGCCGATCGATCTGGACCAGCGTGAGCTCGTCGCCGGTGGTCAGCGATTCATCGGCGGTCTTGCTGTTGGGCCGCATGAGGTGATTGGCATCGACCGGCACGACCGCGTTGAAGCCGGTATAGGCGGTGTCGGTCTGGTAGGTGGCGCCGCCGATCTGGTTGAAGAACCAGGTGTCGAAGCGGGTCGCGAACCAGTCGGCGAGCCCTTCCTTGGCCTCGTTGCGCATGTTGAAGGCGACGCGCTGTTCGGACATGCGGCCCTTGGAGATGACCGCGTGGCGAAGCTGGTTGATGACGAACTGATCGCTGTAGGTGACCAGCGCTTCCTCATTGCCGTGCAGCGTATCGTCGCCGGTGGTGCCGCGGCCGGTGAGCTGCGGGCGCAGCCCCATGACGAGCTTGTCGCCGGCCTTGGTGGAGAAATCGGTCTTGTTGACGAGCAGGGCATTGGCGCCCTTGCCCATGAACGACCAGACATAGGTTTGCTGAATCGCCTCGGCGGCGAGTTCCCGCTCCCAGATGACCGGGCTGAGCGGATGGCCCGATTGAAATTCGGTGTAGGCCATGAAAGGCGCTCCTGTGGATGGAAAGGTTCGATCCAGCCGCTGCGCTTGGCTGAAAGCGAACTCCCATCCGCCGGGAGCTGAGCGAAAGCGCCCCTCATCCGCTTCGGGGCCTCGCGAAAGAAACGAAATCGGGGCTAATCGCTCGACCGAATACCGCTTCCGAAGCTCACCCTATGATTGGCGTTCCTGCACGGCAAGCGCCGCCACGAAAAATAAATGCGGGTGCGCAGCATTTGGCAGACCCGTCGCCCCTGCGAAGGCAGGGGCCCATGTCTCTTTCCTCATGCGATGCCATTGAAAATGTTAAGAGACATGGGTCCCTGCCTTCGCAGGGATGACGACCGACAAGGAAGAAACCTCGATTCCCGGACGAGGGTTCTCAGCAGGCTAGAAACGTCCGCTCGAAGCCAATTGCTCAAAGCCAAACAGAACATGCCCAAGCTCGCCGTTCCACTACGGGCGACCTTTGTTCGAATTTCGTAGCGACCGCTATTGGCGCGCCGATTCGCTATTCAGCCACCAACTTGCCGCGCCGCCGGCTTCGCCCACTTCATATTGGCAGGCAATCAACTGACCCAATCCGGCACAAACATGATCATATCGTCAACTTAAACGGAATTTGCACACCCTCTCCGCGCCATTCGCGGCTATGGCGCTCAGGTCGCCCGGAGGGGAATTCGGGCAACGGGGGCAAGAGATGAAGAAGATCGTTGCGTGCACCTTGGTGGTGCTTGCTGCCAATGTGGCGCTTTTCCTGACCGACTATGCGGGCGGCCGCCATGATACGTCCGATGCGATGCTGAGCCCAACGCAGGGCGCGCATCAGCAAGCGCCCGTCCAGCTCGCCGACGAGACCCCCCTCACCCCCGCATCCGGCCTGACCGAAGCCGCCGACTTCACCCCCGCGCGCTAAGCCTCGCCGCGCACCGGCGCAATCAAGCCGCCACCAAATCCCACGCTAACCGGAGCGCCCACGCCCGCCCAGCGCCTGCCCAGAATCGGGACAGCCGCAAGCTCTTGGCAAAACACGCAAAGCATCGCTATGACCGGCAATCGCTGGCGCACTGGCGAGAGGGTCGCCCCACGAGAGGAACGACAGCAACGGGGGCAATGCATGTTTCGAACGATCGCGGTCATGATCATGGCTGTTTTCGCGGCGTCGCCCGCTGCCGCTGCATCTTCGGCGCCTGCGCCTAACCACCACATATTCGGGCAGTGGCATGCCGGTATCGATGCGACCGGTATCTATGCTTATACGGAGAACGAGTCAGGCGCGCAGTTTGGTTTGGCGTGCATAGACGGACAGTGCGCCTATTATTTATATACGCGCGCGGGCTGCATGTTGGGCCAAAAATATGACCTGTTGCTGAGCAACTTGGCGGCGGGGGATCCTGTCAAGATGTACGGCCTGACCCCCAGAGCTATTTGCAACCGCGGCAATGACGCCAATATTCGGATGCTGTATTTCGTCGATCGGGACATGCCGCTTTTGACCGCGGGAAGCGAGATCGCGATCGCCGTACCTGGTGAAGATACGCAATTCAGGGTTTCGAAATTTTCGCTGGATGGAGCGAGCGCGGCGATAGCATGGACGGTCCAGGCCGTAATGTCCGGCGGCCGGCAAACAGCCGCGCCTAAGCAAAGCGCCCAATGATGGAAGCGTGGTGGCGGCGCGCGCAAATCCAGGAAATGCCAGCCACGAAAATGGCGGCGGCCCCGAGCCATGCTTGGCAGCCGCTTCCACAGTGCGGCAAATTCTAAAGGAGGCAAGGATGTTCGGGACAATCGCGATCTTGGCTACGGCAGCCGCCGGCGCGTCCGCGACACCCGCCAGGGAGATTACGGACCAATGGCGCGTAGATCGCCCTTTATTGGCCGCCGTGCAGAATAGTTCAGGCGAAATGTTCGGATTGGATTGCAGGGAGGGAACCTGCGAATACCTCCTCGTAATGGATGCCCCCTGCATGGAGGGTGTGCAGATTGCCGCCCTCGTCAACAGTCAGATCGGGGAAGCCGCAGTCAGGCTGACTTGCCAAAAATCGGATGAATTCGGCGTATTGAGCGTGGACGG
>Ga0207706_10003238_pt1 | contig 15605 bp, 16 predicted proteins | sample KBSC53metaG_FD_184318 | JGI IMG/M metagenome (GOLD analysis project Ga0207706, IMG submission 184318) | Corn rhizosphere microbial communities from Kellogg Biological Station, Michigan, USA - KBS C5-3 metaG (SPAdes) (version 2) | ecosystem: Host-associated > Plants > Roots > Rhizosphere > Soil ... | reverse complement strand
CAGCCGACGCCGGCATGCTGCTGATCGCCGATCATGCCTCCAACCGCCTTCCGCAAGGCGTGGATCTGGGCGTGCCCGCACACGCGATGGAGGAGCATGTCGCGCTCGACATCGGTGTGGCGTCGTTGTCGCGGATCCTGTGTGCGGATCTGGGCTGTTCGGGCGTGCTCGGCGGCGTGTCGCGGCTGTTGATAGATCTCAATCGAGAGGAGGATGCCCCCGGGCTCATCCCAGCGGTCAGCGACGGATACACCATTCCGGGGAATGCAGCATTGACCGGTACTGAGCGCGCGGAACGCGTGGCGCTCTACTGGCAACCTTACCATGATCACATTGCCGATCGCATCCTAGAACTTCGCCCCAAGCTTCTCATTTCGCTGCACAGCTTCACGCCGCGTCTAACCACAGACGCGGCCGAACGGCCGTGGCAGATCGGAATTCTCTACAATCACGATGATCGCGCTGCACGTCTCGCGCTGCCTCTGCTGGAGCAGGAAGGGATCGTCGCGGGGGACAATCTGCCTTATTCGGGCCAGGTGCTGAACGCGACGATGAACCGCCATGGTGAGGCCAATGGCATAGCCTATCTCGGCATTGAGGTGCGCCAGGACTTGATCGCCGATGAGGATGGTGTCGCGTGCTGGGCTGCCCGCTTGGCTTCGATCATTCGCGCGGTACGCGATGGATTGGCAGCGGCATGAACCAGCCGGTCCTCACCGCGGAGGAAATGCGCGATGCCGAACAGCGGGCAATCGCCGCCGGAACACCGGTCGAAACGCTGATGGAGCGCGCGAGCGCTGCCGTGGCCGAGGCGGTTTGGCGCGTTGCCGGGGCGGCCGAGATCTTGGTGCTGTGCGGGCCGGGTAATAATGGCGGTGACGGCTATGTCGCCGCGCGCCTTCTCCGCGAACGCGGTGTGTCGGTGCGGGTCGCAGCGGCTTACCCGCCCAAAGCGGAGGCGGCACGGAACGCCGCTGCCAAATGGGACGGGCCGGTCGCCACGCTTGCGGAGGTAAAGCGTGCACCGGTGATCGTCGATGCGCTGTTCGGCACTGGCCTGACGCGCGCGCTCGACGCTAACGTTGCCGATGCGCTGATGCGGCTGTCTGCGACAGCTCACCGGCGGATCGCCGTCGATCTGCCGAGCGGGGTTGCAACGGACGATGGTGCGGTATTCGGCCGGGTTCCGCAATTCGATCTCACCATCGCGCTCGGCGCGCTGAAACCGTCGCACCTGCTGCTGCCATCCGCGGAGAAATGCGGACAGATCGCGGTGGCGGATATCGGCCTGGGTAAGCTGGAGGCACGAACCCAACGCATCGGCCGTCCCAAACCTCCGGCGCCCGGGCACGACGCCAACAAATATAGCCGCGGCAAGCTGGTGGTGCTGGCCGGTGATATGCCCGGCGCCAGCCTGCTCGCTGCGCTGGCAGGCCAGCGTGCGGGTGCAGGCTATGTCGAGTTACTTGGCGCCGAAGGAGATGCCGCTCCGCATGCGCTCGTTCGGCGCGCTTGGAGCGACCATGCACTTGGCGACGAACGGATTGGGGCGATGGTGGCTGGGCCGGGCCTCGGCCGAGGCGCCATAGGGCGTGCGCGGCTGGACGCTGCATTAGCGAGCGGGCGGCCGCTCCTGATCGATGCCGATGCGCTGACCTTGATCGGCAAGTCGCGCCACAACCGCCTCGCCGGGCATGTCCTCACCCCCCATTGGGGCGAATTCGTCCGCATGTTTGGTGACAACGGCCAGGACAGGCTGAGCCAGACGCGTGCGGCTGCCGCTGCTTCGGGTGCGATCGTCTTGCTTAAGGGCGCCGACAGCATCGTCGCGCACCCCGACGGACGGGCCGCTATCGCACCGCTCGCACCGTCCTGGCTCGCCAGTGCGGGAACGGGTGACGTGCTCGCGGGAATAATCGGCGCCTTGTTGGCGCAGGGGCTCGATTCCTTTGAAGCGGCACAAGCCGGTCTCTGGCTCCATGCGCAGGCCGCGCGGCTTGCCGGGCCGATGCTGATCGCGGACGATTTGATCGCGGGCCTGCCCGCAGCTGTTGCGGCCTGCCTATGATCCTGTCCGAAGTCATTCGCCTCGCGGCGCGTGGGGATGGCGTCACCGCCGATGGGCGCCATGTCGCGCTCGCTGCTCCGGGCGACATGGTCGACAATGCCGCCGAGATCATTCCCGGCCCGCATCATGTCGATCCACCATGCCGGCATTTCCCGCGTTGCGGCGGCTGCCAACTCCAGCATGTCGATGACCAAAGCTATGCTGGTTACATCACCGAACGGATAAGCTCCGCGCTCGCCGCGCAGCGTCTGTCCGCAGAGATTTTGCCCGCGCATCTGTCGCCCCCGCGAACGCGCCGCCGCGCCTCGCTGAGGGCTGAACGGGTCGGCAAACGCGTGGTGCTCGGCTTCAATGAGGCGGTGAGCCACTTCATCGTCGATATGCGCGAATGCCACATCCTCCGGCCCGAACTATTTGCGTTGGTGGATCCGTTGCGCACCTTGCTCAGCACGCTTCTCGCGCCACGCAAAGCTGCCAATATCTATCTCGCCTGGACCGACCAGGGCGCGGATGTGGCGATCGACGGCGTCACGGTCGAGGGCCTGACAGCGCAGGAGGCGCTGACCGATTTCGCTCAGGCGCATAGCCTCGCGCGGCTGGCGATCGATGAGGGCTATGGTAGCGAGCCGCGTTGGGAGCCCGAGCCCGCAACCGTCACTTTAGGCGGGATACGCGTGGGCCTTCCCATCAAGGCGTTCCTGCAAGCTACCGAAGACGGGGAGGCAGCTTTGATCTCCGCGGTGTCGGAAGCCGTAGGCGAAGCAGGGTTGGTGGCTGACCTATTCGCTGGACTTGGCACATTCGCGCTGCCGCTCGCTTCCAAAGCGCGCGTGCTCGCGGTGGAAGGCTCACGTGATCCTGCGCTGGCTCTACGCGCCGCGGCCAATCGTAGCGGGCGCCAGATCGCCGTCGAGCATCGCGATCTGTTCCGGCGGCCTTTGTCCGAAGAGGAACTCGGTCGATTCGACGCAGTCGTGCTCGACCCACCTCGCGCTGGTGCCAAGGAGCAGGCTCCGGCGCTCGCGCGATCCAGGGTAAGCCGTATGGCCTATGTTTCCTGCAACCCCGCCACATTTGCGCGCGACGTCCGGATCCTTGCGGATGGTGGATGGGGCATCGATTGGGTCAAGCCGGTCGGTCAATTCCGCTGGTCGACGCACGTCGAGCTGGTCGCCAGCCTCTCTCGGAAGTCATAATTTTCAATTGATTAGGGATCATGAAAGAAATTTCCTTCATTAATGGGGAATGGATCACCTAGACCCGAATCTATTCTCCACGCCGCAGGCGCCCACCGGGCTGACTGCGATCGTTGGCGATGTCGGTCGTCAGACGATCAGGCTGGGGCTGACGGACACAGCTGGCGAGCTGCGCCGCGACACGATCCGCGCTTATCCCAGCGCGACCCAATCGACCATTTCCGGCGCGCTCACCACCTTCGCGCGCGAATGCGGCCTCAGCACATTGCCGCGCCGTTGCGCGCTCGCCGTGTCGGGCGCGACGCGCGGCGAGACGATTTCGGTTACAAATAGCCGCTGGTTCGTGTCGCGCAGCGGGCTTCGCTCGATGCTGCAGGCCGACCCGCTGCTAATCAACGATTTTGCCGCTATTGCCTGGTCGTTGACCTCGCCCAAGGGCAGCGCGCGAATCGAGCGCACTGAACAGGGCTCCATTTGTCCGGCTACCCGCTCGGGAACCTATTGCATCATCGGTATTGGCAGTGGCCTGGGCGTCGCGGTCATTCAGCGCGACGAGTTCGGCCATTATAGCGTGCTCGCGACCGAGGCCGGCCACTGTTCCTTCGCGCCAAGTTCGCCCGAGTGGCAGCCAATCCTGGAGATCATTCGGCGTTCGGCGATCTGCCAGTCGGCGGAGCAGGTTATGTCGGCCAACGGGCTGCATCGTACCTATCTCGCCTGCGCTGAATATCTGGGCGGTGGGGCGCGTGCGACCAACTCGGTAGAGGTGGTTGAGCTTGCGGATCGTTCGCGCGATCCTGCGGCGATGAAGGCCATGGATCTAATCGCCCGCGCCCTTTGGCAGTTCGCCGGCAACATGGCGCTTAGCCACGGGGCATGGGACGGGATCATCCTGACCGGCAGCCTCACCCACGCATTGAGCAAAGTGCTCAGGCAGCCAGGTGTACGTGACCAGTTCTGCTTGGCCGGACCCTATGCGCGTGAGTTGATGAGCGTGCCGCGCGGATTTGCCAGCTTCGATCATGGCGAGCTGGAGGGCGCGGCGCAGGCCTTGCTGCTGCGCGACCAGGCCCAGGCTAAGGCATCCATGCCTTTCGCCGCCTGAAACTCCGGACCGCTTCAGCTGTTCACAGCTCCAACAGGAGGCTGGAGCATGAATGTCTCGAAAGGCGGCGTGGTGGAGCGGGTGGCGCGCGTGCTCGCGGGTCAAAGGCTCAGCGTGAACGGGGATGGCGACAACAAGTCCGCGGGGGATGCGGTTGACGCGTCCTGGCGTGACTATGTTGATGACGCGATGGCGGTGCTACGGACCTTACGCGAGCCCGACGAACGCATGGCCGCGGCGGGCGACCCGGCGGTGTGGGAGCGGATGATCCTCGCAGCCTTGCCGGAAGGCGCGGCCGAGCCAGCCTGATGCAAAAGGGGAGCGGCGGGGCCGCTCCCGAACACTCTATAATCAATAATATGCGGCAGGATTAGGCGGCGGCGCATCGCATGCGCGCGGGTGGCCATGCTTGCAAGCCCAGACCTGCGCACGCCATACGCGCATCGCATCGGCATAGGCGCGTTGCTGACGGACATAGCGTGCATCGGTGCGATTGACCGAGGCGTCATGCTTCACCAGCGCATCCATATAGGCCTGCCGATCGGCATCATATTGCGCCTGCGATTCCTGATATTGCTCGATCGCCGCATTATTGGCCGCATTGTTGGCGGAGGTCGTAGCGGCCACCTGGTTGTTGATCGCAGCCGTGCCAGGCGCTCCACCTGCGTTAATCTCCGCCTGGTGCGGCATGGGCGTCGCTGCGTAGCCGCGCTGATATTCCTCCGCCGGCGTACGGCCGGTATTCTCGGTCCCGGATGTGGTCTGGGCAAGGCTCGGCGCTAATGCAGTCGCCGCGAGCAGCAGCCCTATCAAGGGTTTGGCCGACATATCGCTCTCCTTGGTTGCGCTTTGTCGGCCTGAACGCGACTGCCGGCGCGCCGTTCCGGGCGCGGCCGTGACCGGAGTTAGTAGAAGGAACCTTGGGCAGAAGTCAGGCAGCCGGCGAAAACTGCCCCGTCGTTTCGTCGAGCAGGTAAAGGACCCCTTCGGCAATCGCAAAATAGGCGCCGCGCAGCCTGAGTATCCCCGCTGCCTCGCGTTCGCAGATGCCGGGGAAGGTGCGCAAATTGGCGAGGCTCACCTTGACGCACTCATATTCAAGCGCGCGCACGGCCTCCGGACCCTGGCCCAATTCGGCGATGACACGATCGCGTGCTTCGTCGAGCAGCGACACCCATTCCGCTATGAACCCGCCTTCTCCGCGCGGCGCGCCTTCGAAGGCGTGGTTCAAGGAGGCGCCGACACCGCCGCAAGAACCGTGACCCATCACCACAATCTCGGGCACGTTGAGCTGCGTTACGGCAAATTCCAGCGCCGCCGACACGCCATGATAGCCCTTGCTCAGTTCGAACGGCGGCACGAGGTTCGCGATGTTGCGCACGACGAACAATTCGCCCGGGGACACGTCGAAGATGCGTGTGGGGTCGACCCGGCTGTCGGAGCAGGCGATCACCAGGGTTTTGGGACTCTGGCTCTCCGCCAGTTCGGCCCAACGCGCACGCTGCCGCCCCCAATCATATTCATGGAAACGATGATAGCCTGCGATGAGGCGGTCGAATTCCTTGGAACCCTCTGTCATGCCGGCTCCGTTAGCAATCCTTGATCATCTGGCAAGCCGCGCTTGCTCAAGCGCAAGCAGGCAGGGGTGGCAAGTCGGCCGGGCGAACGCTATCTGGCGGCCATGAACGAGCCGCTACCCGTCCGTCCGCCGCGCGAGCGCAAGCCTGATTGGATCCGCGTCAAGGCGCCGACCAGCCATGGCTTCAACGAAACGCGTCAGCTGATGCGCCGCTTGAATCTTGCCACCGTGTGCGAGGAAGCCGCCTGTCCTAATATTGGCGAATGCTGGACCAAGAAGCACGCGACCGTGATGATCCTGGGCGATGTCTGCACACGCGCCTGCGCCTTCTGCAACGTCAAGACGGGCATGCCCCGGCCGGTGGATCCGCTCGAACCGCAACATGTCGCGGATGCCGCCGCCGAACTTGGTCTGACGCATATCGTGGTCACCTCGGTCGATCGCGACGACCTTAAGGATGGCGGCGCGAGCCAGTTCGTCAGGGTGATCGAGGCGCTGCGCAAGACCGCGCCCTCGACCACGATCGAAATCCTCACGCCCGATTTCCGTAACAAGGCCGACAGCGCCGTTGAGGCGATCGTCGCGGCGCGGCCCGACGTCTACAACCATAACCTCGAAACGGTGCCGAGACTCTATCCCACGATCCGGCCCGGCGCGCGTTATTATGCCTCGCTTCGCCTGCTCGAGCAGGTCAAGAAGCTCGATCCCTCCATCTTCACCAAATCCGGCGTCATGGTCGGCCTAGGCGAGGAGCGATTGGAGGTCCATCAGGTGATGGATGATATGCGCTCGGCGGGCATCGATTTCCTGACGATGGGTCAATATCTCCAGCCGACCCCCAAGCACGCCAAGGTCGCCGAGTTCGTGACCCCACAGGCCTTTGCGGCTTATGGCGCGATCGCCCGTGCGAAGGGCTTCCTGCAGGTTGCGGCGACCCCGCTGACGCGCTCCTCTTATCATGCCGGCGACGATTTCGAGCGAATGCGGGCCGCGCGCGAAGCGCAGCTCGGAAAGCAGCGGCCGTGACAATCCTCCCCACGATTTCGTGGGGAGGGGAACCACCGAAGGTGGTGGAGGGGCTCCTCCGCCGCGCCGTTGTACGGCGCGGTTTCCTTCCCCAGCAAAAGCGGGGGAGGATCTAGTGCCCCGGCATAAAGATACACGCCGGCTGCCGTACACGCCGGAACAGATGTTCGACCTGGTGGCGGATGTCGGCAGCTATGGCGAATTCCTGCCATGGGTGGCGGCGGTACGGGTGAGGTCCAATACCGAAACCGAGATGGTCGCGGATCTCGTGGTCGGCTTCCGCGCGCTCAAAGAGCGTTTCACCTCCCGCGTTACGAAGGTTAGGCCGCGCAAGATCCACGTCGACTATCTCGATGGACCGCTCAAATATCTCAAGAACGACTGGACGTTCGAGTCCGACGGCGAGGGCGGCACCAACGTGTGCTTCTACGTGGATTTCGAATTCCAAAGCCGCATTTTCGAAGCGATCGCCGGCCAGATGTTCGGCATGGCTTTCAACAAGATGGTAGGCGCCTTTGAGGCCCGGGCTGCAAAGGTTTACGGCTCAGGCGTGTCGCCCGGCAGCAGCAATTCGAGCGCGCACAACGCCGCTTGAAGGCGAATGCCGGCGCGGCCGAGATCGCCGAACTCGCGCTGATCGGTGATCGCATCCTCGGGGTCATCACCAGCCTTTGCCAGCGCGAACACGACCGTGCCCACGGGCTTGCGGTCGCTGCCGCCTCCCGGGCCCGCAATGCCGGTGATCGCCACCGCGACATCACTGCCCGACCGCGCCACTGCGCCGTGCGCCATGGCCCAGGCGGTAGCCAGGCTGACCGCACCGAACGTGTCGATCACGTCCGTAGCGACACCTAGCAAAGCGGTCTTCGCCTCGTTCGAATAGGTAACGAAGCCTGCATCGAACACGTCGGATGAACCGGGGATTTCGGTCAGCGCAGCACTGACGAGCCCGCCGGTGCAGCTTTCCGCCACCGCGATGCGCCGTCCGGCCGCGCGATTCTCGTCGATTACGCGGCGCGCGAGCGCGACCAGCTGTTCGGGAAGAAGCGTATTCACAGGCCGTTCGGCTCCAATTTGCAGATCTTCAACACCTCGGTCAGTCCCTTGCCCTTGCGCTCGGCGATCGAGACGGCGAGCACCACGAGCCGGCCTACGTCGATTCCCGATAGTGCGCGCGCATCCATGATCGCCTCATTCGCGATGAAGCAGTCGTTGCGGTTGATCTGCTTGGCGAGCAGGCTGCCGATCGCCGGTTCGGCGAGGACCCGGATCGTGTCCGAATTCATATCGGGCGGCATTGGTTGGCCGAGGAACTTCTGGAAAATCATACCGATTGCGCGCCGCGCCTGCGGCCAAGCGGCGGCACTGTCAGGCGCATAGCGATCTGCCAGTGCATTCGCATTGGCTACGATATAGGCGCTGGGCGGCAGCACCTCGCCACAGCGCTGACCTAGTTTCGAAACTAAGGTGGGCAGCGCGAAGGTGACGAGTGCGGATGCCTGGCTCTGCGGCATGCAGTCGGGCGCCTGTGCCAGCGCTATCGAAGGTGTCGCCGCGAGCATGAGAGCAATTGCAAAACGCTTCATGATACTGTCTCCGGCAGGCGCACCGTCGCGGCTGCCTGGGCGGCGACGCCTTCGCGGCGGCCGGTAAAGCCCAGACGTTCGGTGGTGGTGGCCTTGATGCTGATCTTCGCCTCCGAAAGCCCCAGCAATTCGGCCACACGCGCGCGGATCGCGGTGCGATGCGGGCCGACCTTGGGCTCCTCGCAGATAATGGTTAAATCCACGTGATCGATCCGTCCGCCGCGGGCAGCGATCAGGTCACGTGCGTGAGTGAGGAACAGATGTGACGGTGCGCCGCGCCACTGAGGATCGCTCGGCGGGAAATGCGTGCCGATGTCTCCATCGCCAATTGTGCCGAGCAGGGCGTCGGTCAGCGCATGCAGGCCGACATCCGCGTCCGAATGGCCGGCCAGCGCCCGATTGTGCGCGATATATATTCCGCCAATCCAGAGGCCATCGCCTTGGGTGAAGCCATGAACGTCGAAGCCGAGTGCGGTGCGCGACACCATTGACGCCTCTAACCGTCGTTCGACCGTTGCAAAATCGGTGGGATAAGTGAGCTTGTCGAGCAAGGGAGAGCCTTCCACCGTCTTCACCGTCAGGCCCGCGGCCCGTGCAATCTGGGCGTCATCGGTCGCCTCTAGATCCGCATCCCAGGCAGCGTGGGCGGCCCGGATGGCCTGTGTGTGGAACGCCTGCGGCGTCTGCACCCGCGCGAGCCCGGCACGGGGGACGGTGCGCCCGAGCTCGGCGCCGGCCTCTGCCAGCGTGTCGGCCACGGGCAGCACCGGCACCGCACCCTGCGCTTCCTCAAGTGCAGCCAACAGCCGATCCACCACCTCGGTAGGGAGAAAGGGGCGCGCGGCATCGTGGATGAGCACCAGATCGCTCGTTGTTGCCGCCAGTCCGTTCGCGACCGACTCCCGCCGAGTCGTCCCGCCAATCACCGGTGCTGCCACGGCTCGACCGCCGACTGTGGCGGCATATAGTCCCTCCTGTCCCGCGCCGATTACCACACGGATCTCATCAATCCGCGGGTGCCCCGCCAAAGCGTCGATCGCATGCGCGAGCACCGCTTTTCCGGCGATCGACACATATTGCTTGGGAAGATCGCCGCCGACGCGTGTGCCGGAGCCGGCAGCGACGATCAGGGCGGTGGTGTGGGATTGCATGACCGCGGGCCTCTAGCCCCGTTCCGCGATAAAGAACATCTTTCTTCGCAACTGCGGCAAAGGTGTCATCCGATCGCCTTGTGCGCTTCCCGCAGCGCCTTGGCAAACAAGCGGAATTCCTTCTCGCGCGGGCTTCCGTTGCGCCACACCAATGCGATGCGGCGCGCAGGATGCTGAGCCTCCAGCGGACGTGCGATGACGCGCGTATGGTCCAGTATCCCTGCATCCAGCGCCATTTCAGGCAACATCGTCACGCCGAGTCCATTATCCACCATCTGCACGAGCGTGTGGAGCGATGTGCCCATCATCGCCGCGCCGGCACGCAGCTCCGGCCGATTGCATGCCGCGAGCGCATGATCTTTTAGGCAATGACCATCCTCCAGCAGCAGCAATTCACTCTCGTCGATCGCGTCGGCGGGGAGGGGGTCGGGCAGATCCTTCGCGCGGGCTTGCGGAAAAGCGACGAAAAGACGGTCGTCGAACAAATCCTCATGCTCGATGTCGCCGCACGCGAAGGGGAGCGCGAGCAGCACGCAATCGACATGGCCGCGATGGAGCGACTCGCATGCCGCGGCCGAAGGCTCCTCGCGCAGATAGAGTTTAAGCTCGGGCCAGTCCTCGCGCAGCTTGCCCAGTATCCGCGGCAGCAGAAACGGCGCGATCGTCGGGATGACACCCATCCGCATCTCGCCCGACAGCGGCTTGCCCGCGGCGCGCGCCAAGGCCGCCAGCTCCTCTGCCTCGCGCAGCACGCGCTCCGCCTTATCGGCGATCTTCAGGCCCAGCGGGGTGAAGCGAACGACGCGGCGCGTGCGTTCGACCAGCATCACGCCTAAGAGGGATTCGAGCTCGCGCAAGCCCGCCGACAGCGTCGATTGGGTGACGAAGCAGGCGTCTGCCGCCCGTCCGAAATGGCCCGTATCGCGGAGCGCGACCAGATATTGCAGCTGCTTCAGCGTAGGGAGGTAAACTGCCATTCATCGTTCCAATCGATCAATAGCAGCTAAATAATCAATTTGCTTCGCGATTGCCAGCAGCCCAGATAGCCGTCACCAGTTTCTCACACCCTAATCGGAGATACGATCATGCTCACCGTCGGCGACAAGTTCCCCGCCCTCAAGGTTCCCGTCCAGCAGGGCGTTGCGGCGCTGCCCGCTGGCGAGACGATCGACCTGGCCGACACCGGCGGCAAGTGGAAGGTCGTCTTCTACTGGCCGAAGGACTTCACCTTCATCTGCCCGACCGAAATCATCGGCTATGGCGAGCTGAAGAATGACCTAGCCGATCGCGATGCGGTGCTGATCGGCGCTTCGACCGATACTGACTTCGTCCATTTTGCATGGCGCAAGTCGGACGAACGTCTCGCCAACTGCGATTTCCCTTGGATCGCGGACAATAAGAAGGAGCTCGCGAACGCACTGGGCATCATCGAGCAGGATGCCGGTGTTGCGCTGCGCGCTACCTTCATCGTCGATCCGCACAATGTGATCCAGCACGTGACGGTCAATGGCCTGAACCAGGGCCGTAACCCGGCCGAGGCGATCCGCGTGCTCGACGCGCTTCAGACCGACGAGCTCTGCCCGTGCAACTGGCACCAGGGCGAAGAGGTGCTGAAGCCCGCCGCCTAAACACCCATTCGGTAAGTGAAAGGGCGCGGGTGGCATGCCGCCGCTCGCGCCCTTTTCTTATCCACATTCAGGAGCTTGAACATGTCTCTGCGCGATTTTGCAGAACAGCTGCCGGACTATGCCAAGGACATCCGGCTCAACCTCAACTCATTGGCGGGCGACCAGACGCTGGGCGATCAGCGCAAATATGGCTTGTTGCTGACGACCGCTCACGGCTCGGGTTACAAGCCGCTGGTCGAGGCGGCCGAGGCCGAGTGCGCGCCGAAGCTCTCGCCGGAAGCCGCCAATGCGGCGCGCGCTGCGGCCGCGGTGATGGCGATGAACAATGTTTACTACCGGTTCACGCATCTCGCTTCGAACAAGGAATATGGCACGCTGCCGGCGAAGCTGCGCATGAACGTGATCGGGTCGCCCGGCATCGACAAAGCCGATTTCGAGCTCTTCTGTCTGGCCGTGTCGGCGCAGAATGGCTGCGGCATGTGCATCGACAGCCACGAAAAGGTGCTCAAGGGCCATGGCGTCCCGGCCGACGTGATCCAGGCGGCTGCCCGCATCGGTGCGGTGATGACCGCCGCGGCGACGGTCCACGCGACCCGCGTTTGATCAAAAGCCGTTATCCGGTGGACACCGGGTGACGGCTTTTCAGGAATCGCCGTCCAAATCGCCCAGCTGGCGGCGTCGGAGCGGCGGCTCGTGCGAGAGTTCCGCCATCTCCATGATCTTGGCACGAAGCTGCGAGCGCTTGTCATGGATCGAGGCAATTACCGGCCCCATAGCAAGGCCGAGATCGACCAATACCGCCTCGGATAGTTGGAGCGAGGATTCGACCGTTTCCGGCACGGCATCACTCGCCCCGGCGCGGTAGAGCTGCGCAGCGTGGTTGGGATCACGCGCACGAGCGACGATCGTCAACGCGGGGAATTGGGCTCTCAGCGAGCGCGTGAGGCGGACCGCCTGCACCGGATCGTCCATCGTCAACACGATTGCACTCGCTTTCCCTACGTCCAGGCGCTCGATCATGCCGGGCCGGGCCAAGTCGCCAAACGCGGCCGCGTAGCCGCGTTCGCGCGCCGCGCGGACCGTATCCGCGTCAGCGTCGATGGCTAGATACGGCCGATGATGTGAATCGAGCATTTGCGCGACCAGGCGACCGACACGACCGAAACCCACGATCAACACGCGCGGTTTGCCATCGGCAGGAGGGGCGGGCTGCTCCGCCCCGCGGCGCTCAACGCGCTTGGCAAGCGCGCTTCCGGCTTGGGCGAGAAGAGGCGTGATCGTGAGCCCGATCGCGGTCACAATTTGCCAGAAAGAGGCGGTTTCCTGGGAGATCAATCCGGCGGCACCCGCCGTAGTCAGCACGATCAGCGTGGTCTCGGAAGGGGCTGCCATTAGCAGACCGGTCTCGAGCGCCACGCCCCGTCGGGCACCGCCGACGCGAAGCAGCAGACCGGTGACCACCGCCTTGCCCAATACTACTCCGGTAACCGCAAGCAGAAGGCCCATCCACTTTTCGGCCAGCACTGCGAGGTCGAGCGACATGCCGACAGTAATCAGGAAAACGCCGAGTGCGAGCCCCTTGAACGGCGCGGTCATTAACTCGACCTCACCATGATAGTCCGTCTCGGCGATCAGGATCCCTGCAATCAGCGCGCCTACGATGGGCGATAGTCCTGCGGCGCTTGTGAGGATGCTGGCGAGAATCACGACCAGGAGGCTGGCGGCGAGGAACAATTCGGGGCTCTTGGTGCGCGCCGCCTGAGCGAACAGGCGGGGCAGGGCGATACGTCCGATCAGCAGCATCGCCACGACCGTGGCAACGCCGAACGCCAGCGTGCGGGACAGCTCCGCGAACGTCGCGCCGCCGTGGGGAGCCATCGCACCAAGTGCGAAGATGATCGGCACCAGCGCCAGATCCTCGAACAGCAGCATCGCGAAGGCGCGTTTGCCTACAGGCCCGCTTGTTCCAGCGATGGGTAGCACGAGCGCCGTGGACGACAGCGCAAGCGCGACACCGAGCCCGAGGGCGGTCGTCCATGCCTCATTGAAGGATAGAAAACCCGCTGCGAGCAACAAGCCACAACCGATTAGCTCCGCCGCCCCAAGCCCGAACACCTCGCGACGCATCGACCAAAGCCGCTGGAACGAGAGCTCCAGGCCGATCGAGAAGAGCAGCAGGATCACGCCCAGTTCCGCGAACGGTTCGATCGCGTGAGGGCGTGTGATTGTGACGTAATAGAGCCATGGCTGTTCCGCCACGAACCGACCAAGCCCCGCCGGGCCAACCACGATGCCGACCAGAATGAAGCCGATTACCGGGTTGATCCGGAAGCGAGCGAAGGCGGGAATTACGATCCCGGCCGCGCCCAAGATCACCAGCGCATCGCTGAAGCCGGAGGATTCGATTGGAAGCGCCATAGATCGGTTTTTGCGCGACTGGCGTTGGAAGGCTAGAGAAGAAGCGGGAGAGCGCGATGGCGGATAGCGAAACCGACCTGTGTGTGGTGGGCGGCGGGCCTGCCGGCATGATGTGCGGCTATCTCTTCGCTCGTGCCGGCGTGCGCACCACCGTGCTGGAAAAGCATGGAGATTTCCTACGAGACTTCCGCGGAGATACGGTTCACCCCTCCACGCTCGACCTATTCGATGAACTCGGGCTGTTGGATGAACTGCTGAAACGGCCGCACGATAAGGTGACGGAAATCGGCGCCGTAGTTGGCGGCAAGGAAGTCCAGATCGCCGATTTCACCCATCTTCCCGGCCGTGGCCGCTTCACCGCCTTGATGCCCCAATGGGAGTTCTTGGATTTTCTGAGCTGCGAGGCGCGCAAGCTCCCGACCTTTACGTTAATGATGGAGCGAGAAGCTGTCGGTTTGATCCACGAACAAGGGCGAGTGATGGGAGTCGAAACGCGCGCGGGGAGCAGGATCCGAGCCCGGTTGACCATCGCTGCAGACGGCCGCTCGTCCGTGTTGCGCAAGGCAGCCGGCCTGCCGCTCTATGATCTCGGTGCGCCGATCGACGTATTCTGGTTTCGCGTCCCGAAAGAACGCACGCCGGACAATCGTACCCAAGGCTATATCGACCATGGCCAGATGGTCGTTGGGATCGATCGCGGCGACTATTATCAATGTGCGCGCGTGATCTCGAAGGGCGGTGCCGATACGATCCGATCGCAGGGCATCGAACGTTTCCGGGACGAAGTGGTCGCGACCGCTCCGATCCTGGCGGGTGCGATTCAGGCGATCCAGTCGTTTGACGACGTGAAATTGCTCAGCGTCTCGCTCGACCGGCTGACCCGGTGGTATGCACCCGGACTGCTCGCCATCGGCGATGCCGCGCATGCCATGTCGCCGGTCGGCGGAGTAGGGATCAACCTGGCGATACAGGACGCGGTCGCAGCCGCTAACATCCTGGCGGCGCCTATGATGCGGGGCGAGGACGTCGATCGACTTGCACCTCGTGTGCAGGAGCGGCGCATGTTCCCGGTCAAAGTCATCCAAGGGATCCAACGCACGGTACACGAGCGCGTGATCGGCGCGGTCTTTCGCAGCCGAACGCCGAAGCCGCCAGCAATCGTGCGGCTGCTAGACGCGGTTCCCTTGCTCCAGCGCATTCCAGCGCGAATCCTTGGCCTAGGTGTCCGCCGCGAACATATCCGCTCGCCTAAGGCCTAATCCTCTGTCGCCCCGCCCAATTTTACCGGGGGCACTCACCTACAAGGGATTGCTCCCTAGAGCAGGTCATGCCGGGCCGCGCCCGGCATGACATTGGATCTTTTGGCAGCTTACGCCCAAGCCGCCATCTTCTTCTCAAGGTTCGCGCGAACCGCCTCGAAGAACTGCTCGGTCGTCATCCAAGCCTGGTCGGGGCCTACCAGCAACGCCAGATCCTTGGTCATCGCACCGCTTTCGACCGTCTCGATGCAGACCTTCTCCAGATCCTCGGCGAAGCGCGTCACGTCGGGGGTGCCATCGAATTTGCCGCGGAACTTGAGGCCGCCCGTCCAGGCAAAGATAGAGGCGATCGGGTTGGTCGAGGTCGCCTTCCCCTGCTGGTGCTGGCGGTAATGGCGCGTGACCGTGCCGTGGGCGGCTTCGGCTTCGATCGTCTTGCCATCGGGCGTCATCAGCACCGAGGTCATCAGACCAAGACTGCCGAAGCCTTGCGCGACCTGATCCGACTGCACGTCGCCATCGTAATTTTTACAAGCCCAGACGAACTCGCCATGCCATTTGAGCGCGCTGGCGACCATGTCGTCGATCA
>Ga0207706_10003236_pt1 | contig 15610 bp, 17 predicted proteins | sample KBSC53metaG_FD_184318 | JGI IMG/M metagenome (GOLD analysis project Ga0207706, IMG submission 184318) | Corn rhizosphere microbial communities from Kellogg Biological Station, Michigan, USA - KBS C5-3 metaG (SPAdes) (version 2) | ecosystem: Host-associated > Plants > Roots > Rhizosphere > Soil ... | reverse complement strand
GGCCGGTCCTGATCGGCCAGCCTCAGTCGCCCGACATGGCGCGGCTTGAAAACTTCCTGCGCCGCAACGGCTATCCATATCACCTGGTCGACGCTGCCCAGGACCCCGACGCCGCCGCGCTGCTTGCCCAGTACGGCGCCTGCAAGCTGCTGGCGGTATGCCCGGACGGCTCGGTGCTGGTCAACCCGAGCGACGATGCGCTGGCGCGCTGCCTCGGCATGGTCGACACGGCCGAGCGCAACGAGCTGTACGACGTGGCCGTCGTCGGTGCCGGGCCCGCCGGACTGGCGACGGCGGTATACGCGGCCTCCGAAGGGCTGCGCGTGATCGTGCTCGACTGCCGCGCGTTCGGCGGCCAGGCCGGTGCCAGCGCGCGCATCGAGAACTACCTGGGCTTTCCAACCGGCATCTCCGGACAGGCGCTGGCGGGCCGCGCGTTCGTGCAGGCCCAGAAATTCGGCGTGGAGATGCTGATCCCGGCCAAGGTCGTGTCGCTCGACTGCTCGCGCGACAACCCACTTGAAAGCCTTGCCATTGCGCTGGCCGACGGCCGCACGATCCATGCGCGCACGGTGGTCATCGCCAGCGGCGCACGCTACCGCCGCCCCGATGTTCCTCGCCTCGCCGAATTCGAAGGCCGCGGCGTCTGGTACTGGGCCTCGGCCATCGAGGCAAAGATCTGCTCTCAGCAAGAAGTGGCGCTGGTCGGCGGCGGCAACTCGGCCGGCCAAGCTGCGGTGTTCCTGTCGCGCCACGCGGCCAAGGTCAACGTGCTGGTGCGCGGGCCGTCGCTGGCGGCCAGCATGTCGCGCTACCTCATCGACCGCATCGAGGCCACGCCGAACATCTCGTTGCAGCCTCACACCGAGCTCGTACGCCTGCATGGCGGCTCCGACGAAGGCCTCACTGGCGCGACATGGCGTTGTCACACCTCGGGCAACGAACATGACTGCGCGGCACGCAACATCTTCCTGTTCGTCGGCGCAGAGCCTGAGACTTCGTGGCTCGACGGCTGCGGGGTGGCGGTCGACAAGCACGGCTTCGTGCTGACGGGCACCGCCGCCAGCAGCGGCTTTCCGGCGCGGCCGTCCACGGCGCTCGAGTCGAGCGTATCGGGCGTGTTCGCCGTGGGCGACGTGCGCTCGGGCTCGGTCAAGCGTGTGGGCGGCGCCATCGGTGAGGGCGCGGCCGCGGTCGCGCTGATTCATCAGCACCTGTCGCAGGCCTCGGCCGTCGCCTGAAGCGCGCCCCCAATCAATCCATCGTCAAGACAAAGGAGCCCGACGTTGCCCATCAAACCCTGCGACCACGTGCCCGCCGAGATCGCGCAGCCTCATATCCAGCACGGCCAACGCGGCTGCGAAGACTGCCTGAAGACCGGCGACACCTGGGTCCACCTTCGCCTGTGCGTGCACTGCGGCCATGTGGGCTGCTGCGATTCGTCGAAGAACCGTCACGCAACAAGGCATTCGCACGCCGAAGGCCATCCCGTCATCCAGTCGCTCGAACCCGGCGAAGACTGGATGTGGTGCAACGCACACGAGAAGCAGGTCGGCTGAGATCCCGTCTGGCAGATTGCGAATGAATTCCCGCGCCTGCACGAGTTTGAACTCGCACGTATAAGCTGCCGGGCTCGCATCAAATCCACAGGAGTGCCAGACAACATGCCTGCATCGCCCATCGAGGTCTATTCGTGGCCCACGCCGAACGGCCACAAGATTCACATCATGCTGGAGGAGTGCGGCCTGCCCTACCACGCGCACCCCGTGAACATCGGCAAGGGCGACCAGTTCGCGCCCGACTTCCTGCAGATCAGCCCGAACAACAAGATCCCCGCCATCACCGACCCCGACGGTCCCGATGGCAAGCCCATCTCGCTCTTCGAATCGGGCGCCATCCTCGTCTACCTTGCGGGCAAGACCGGCAAGTTTCTGCCCACCGGCGATCGCGAACGCTACGACGTGCTGCAGTGGCTCATGTTCCAGATGGGCGGCGTCGGCCCCATGCTCGGTCAGGCGCACCACTTCCGTCTGTACGCGCCCGAGAAGATCGCCTATGCCATCGACCGGTACAGCAACGAAGCCAAGCGCCTGTACGGCGTGATCGACAAGCAGTTGTCGAAAAACAGGTTCATTGCCGGCAAGAGCTATTCGATTGCCGACATTGCAATCTTTCCATGGCTTCGCAGTTGGGAGAACCAGGGCATTACCCTCACCGACTTTCCGCACCTGAAGGCCTGGTTCGACGGCATCGCCGCGCGCCCCGCCGTGCAGCGCGGCGTGAAAGTGCTGGCCGACCTGCGCCAGCCGATCACCGGCGACAAGGAGCGCGAGATTCTTTTTGGCAAGACGCAGTACGAGAAACGCTGAGAAGTCCGAGAAGAGCCAATATCCGGGCTAGAATCAAAGGCTTGTCGGGGTGTAGCGCAGCCTGGTAGCGCATCTGGTTTGGGACCAGAGGGTCGAAGGTTCGAATCCTTTCGCCCCGACCATAGAAAACGCAATGCGGACAGTCACTCAAGTGGCTGTCCGCATTTTCGTTTCTGCGTGATGGTGTCCCTGTATGCCGTCGGCAGTGTTCACTTCGGGTGCGGGCCTTGCGCTCAAAAAAGGACCACCCATTCGCCGCGCAGGTATCGGTAGTGGTAGCTGGGCCCCGAAAAGGTAGTGCTGCGGCTGTAGCCCGCGCCAAAACGAAATACCTGCGAGCCCCTGACCGGACTTTGAAGGCTCAGGTCGAACAATCTCGTTGGTTGATTCAAATCGTGATTGATCGTCTCATTGCCAAGCCCCGCCGTCAGGGAAGCCGTCCATCCCTGGAAGCGGTGCCGCCAGCCGATCGCCAGCATCGACTCGCTGTAGCTCTTCGGATTGAAATAGGCTCTGTCCACGTCCTCATGGGTGCTTCGGTACGTTCGGTAGCGCGCCTGCAAGGTCAGCCCCAGATCGAGTGACGGCTGATAGATCAGCCGCAGGCGGGCATGGTCCCGTCGGTTGCCGTCCGAAAAATATTGCTGCCCCAGCAGTCCGACCAGAGTCAAATGGCTTCCCAGCCCCTGGTCCACGGCAACCCCGACAAACGAAAAATCGATCCCGCGGTCCAGGGACTTCGGAGTTTCCACCCAGTCGCGGGTTACGAGAAACTCCACCGCGGTACTCTTCGTGGGTGACATGCGGTAACTGCCGTCCAGTGTCAGCAGCGTGTGTCCTCCCTGCTGAAACAGGCCGGCCTCCAGGGCCCCTCCATCGCCAGTCCTGGATTCGATCGAACGGGCTAGAAATGAAATCTTCTTTCCGGCCCTTTGCCAGCTATTTTGCTTGTATTGGTAGTCGGAGAGACGAAAACCCAGGTAGCGATCGGCATTCTCGAAAGCGGGGAAGAATTCGGCCGACACCCTCCTCGATTGAAAATTGTCGCTGTCGCTGGTCAGGAAAAATTCCGTGCCAAAAGCCATGTCGCTTGGTTTTTCCTTGCCTTTTTCTTCGTCGGCTTTACAGGGTCCAGCCAGCACCACGGCCCCAGAGAGGACGGCAATGGAATATCTCAATGCCCCCATCATTTCGTCCCCCAGGCCTTGGGCTTTCTGAACAGCTCATCCAGATATCCGAGAATACTGGCGGGCTGCAGCAGCAGGCTGTACAAGAGCACATAAACGAAGAAGCCCTGGATATTTTTTCGCACGACCAAGCCCGTTTTTTTGAACATTCTGCGTTCGATTGAAAACATCAGAAGACTCAACGCGAATGCCGCCGGTATCAGCGCGAGCGTCATTACGCCCACAATCCAGTAATAACCGAAAAGCGCGAATATGATTCCTGGAATGAATCCGATGGTGTATGCCAGATCCAGCCATGGAAACACCAGGTTCCAATAAATGAAAAATGTCGACAACCTGGCTTTGAAGAGGATTCCCGGGTGCTTGACAAAGGCCTCGGTCATGCCGCGCGCCCATCGCTGGCGCTGCTTGACCAACTGCCTGATGGTGCTGGGCACATTGGTAAACAAGCACGCATCCTCACAGTGACCCACCCGGTACCCGGCTTTCAGCAGGGCCCACGTCAGCACGATGTCCTCTCCCACGCACTCAGGCCACCCTCCAACCTCGATCAGCGCGGCCCGGTCGTAAATGGAAAACGCACCCTGCGCAACCAATGTGCCTTGGAACAGCGATTGCACCCGCTTGATTGCTGCGATACCGTGAAAATAGTCCCATTCCTGGCAGCGGGTGATCCAATTTTGCCTCGAGTTCCGGACCAGGATTTTTCCTGCGACGGCCCGGGTATTGGGTGGATCGGCCCGGTAACGCTCGACAATACTGGCGAGCGCTCCTCGGTACAGAAAAGAGTCGGCATCCACGGTAACAACCAGGTCATGCAAGACTTCCTTGAATCCGATATTCAAGGCCCGGGCTTTGCCTCCGTTTTTTTTCAGATCGACGAAGGTGAGCCAGGGGTACTGATCCTTGGTTCGCTGGACGACAAGAGAAGTGTTGTCCGTGGATCCGTCATTGATCACGAGAACCTGCAGTTCGCCGGGATAATTCTGGCGCCCGATGCTGGCAAGCGTCTCCTCAATGGAGGCTTCCTCATTGTAAGCGGCCACCAGAATTGAAATCGGGGGATAGACAGACAGCGGGGAATGCGTCGGCCTCTTGTCGAGAAGCAAGCTTATGGCCATGAAGGCATTCATGAAGCCCGGAATAATGGCAATTCCATATACCAGGAAAATGGCCAGCACGGTACCGAGGTAATTCTTCAAATCGGCCAGCCACGCCTCCGCAGCCCATATTGAAAATCCCATCCACGCGGTGGCACCAATTAACGCGATAAGGAATTTCCCCGAAACCGACAGGTAAAGCAATGGCAGTGCTTTTTGACCATCTTCGTTCATATCGCCCTTGATAGTTCCATGGAATGTAACGCTCAAGAAACGTGCTGAACAGTCTGTTCAACCCACTCGCGCAGCTTTGGCGCCACGCGATTCGGTCAGACCCTCCCTGACTACGAAATTAGACTTCCTCCAATCAAACCCGATTCGGCTCCCACACGGATTCGAACTACGGTCCCGCCCCGCGAGTCAAGGCGCGGAACTCGGTAGAATCCGCCGCTGCCGACTGAAGGTAAAGCATCTAAGTCGTTGATTTTCCGGGCTTGCCTCCAGCCCGGAATCTGCCCGTAGCTCAGTTGGATAGAGCACCTGCCTTCTAAGCAGGTTGTCGGGGGTTCGATCCCCTCCGGGCAGGCCATTTTGTTGCTCCACGTTCCCCCACAAAGTGTGTGACTCGAGGCAAACTCTGGCCATTCAGCGCGAATTGAGTAGATTTTTTCTCGGCCAATCTACCGTAGATCCCCAAGACCAGCGCTTGCCGTTCTGCTCACTGGTCGTCAGTTCGCACTTGTACGGGCTGTGCGTGCATCCGGCAGTTGACCCTGCTGGGTGAGACGTTCCACCGGTGTGCCGAATTCGGGCTGTTCACCGCGCAGGCGCGCGTACTCGGCAGCGGCTTGCCGGTAGGCGGGGCGGGTTGTGTCTGCACCCGCTTCGCCGTTCGTGGCCGCGGCCAGACCCGAACGCATCCAGGCCAGGGTGTCGGCTTGAACCGTGGCACGGGTGTTGGAGGACACGCTCACGACAGCGCGCGGATTGCCCTCGGGGTAGCCCTGGTCCATCGAGCTCTGCAGCCAGCGCTGCGTGTCCAAGGCCACGGCTGCGCGGCTGGTGCTGGAACTCAGCGGCGCCGGGCGGGGATCGCCTTCGGCATAGTTGCCGGCCAGCGCGGGGCTAGCCATCGCGCCGAGCAATGCGGCCAGCGTCAGGGAGGTCTTGAGGGAAGTCTTCATGTTCGATCCTTTGGCAATGAGAGGGTTGGCGATCCGGAAGTGAACAGCTCTGTGGCTTGCCTCTTTCCGATGCATCAACTCTAGGCCGCCGGTCGGCGAGTTACCGCACACGAAGATTACAGTTGCGTTATCCATCACCGCGTTAACGTCCGCGATGACGACACATCTTCAATGTGTCAAAGCAGATGAGAAATCGGTGGCCCAGCGCTTGTGCGCGGCGGCGCCGCGTGCCGGCCTGAGCCGATATCGAAGAGGAGGCCTGCCAGTACGCCCATGTCGTTGGACAGCAACTGGCGGTGCTGGTCGTTCAGCCGAAGGCAGCCGTCGCGCATGGAAAGGTAATGGTCCCACTTGCCGAGCTTGACGTTGCTGCCGGTGACCGCGTTGTAGCCCTTCACGATCGCCGTGTTGAACGGCATCACGATCGTGGGATGAACGAAGTACAGCAAGTTCGCCACAGCCGGCCCAAGGCCTTTGATCTGATGCGCGTCGATCCGGCGGATGGCCTCGATCACCTCCTAGGCGTTATCGCAACAGTCGCACGCATGCAGCAGTCGGGCGAAGGCGCGCTGGTTGGCGGCGTTCTCATAGATATCGGGGATGCGCAGCTTGGGCTTCCAGAGAAACGCGTGCTCGGCGCCCTTGAAGATCTGGCGCTGCCCTGCCACCGAACCCACGACCGTCTCGAGCGAAGAGCCGCAGAACGCGCTGCCGAAGGTGCCAGCATCAATGTCCTTGACCACCTAGGCCAGGCCACGGCGGATGGAACGGAAGTTCTTCAGCCGCTCTTCCCACAGAAACCGCGAGTTGTAGGTGCTTAGTGGGTCGACCTTCCAGTGACCGATGAGAACTTCAAGACCAGGAGACATGAGCGCAGAAGGTTGAAGTGCGCAGGGCGCGACACCATTGATTGAAGCACGGCTCGATCTGGCCGGGTCAGTGTTTCGCGCAGGAATCTCTAGCAGTCGACTTACAGCCAAATCTAGCAATAGGCCGCATGAGGCAAAGGTGGCTCGCGCGTCGTCAGGGAGTAGAACGACGCGGTAAGCAAGGCGTATCAGCCTTCCGGCGTCATGGAAAAGCTGATCTCGGTGACGCCGGATCGGGATGTGGCGCGGGTCTGGCCTCCATGCATTCGCGCGATCGCGGCCACTATTGCCAGGCCGAGTCCGTGGTGCTCCGACGAATCGGTGCGAGACCGTTCCGCTCGAAAGAAGCGCTTGAAAAGATTAGGCAAAACATCAGCGGAGACCGGCTCGCCCCGGTTGGCAACCTTGATCCAGGCGCCATCGGGTTGCATGTCGATAGCAACCGCGATCGTGGAGCCGGGCGTCGCATACCGGCTAGCGTTGCTCAGCAGGTTCGACAATGCCCGACGCACCAGTGCGGCGTCGACGCCAATAGTCGCATCGCCGCTGACATGCACCTTCAGTCCGACGTCTTCCAGCGTGGCCTCATGAAAGTCCAGCACCGTGCGCACCTGGTCGGCCAGGCTGACCGGGGCCGAGCGGCGTGCAACCGCCCCACGGTCCGCGTGGGACAAAAAGAGCATGTCGATCACGATCGCAGAGACGCGCCTTGCTTCTTCGAGTGCCGACAGCAGGGCATCGCGCAGTTCCTCGACCGATCTGGGCCGCGCCAGTTCCACCTCCACCATCCCGATCAGGTTGGCCAGCGGCGTGCGCAGTTCGTGCGCGACATCCGCGTTGAACGATTCCAGCTGCTGATAGGCCTGCTCGGCCCGGTCGAGCACTGCGTTGAACTGCGCGACCCAAGGGGTGATTTCGGAGGCATACGGGGAGGGATCGATACGCCGTCCGGGGTGTGCCGGTCCCGTGGCTGCGGTCTGCCGAATCAGCTTCTTCAAGGGTTTCAGGCCCCGGCGCACCAGCAGCGCACCGGTCAGGGCGATCATTGCGGACCCCAGCACGACCGCGCCGACCAGCGTCCAGGCAAGCCGACTCAGGAGCCGGGAGTCTTCCTGGATGTCGATGCCGAGCTGCAGTTGCATGGTGGCCTCGCCCGGCTGTGCCGGATGCTCTTCTGTCGGCTTCCACAGCCAGCGCGCGGATGCCCGGGTGGGCGTGGTCGAGTAGATGGTCTCGTCGCCGCGGCGAAGCACCAGGCTGATCTCGGCATGCGTGAGGAAGAAATCGTCCAGCTTGTGACGCAACCCGTCCGTCCCTGTATCGCCCCGCGACTCCTGGATCAGGTGCCTGATCAGTTCGGACTGGCGCTCGAACTCGCTGGCCTGCTTGACTTGAAAGCTCCACGCCGTGACGGCGTAGATCGCCACGCAGACGAGGCTGAGGCCGATCAAGGCCTGCGCCGCAAACCAGCGAGACAGCGCGGCCTGGATGGAGCCTGTGCTCTCGGTGTTGGAGGCCGCATCGGTTGCCGCTGACTTGACAACCACGAGGTCGGCTACGGCGCTGGACTCTCCGATGGTTTCGATGGCGTTCACGATCCGCTGCCCTGCCGGCTCTCCAGCACATACCCCATGCCGCGCACCGTGTGCAGCAACTTCTCTTCGAAAGGATCGTCGATCTTGCTGCGCAGCCGCCGGATGGCCACTTCCACCAGGTTGGTGTCGCTGTCGAAATTCATGTCCCACACCTGCTCAGCCAACTGCGTGCGCGACAGCACGTTGCCCTGGCGGCGCATGAGCAGGGTCAACAGCGCGAACTCCTTGGCGGTCAACTCGAGCCGATGTCCGTTGCGCGAGGCCTTGCGCGCAACCACATCGAGGCGCAGGTCCTTGAGCACGTAGTTCGACACCTCGTGCAACTTGCCGCGACGCAGGAGGGCCTGCATTCGGGCGAGCAATTCGGAGAAGGCGAACGGCTTGGCAAGATAGTCGTCCGCACCGCTTTGGAGTCCGCGCACCCGATCGGTTACTTCGTCACGCGCTGTCAGCATCAGCACCGGCATCGATCTGGATTTGCGCACCGCATCCAGCACCGCAAAGCCGTCGATGCCAGGAAGCATCACGTCGAGAACCAGAAGGTCGTAGTCCCCATCGAGCGCAAGGCTGCGTCCCTCGATACCGGTGCGCGCGAGGTCGACCACGAAGCCGCTCTCGGTGAGTCCCTTCACGAGGTAATCGCCGAGCTTGTGTTCGTCTTCGATGACCAGTATGCGCATCGCCAAATGGTACGGCGCGAGGTCTCGTGCGTGGATTACTTCTTTGTAATCCAAGTGATGGGTGATTGGCGGACTGGCTTCCTAGAGTGCTTGCATGCCGGTCGACAGGCTGGCACCGCCGGCTCGGTTGTCGATCCAGGCGAGTTCAGTGCAGCTCACGAAATTGAGCCAACCGTTGAAGGAGACCATCATGAAGAACCGTCAAATCCTTTCGTTCGCACTCGCCGCAGGCGTGGGCGGCGCGTTCGTCGCACCGCTCGCGGCCTACGCGGAAGGTTCCTCTCACTTCGCGCCGAACGAAGCCGGCGTGGTCTACCACCCGGCCGAGGCCGGCGCCGCCAAGACCGATGCCCAGGTGGCGGCCGAACTGGAAGCCGCGCAGAAGCAGCCCAACTGGGACGCCGCGGCAAGGCTCGGTGCGCCCCTGCCAGCGCCCAAGGCCGACACGAGCAAGGCTCGTGCGCAGGCGCAACCCTGAGGGTTGTGCGCAGAACTGGATATACGCACGGGCCACCTGACACACCGCTCCAACCAGAATGCTGCGCATGTATCGGGTTCGCCTGTTCGTTCTCTGGATCGTGATGTTCGCCGTGCCCTTTCAGGGGTACGCGGCGGCAGCCATGGTCTTTTGCGGACCCGGACATGCCGGTGCGATGGCCGAAATGTCTGTCGAGCTGTCCGGGGTGCATGACCATGCCCGGTCTCCGCATGCCGACGGGCGCAGCGACCATCACCACGAGGCGGCACAGGCCGCCAAGCCACCGGCGAAAGACGGCACCGACAAGACCGCAAGTGCGGAGCCTGACACGATGCACAAGTGCGGCACGTGCGGCGCGTGCCATGCCACGGCGCTGACCAGCACGTTGGACCTGGCCGTCTTCCACGATCTTCCGCACGCCGATCTGGTGGAGCCGGCCATCACGATGGTCACGCTCGCGCCGCGCGTACTCGACAAGCCTCCTCGCGCCTAACGCGTTCGTGCGCCTGTGACTCGCGTCACGGGCCGCCGCGGACGCTCATGCATCGCCTGCGTCATGCCCTTTCGGGCAGCTCGCACGCAATCCGTTCATGAACTTGCGAGAACCCCATGTTCCATTCATCGTCAGCCCGTTGGCTGGCTGTTTTCCCCGCTATGGTGGCACTGGCCGCCGTGGCCCAGCCTGCGCCCACGCCACCTCCCGCACCTACACCTGCTGGCTCGGCCGCGACCGCGGCACCGCCGCCAGTCCTGACCTTTAAATCCGCGCTCGAAGGCTATCAATCCTTTGCTGACGAAAAGCCCATCCCCTGGAAGGAGGCCAACGAGACGGTCTACCGCCGCGGTGGCTGGCAAGCCTACGCCAAGGAGGCGTCGGGCACCGGCACGGCTGAGGCCGAATCGCCCAAGGGCGCAGCCGCTGCACCTGCCACGCAGCCAGGCCATTCCATGCCTATGCCTGCGAAGAAGGAGAAGCCATGAAGCGCGCCTTGCGTTTGACGGCCATCGCCGTCGCAGCCGCATTTCTGGCCGGGTGCGCCTCGGTCGATATCGACGACGCCCTGAAGGACACGAACACCAATGCCAAGCAGTTCACCGGCGGCAAGCTCGAACTCAGCCGGACCCAGGAGCAGCGTGATCGCCGCTCTGCGTTGACGCAGGAACTGCTGGCCAAGCCGCTGTCGCAGAACGATGCGGTGCAACTCGCCCTGGCCAACAGTCCCTCCGTCCAGGCCCTGATTGCCCAGAGCTGGGGCGATATTGCTGCCGCAAACCAGAGCAGCCGGCTGCCCAACCCGATCTTCACGTTCGAGCGCATGCGCCTGAACAGCGAACTCGAGCTCGGACGCCTGCTGTCCTTCGGGCTGGTGGACCTCATCTTGCTGCCGCAGCGCTTGTCGATCTCGAAGAGCCAGGCCAACCAGGCCAAGGTCCAGCTGACAGGCGCCGTGGTCGACCAGGTCACCCAGGTCAGACAGACCTGGGTCCGTGCCGTCGCCGCACAGCAATCGTTGCAGTACGCGGAGCAGGTCAACAAGTCAGCCCAGGCCAGCGCCGAGCTCGCACGCCGGATGCAGCTCATCGGCAACTTCAGCAAGCTCCAGCGCGCGCGCCAGCAGGTGTTCCATGCAGACGCAACCACTCAGCTCGCCTCCGCGCAGCACGCCATGACGGCCGCGCGCGAGGAACTGATCCGTGTCCTGGGACTGGACGATGCCCAGGCCGCCAAGCTGACCTTGCCCGAGCGTTTGCCCGACCTGCCGAAGGCACCTCGCGAGGCGAAGGAAGTCGCAGCCACTGCGACGGAGCAGCGTCTCGATGTCCAGCTCGCCCGCGCCCAGCTGGATGTGGCAGGCAAGTCGCAGGGCATCAACCTGCTGTCGACCTTCATCGACGTCGAAGTGGGTGGTCGTCGCGACACAGTGTTCGACAACGCGGAGGGCACCAAGAGCACCCGGCGTGGCTTCGAGCTCGACATCCGGTTGCCGCTGTTCGACTGGGGTTCTGCGCAACGCGATGCATTGAACGCTCAGTCCCTGGCCGCGGCCAACCGATATGACGCCACCGTGCGCGGCGCTTCTTCGCAGTTGCGCGAAGGCTACTCGGCCTACCGCACGGCCTACGACATCGCGCGGCACTACCGCGACGAGATCGTGCCGCTGCGCCAGGCCATGGCCGACGAAAACGTGCTTCGCTACAACGGCATGCTGATCGGCGTCTTCGAACTGCTGGCCGAAGCGCGCGACCAGATCTCCAGCGTGACCAACGCCGTCAACGCCCAGCAGCAGTTCTGGCTGGCCGACGCCGCCCTCGCGGCTTCCGTGATGGGCAAGCCCACGTCCATGGGCGCCGCGACGGCCAGCTCGGGTGGCGAAGGCGCCTCCACTGGCGCCGCCCACTAGTGCCCCCGGGCTCATCAACGATTTGAACGACATGACCAACAGACGCAATTTCCTGAGCGGTGCCGGTGCCATCACGGGCGCCATTGCAACCGCGAGCGTGAGCAAGGTGGCCATGGCCGCCTTGCCCGAGCCTGTGCTCCAGACGACGCCCAACACCATGCCTCCGCTGATGCCCTCGAGCGGACGCCCCTACAACCCCGTGGTCACGCTCAACGGCTGGACCCTGCCCTGGCGCATGAACAATGGCGTGAAGGAGTTCCACCTGGTGGCCGAGCCCGTGGTGCGCGAGATGGCGCCGGGCTTCAAGGCCAATCTGTGGGGCTACAACGGCCAGTCGCCCGGCCCCACCATCGAAGTGGTGGAAGGCGACCGGGTGCGGATCTTCGTGACCAACAAGCTGCCGGAGCACACCAGCGTGCACTGGCACGGCCAGCGCCTGCCCAACGGCATGGATGGGGTCGCAGGCCTGAACCAGCCGCCGATCCGTCCGGGCAAGACCTTCGTCTACGAATTCGTGGCGCGCCGTCCCGGCACCTTCATGTACCACCCGCACGCGGACGAGATGACGCAGATGGCGATGGGAATGATGGGTTTCTGGGTGACGCATCCGAAGGCCGAGCATCCGCTGATCGAGAAGGTCGACCGCGACTTCGTGTTCCTGCTCAACGCCTACGACGTGGAGCCCGGCAGCGCCACGCCCAAGATCATGACGATGCTGGACTTCAACCTGTGGTCCTGGAACAGCCGGATCTTTCCCGGTATCGACTCGCTCAACGTCAGGCTCAACGACAAGGTGCGCATCCGCATCGGCAACCTGACGATGACAAACCACCCGATCCACCTGCATGGGCACGAGTTTCTGGTCACGGGCACCGATGGGGGACCGACACCCAAGAGTTCCAGGCAGTACGAGGTGACCACGGACGTGGCGGTCGGCCAGATGCGCCAGATCGATTTCCTGGCCGACGAAGAAGGCGACTGGGCCTTCCATTGCCACAAGAGCCATCACACGATGAACGCCATGGGCCACGACGTGCCGACCATGATCGGCCTGGACCACAAGGACGTCGCCAAGCAGATCTCGAACCTGGTGCCGGACTACATGGTCATGGGCGAGCGCGGCATGGCCGACATGGCCGAGATGGAAATGCCGATCCCGGACAACACCGCGCGAATGATGACGGGCGAAGGCCCGTTCGGCTCGGTCGAGATGGGCGGCATGTTCAGTGTGGTCAAGGTGCGCAAAAACCAGAAGGCCGGTGACTACTCCAATCCCGGCTGGTTCAAGCACCCCAAAGGCACGGTCGCCCACGAACTGGACGGCCCGCCGCCGGAAACCCCGCGCCAGCGCGGCGCCGGCGCAGCCGCGATGCCCGCTCGGAACATGCCCGCCAAGAACATCGAAGTTCAGATCCGCAAGCCCGCCAGCGGTCATTCCGGCCACTGACATTTTTTCCACTCCCCTCAAACCTTCCAACCTCTCAAAGGAAAACCATGAAACACACCTTCCGCAACACCGCTCTCGCTGCACTGCTCGCACTGGCCGCCGCCGGCGCTTCGGCGTCGGGCACCCATGCCGGTGGCCACGGCCACGATGCCGACGAGGCGATCGGCAAGCCCGGCGTGGCCACCAAGGCGACGCGCACCATCAACGTCGACATGACCGACAGCATGCGCTTCACGCCGGCCAACATCAGCGTCAAGCAAGGTGAGACCGTGCGCTTTGTCATCAAGAACTCTGGCCAGCTCAAGCACGAACTCGTGATCGGGACCGAGAAGGAGCTCAAGGAGCACTACGAAGTCATGAAGAAGAACCCGGAGATGGAGCACTCCGATCCGAACATGGTGACGCTGGCCGCGGGCAAGACCGGCGAGATCGTCTGGCAGTTCACCCAGGCCGGAAAGGTCGACTTCGCTTGCCTGCAGCCGGGCCACTACGACGCCGGCATGAAGGGCGCCGTGAACGTGACCAAGACCGGGAAGTAAGCGCCAAACGCCCGCCGCGGGCCTCTATCGGGACGCGGCGGGCTTCAATTTCATTCATATCCAAGGAGATTCTCATGTCGAACATTCGCATCGCACTCTTGGCATTCGTTGCCACACTCTCGTTCGCTGGCACGGCCAGCGCGCAATCTTCCAAGTCCGACATGCCGGGCATGTCCGAGAAGGCGCCGGCCGCCGGCGCAGCGGATGCTGCCGCGGCGTCGGATCTCACCGAAGGCGAGATCCGCAAGGTGGACAAGGACAACAAGAAGCTCACGATCAAGCACGGCCCGCTCAAGAACCTGGACATGCCTGGCATGACGATGGTGTTCGGGGTCAAGGACGACGCCATGCTCGACAAGGTCGAGACCGGCGTCAAGGTCCGCTTCCAGGCGGAAAAGATCGACGGAAAGATCATGGTCACGAAGATCGAATCAGCTCGCTGAGCGCATCTTCACCAGGCGCTGTGCAGGAATGACATCTGGCTCGCCGCAGGCTCCCTGCACTGTTTCGAGGACGCGCGCCCGAACGATCTGCTCCACCGGTGCGAAAGACTGCCACGGCATATCCTGTTGAACAAGTCGCGCCTCTGCGATGGTGAGGACTACGTGACGACCCAGAATATTGGGGCCGGCTGCTTCTCACCGATGCACGTCTACAACCGTGGCAGCTTCATCGGAGAGATTGAATTGCAGGAAGACGGCCGGCTCCTACGAACTTGCCGGACAGCGCTTCGCGATCCCGGTCGATCGCTCCACGGGCAGCGCCACGCGCACGTCGTGATGCTGAATCCGGCGACATCCGCCGAGTTGGGCGACATCGTTTCGGCCAACGTCGACAGGTGCGGCACAACCATTCGCGTGTTGTCGCATGCACAAGTGCCACCCGGCTGACTCGGCCTGCGCACGATCTACAGCCATCTTTGCAGCCAGCCTCCCGCCAAACCTGAGCACCCCATGAAATTGTTCGCGCCTCTTTTGCTAGCCGCTCTCGGCGGATTGTCCTCCGGCTTTTCTTTCGCGGCCGATCCTGCCCTGCCAGCGCCGATCGACAGAGTCCCCGCCAAATCGGCAAAACCCGACATTGCGAACGGCGAAGTCGTCTTCAATGGCAAGTCATGCGCCGCGTGCCACAGCGGGGATGGAAACTCGGCTATCCCCGCCAATCCCAAGCTGGCCCAGCAGCATCCTGAGTACCTGCTCAAGCAACTGCAGGAGTTCAAATCCGGCAAGAGAAAAAGCGCAGTCATGAGCGGCATGGCGGCGATGCTTTCCGAGCAGGAAATGCGCGACGTCGCCTGGTTCCTGGGCTCCAAGCCCATCAAGCCGGGGTTTGCGAAGGACAAGGATCTGGTGGCGTTGGGCGAGAAGATCTATCGCGGCGGCGTCGGGGACCGCAGTGTGCCGGCCTGCGCGGGCTGTCACAGCCCCAACGGGGCGGGCATCCCGATCCAGTACCCCCGACTGGGCGGACAACACGCCAAATACATCGCCGCGCAGCTGACCGCGTTTCGCGATGGAGGGCGACTCAACAGCGTGCCCATGAGCGGCGTTGCAGCGAAGCTCAACGATCGCGAGATCAAGGCTGTGTCCGATTACATCGCGGGGCTTCATTGAATGACGCCATGCGCCCAGAGCTGCCGTCGCCTCAGGAGGTAGGCATGTATGTGACGGGACGATGGGTTTCAACCAATGTTGTCGGCACGATGTTCGTCGCCTGGCTCGTTGGAGTTGTCATCTTCGTGGCCGTCATCGTGTGGCAGC
>Ga0207706_10003235_pt1 | contig 15610 bp, 14 predicted proteins | sample KBSC53metaG_FD_184318 | JGI IMG/M metagenome (GOLD analysis project Ga0207706, IMG submission 184318) | Corn rhizosphere microbial communities from Kellogg Biological Station, Michigan, USA - KBS C5-3 metaG (SPAdes) (version 2) | ecosystem: Host-associated > Plants > Roots > Rhizosphere > Soil ... | reverse complement strand
TATGCAGACAAATCAGGTAAGTTGGATTGATGGTGAAAGTCTGAAATACAAAATTGAAGTATTCATGAAATTGTTCTTCGTTCTTTTCAAAGCTTTGAATGTATGAGTTCTCTTCATTTGCCCGCTTCTTATATGTCTGCAGCATTTGAACGGAAGGAGGAAATGCAATAGTGTTTTTTTGTTCAATGATTGTTTCTCCAATATCATTGCCAAATTCACTATATGCATTCCATGTGAAAGGAAGTAAATCTTCGATCATCCATGTTGTTACAACTCTTCTTCCTGTAACAGGGTTAATGATCCCGCTTGCAACTTTTGTGGAAGAAAATTTTTGGGGCTCATCAATCACAAGAATTTTTTTCCCGGCTTTTATTAAATTCCAACTTAAAAATGTTCCGCAAATTCCCTGACCGAGAATTATATAATCAAACTCCATTTATAATCGTAATTGATAATTGAAAGAGGAACTTTGAAGTGAGTGACACATGCGACGATGCGACAAGTATATAGCTCGACACAAAAAATATCAGATAACATCTAAACGTCGCAAGCATTTTATGATACGATCATAAGTTTCTTCATCGCTTAAATCCTGAGGAACAAATTTTTCGCCGATCACTTTTTCATACAACTCAATATAGCGATTAGAAATTGTTTGAACCCATTCATCACTCATTTCAGGAACCGTTTGTCCTTCTTTGCCCATGAAATTATTTGCGATCAACCATTCACGCACAAATTCTTTACTCAATTGTTTTTGCCGTTCACCTTTTTGTTGTCTTTCTTCAAAACCATCAGCATAAAAATAACGTGACGAATCAGGTGTATGTACTTCATCCATCAAATAAATTGTATCATCAATTTTGCCGAATTCATATTTTGTATCAACCAGTATCAAACCTCTTTTTGCGGCGATCGCTTTGCCACGCTCAAAAAGTTGTAAAGTGTATTTGCTTAAAATTCCCCATTCTTCCTTTGTTGCTAAACTTTTTGCAATAATTTCTTCAGCAGAAATATCTTCATCATGACCTGCTTCTGCTTTTGTTGAAGGAGTGATGATTGGTGAAGGAAAAAAATCATTTTCTTTCATCCCTTCAGGAAGATTAACTCCGCATAATTCTGTTTTACCTGAATTGTATGTGCGCCATGCATGACCGGTAAGATTTCCACGCACCACCATTTCAATTCTGAAAGGTTTGCATTTTTTTCCTACTGCAGCATTTGGTGCAGGTGTATCGATCAACCAGTTTAGACAAATATCCTTTGTTGCATTTAACATGTATGCAGCGATTTGATTTAATACTTGTCCTTTATATGGAACAGATCTCGGCAGAATAACATCAAACGCTGAAATACGATTACTTGCGATCATCACAATCCAATTATCTATCGTATATACATCTCTTACCTTGCCCTTGTAAAACGCTGATTGTTTTGGAAATTGAAATTTATTCATGCGCCAAAATTAGCGGATAAAATTTTACAGGCATTAATCCTCCCCCAATGAAATACACGTTTGTGGACATTAAAATTTCCACACGAGAATAACAATTGGTATTATTGTATTTAAACCACGAAATAACTGCGATATGAAGAAATCAAACCCTCAATTGTTATTTCTTATTATTGCGTTTTTTGTTGCATTAAATTGTTTTGCACAAAGCACAACAACGGTTACAGGCAACATAAAAAACAGCCAGACAAAAGAATCCATTCCTGCGGTTTCGGTTACGATTAAAGGCTCATCTGAAGGTGCTTATTCAGATGATAAAGGAAATTTTAAGTTCACTACTTCTCAAAAACCACCATTTACATTGGTTGTTTCTTCCATCGGATATGAAACAAAAGAAGTTGATTATACTGCTTCGGATAAATCACTTGATATAGAATTGCAAACGTCTTATGCATTAGGACAAGACATTGTAGTGGCTGCAACACGTTTGCCACAAAGAATCCTTGAATCACCTGTTACAATTGAAAGAGTAAATTCTACAACAATTCGTAATGCACCCGGCTCCAATTATTACGAAACATTGGGCAACTTAAAAGGTGTTGATGTAACAACATCAAGCTACACTTTTAAAACAGTTAGCACAAGAGGTTTTAACGGAAGCGGTAATCTTCGTTTTAACCAATTGGTTGATGGAATGGATAATACTGCGCCTGCATTAAATTTTTCTGTAGGCAATGTTATTGGCTTAACAGAACTTGATGTTGATAATATGGAGCTTTTGTCCGGTGCATCTTCTGCATTGTATGGTTCCGGTGGAATGAATGGTACGCTGCTTATCTCAAGCAAAGATCCTTTTAAGTACCAGGGTTTTAGTTTTCAAATCAAACAAGGGATTATGCATTTAGATGATCCTCGCCATTCCGCTTCTCCGTTTTATGACTGGAGTTTTCGCTGGGGTAAAAAAGTATCGGAAAAGTTTGCTTTTAAGATCGGCGCAGAATATATAAAAGCAGACGATTGGGAAGCTGACGACAGCACTAATCTTTTACGCAACAATGTTTACAGTTCAATAAAACAGGGTACAAGAACATCAGATCCAAATTATGACGGAGTAAATATTTACGGTGATGAAGTAAGTGCAAACATGGATCAATTTGCACAAGCTGCAGTTGCAATTGCAAATATACCTGCGCCGGCAAAAGGACTTCTGGATGGTTTAATAGCTACAGGGTTAACCTATCCTCAAATTCAGGGAATACTGGGTTCAGATCCGCGAACACAGCCTTTGTTGCCTTTACTTCCATTTTATATGGGAGCAGCCACACATATTTACGGTGGTACAAATGTTAGCCGTACGGGTTACCAAGAAAAAGATCTTGTTGATTATAATACGCATAATTTTAAAATATCTGCGGGCATTTATTACAAGATCAATTCAAATATTGAAGCATCGTTAACAGGTAATTGGGGAAGCGGTACTTCTGTTTATACAGGTGCAGACAGATATTCTCTCAAGAATTTTTCGATTGGCCAGTACCGTTTAGAATTTAGAAGTAAAAACTGGTTTTTGAGAGGATATACTACCCAGGAAAATTCGGGTGATTCTTATGCAACAACACTTACAGCAATAGGAATAAATAATTCGTGGAAAAAAGATGCAAACTGGTTTGCTGATTATGTTGGAACATATTCTGATAGATATTTAAGTAGCGTGCCCGGCGATCAGGCTCATCAAATCGCAAGAGCTTATGCAGATCAGGGAAGATATTTGCCGGGTTCTCAGCAATTCCAAAACGCGTTTGATAGTTCTGTAAAAACGCCTATAAGCAAAGGCGGTTCTCAGTTCAAGGATAAATCAAGTCTGTACCAATTGGAAGGGCAGTTGAATTTATCAAAATATGTAAAAGTGGTAGAGGTACTGGTAGGAGCAAGTTATAGATTGTATAATCTCAATTCACATGGAACTATTTTTGCTGATACAACCGGGAAAATCGGTATAAGTGAATATGGCGGATATGTGCAACTTCAAAAAAGTTTATTAAAAGATGTATTGAAATTAACTGCTTCAGGTCGCTATGATAAGAATGAAAATTTTGAAGGCCGCTTCACACCAAGAATTACCGCCTCTGTAAAGGTTGCAAAAGATAACAACGTAAGATTATCTTATCAGCAGGCATATCGTTTCCCCACCAACCAGGACCAATATATCAATCTTAAAACTCCGGGTAGTATTCTTGTAGGCGGTTTGCCTTCATTCGCTACATTTTATAATTTCTCAGGCTTGCCTGTATATACAGCAGAAAGTGTAGATCTGTACCGTCAATCGATAGGCACAGTACCACCTGATCCTGGTTTATTGAAGCAACAACCTTTTGTGCCCATAAAGCCTGAAACGATGGAATCATTTGAACTGGGATATCGTGGAGTAATTACAAAAAAATTATTGGTTGATGCGTATATATACAAAAGCAAATACAAAGATTTTATTGGCCGCTTAGCTGTGGCACGAGGTCAAAACAATGATCCTGCAGACGAACCGGTTGAATTGGCAAGTCCGTTCACTTCGGTTAATTTCTCATTTGCTACAAATAGTACTACGCCTATTAAGGCAGACGGTTGGGGAATCGGCGCAGAATATCGCATAGGTTCAAAAGGATACAGGTTAATGGGTAATGTTTACAGCGATGAATTACGCGACGTTCCCGCAGGCTTTGTTACATTTTTCAACACACCGAAATGGCGATACAATATCGGTCTTTCAAATCCTGATGCATACAAAGGTTTCGGCTTCAACATTATTTATAAATGGCAGGATAAAGTTCAGTGGGAAGGCACTTTTGGGACCGGCGAAATTCCCTCCTTCGGAACAGTGGATGCGCAGGTTAGTTACCAGTTAGGCAAATCAAAAAATTTACTAAAACTTGGCGGAACGAACATCTTCAATAACTATTATCGTAATGCATTTGGCAATCCTTTTGTTGGAGGGTTATACTATATAAGTTTTGCGTATAACGTGTTCTAAGAATTCTTTGCAATTACTCTTATCAATGCAAAGCCTTCTTAAAAAAAGAAGGTTTTGTTTTTTTATGTAATCAGCTAAAATAATTCTATTGAGTACCGATCGGATAAAGAAGTACAATATACCTTCAGAGCGTCCCACTTCAACTGATATAATTTTAATGAAGAGACTGCAGGTTGATTCTCTTTATAAATGATTCACAAAATAAGCAACTTATCAAGTTTATCATGAGCATGAACGATCGTCAATTGAAAACAGTAAACCTTTAACTAATTTCTTTGCATCTTGCAGCTTTAAAAAATTTTACCGAATGATTGTTTACAGGATACTCAGTTTTATTGTAAATCTTTTTTGTGCATTTGCAGCACTGGTTACCATTGTTGCATTGCTTTTTCTTCTGCAAGACCCTACAGCATTGTTGCAGGTTTTTTTGATGGCAGGAGTTGTTTTATACGGATGGTTTGCCAACCGGTTTTATGTATATGTGTTAACACGAAAACAAAAAATGACAAAGAAGCAAAAAGACTGGCTACAGGTGAATGCTATCGTTGCTTTTATTTTTTCCATTTTAGGTATTGCAAATTGCGTTTACATTATCAACGATCCGCATGTATTTGATGACGTATTGAAAAATATGCCGCTGGAAAATGTAAATGCTGTTGATGTGATGATTGATTCGGCAATAGTTTTTTTAGTGCTCTGCAGTTTTTTATTTACTCACATCGTCTGGACTTATATTCTTATAAGAAAATACAAAGCATCTTTTGCCGAATAGAATTGTTATAGCCAAAGAGCTATCGTGTGTACACATCTCTTGCAAATTTCCATCCTTTAAAGATGTTATAAAACTTTTCAATGCCTATCCACTAATCTTACATCTCCAAAACTGTTTTTAAATGTATGACTTAATAACATTTCCTTTTCTGGCAAATCTATCATATTTGTGTACACACCGTAGGTTGAAGTGTGCGACGCAACGCCGATGCCACTTGCAATACAGCCCGGCTCATAAAAAATAAAATCTGCAATCATCAATCTGCAATCGCTTTCCTACTTTTGCAACTTCAAATTTTTTGGAAATGAATAAAGGTCCTGTATCGCAATTTATACTGCATCATTATCGCCATTTTAATGCAGCGGCTTTAGTTGATGCTGCAAAAGGTTATGAAAAACATTTGGATGAAGGCGGTAAAATGATGGTGACGCTTGCAGGTGCAATGAGCACTGCTGAACTCGGGCTCTCACTTGCTGAAATGATTCGGCAAGATAAAGTGGCAATCATTAGTTGTACCGGCGCAAACCTTGAAGAAGACATTATGAATCTTGTTGCGCACAGCCACTATAAACGTGTGCCGAATTATCGCGATTTAAGTCCGCAGGAAGAATGGGATCTTTTGGAGAACCATTACAATCGTGTAACAGATACGTGCATTCCTGAAGAAGAAGCGTTCAGACGAATACAAAAACACATTCATAAAATCTGGAAAGATGCGGATGATAAAGGCGAACGTTATTTTCCGCATGAATATATGTACAAGATGTTGCTGAGCGGCGTGCTTCAAGAATATTATGAGATTGATGTGAAAGACAGCTGGATGTATGCGGCGGCTCAAAAAAATTTGCCGATCGTTGTTGGCGGTTGGGAAGACAGCACGATGGGAAATATTTTTGCGAGCTATGTTATCAAAAATGAATTGAAGGCGAGCACAATGAAAAGCGGTATTGAATATATGGTGTGGCTCGCTGATTGGTATCGCAACAACAGCGGCGGCAAAGGAGTTGGATTTTTTCAAATTGGCGGAGGTATTGCGGGAGATTTTCCTATTTGTGTTGTGCCCATGATGTACCAGGATCTTGAATGGCACGATGTTCCGTTTTGGAGTTATTTCTGCCAGATCAGCGACAGCACTACATCGTACGGTTCTTACAGCGGTGCGGTTCCTAACGAAAAAATTACCTGGGGCAAGCTTGGAATTGATACTCCAAAATATATTGTAGAGAGCGATGCAACAATTGTTGTGCCTTTGATATTTGCTTATTTATTGGGATGGTAATTATGCAATGAGAAATTGAAATCGGATTTCAATAAGAGTTCCGGATTTTTATTTTTATGTCCCCGGCTTTTGAAACACTGTTGATCGTTCCTTGCGTCGCACACTTCCTCTGAAGGTAATTCTGTTGAACAGTGCAAAGAGCAGATGCCTCATTCTTCGGCATGACAAGTTTAAGTTCTTTGATGTAGCTGAAAATCTTATTCTCAGCTTATACTTATTCTTCAGCTTGTCATGCTGACGAAGGAAGCATCTATCCTTCATCTGCCTGTATGTAAGATTGCTTTCATGAGCGATTGTACTGCAAATCCTTATTCAACAGGGTTGCGGAATATGAAAATAAAAGCCCTGTTTCATAGCAATTTATTTGTTAAGAAGATGAAGCAATCAACTATGCATAAACATTTGAAAAATCTTTTGTCTAATTTGATAGAAGGTTCGGGTTTGAATTTTGTGGTTTATGTTTTATTGTTTGTTGAATAATGTAAATCATTACAATCATTGAAATCATTTTAATCATTGGTTCCTGTTAAACAAATAGAAAAAGCGCCATCAACAGATGAAGATCTGTTGCTTGAGTTTAAGCAGAGTAACAGCCAGGATGTGCTTGCGAAGTTGTATTTGCGATACACTGATTTGGTTTATGGTGTGTGCCTGAAATATTTGAAAGATGGTGAAGCGGCAAAAGATGCGGTAATGAATATTTATGCAGAGTTGTTACAAAAGCTGGCACAGCATGAAGTAGAAAATTTTAAAAGCTGGTTGTATGTGCTTGTAAAAAATCATTGCCTGATGCAATTGCGAAAAGAAAAGAAAATGATAACGGTTGAATTTCAGGCGGGGGTTATGCAATCAGAAGATTTTTCGCATCTGGATAGTATCTTAAGTAAAGAACAGGATTTTAAAAAATTGGAGCAATGCCTGGAACGTTTGCCTGTTGAGCAAAAGCAAAGTATTCAACTATTTTACCTGGAGAATAAATGTTATAATGAAATTGTAGAACAAACAGGAATGGATTGGAACAAAGTTCGCAGCCTGATTCAGAATGGAAGAAGAAATTTAAAAATTTGTATGGAGAAAAATGGCTGAGCAAAACGCACATATTAATTATTCTGTTGAAGATATTGAAAGGTATCTTGAGGGAAAGATGTCTGCAAAAGAAATGCATGATATGGAGAAGGCTGCATTGCAGAATCCATTTCTTGCAGAGGCAATTGAAGGTTATACCAATGCTTCATTTGAAAAAAGTCATCAGCATCTGAACGAGATAACTGCTGCATTGCAAAAGCAGAAAGAAGAAACGAAAATTGTGGCATTATCTTCAAAGAATTTTTATTGGCGGAGAATTGCTGCGATGATCATTCTTGTCGTCGGAATTGGCGGACTTGGTTGGTACATTATCAATACAAGCAATTCTGTAAAAAGAAATGAAGTTGCGCAGGTAAAAGAAAATAAAAAATCAGATACAAACGAAGTCGCAAAACCATCAATGAGCGAAGTTGAAAAGAATGATACTTCAAATAAATTGATTGCGCAAAATTTGTCCGCCAAACCTTTGCAAAAAGAAAAAGCAGAACATGTACAAAAAAGAGAAGAAGTTTCAACAAAGGCGTTAACAAAAATTTATCCTGAGGAAACAACCTTTAGAAAAACTGATTCAGATTCTTTGAAAGTGGAAGATAATATTACCGCAAGCATTTCATCTATAAATGACGGAAGACGCGATTCGTTGCAACAGGAAAGGCAAGCTCCGCAAGGTTTTGCTCAAAATAAACCTAAAAATGCACTTGATGAAGTTGTAACATCAAACTATGGTATAAAAAAATTTTCTAAAAAAAATACAAATGCCGACAGCGCATACCCTGAAGGTGGCTGGGAATCTTTCAATGCTTATGTTTACAAGAAATTAAATAAGCCATTTGACTCCACACGTTCTCCCGAAATTACAGGCGATGTTCAACTTGAATTTTCTATTGATGAAAACGGGGAACCATATGATTTTTCTGTATTAAAACCCGCAAATGATTCAATTACTTCAAAAGCCATTGAAATAATTAAAGACGGTCCTAAATGGATTGCAACAGGCAAAGAAAAAAAAGGAAGGGCAACCATTAAGTTTTGAATGTGTGTTGTGCTTTTTATTCTGCTTCGGTATGTTCATGACCATAAAAAAATCACCTCTGTAAAATGAGGTGATTACAAGATGAAATAAAAACATTAATGTGCTGCTTCATGCATGTCCCGCTGATTTTTAATAATGTCATGAGAATTCCTTAATTGTTCTTTTTGTTTAACCAACAGTTCACGGATTGAAGGAGACATTTCTGCATCAGATTTGAGTGCCTCTTCATATGCTTTTTGTGCTGCGTCTTCTCCAAATTCGCAGAGTTCTAAAACTGAAGTCTCGCTTTTACCGCTAAATGTAGATTTTATATCCATCCATAACCGGTAAATTTTGCCGGAGTTCGTAGTGCTTCTTATTTCGGCATCTCCGCCCAATGAGTTTATTGCACTTATCAATTCCATTTTATATTTGCTGCTCTCATCTATCATCCGTCTGAACATTGAATGATAACCGGCATCTTCACGTTTGCTGTCTTTAATGGCCTTTTCGTATCCTGCAATGCGGTCATTATTAATTTGAACGAGGTCATTAAGCACTTCAATTAGTTCGCTTCCTTGTTTCATAAGATTAGGTTTTTTGAATGAGTAATTAATTATATTAGTCTAAATATCGTACCAGTAATGCGCTGATACTTTTACAAAATGTAGTGTAGAAATTTCTCTACTGTCAGCACAGGATAAAGCAATTAAAAATTTTTCTTTTAAAAATCAGGCATCATGGAATGATTTTTTAGTTGACACTTGAATTAATCATTTTAAAAAAATATACCATGATTGATTATAGCGAAGGAATTTTTACACGCACATTCACACATGACAATAAAAAGTTCTATGCAACTTTTCATCCTGAAGTAATTGTTGAAAGGGAGAATTATCAACTTACAGGCAGATATCTTGTTGTATTGTTAGACCCTTCAAAAGGGTTGCAATCTTTTTATCTGAATAAGAACGATGATTCAAATACATGGCAGATAGAGGAGACGAGTTCTTCAGTTGTTGAAGAAGAAATGCTTGAATGGTGCAATCATCAAATAAAAACGCAGCTTGAAAAAAAGAACAGCGGGTAGTTGTTAAATTTTCTATAGAAGTAACAACCGCGATATTTGTTCACTGAAGAACAAACCGTTGAAGAGTGCGACGCAACGGAAGTTCAATAGCAGCAATGCAGGCGGGGTCATAATTCCTTCAAACTTTCACTCAGATAAATAAAAAAAGGAGCTTCAAATGAAACTCCTTTTTATCATTAATTATTTGTTATCACGATACATGAAATGCAACTTTCTTATCGCCCCACAATAAAGTTACGGTTCCATCTTTATCAATTGTGTAAGTGAGTTTTTCTGTTGTTCCTGACGGAGTCATTGGTTTAACTTTTACCTGCAACGCGTCCTGTGATTTATTTTTTTCATAGTCAAATGCGCCCCATGTGTTCCAAACTTTGTTAAAAATGATCGTCCATTCATCAGGATTAGCGATTGTAAATAATGCATATTTTCCTGCCGGCAATGTTTGCCCTTCAACCTTTACATCTTTGTTCACTTCGAACACTGTTGCTTCATTTGCACCTGCACGCCAAACCTTGCCATTCATAGGTTCAACATCTTTGCCAATAGTTCTGCCTTTTAAAGAAGGCTGGCTGTAATCAATCGTAACAGTTGCGCCGCTGCTAATAGTTTGTGTAACCTTTGCAGGAGGGCTTGGTCTCTTGGATTTATCTTCCTGTGCGCAGGCGTTAAGACTTGTAACAAGTACGGCGGTTAACAAAAAGAAAGAAAGTAATTTTTTCATAGTTCTAATTTTTGTAACGAAGTTAATGTAGAATAGTTTAGAAAAATTTTTTTGGGACAAGTGGAGGAGACCAATAATAAACATTAGCAATATTTTTGCTAACTTTTTATTGCTATTGGCATGAACTGCATATCTTGAATTTTTTATCACAAAACTCAAATTTGTTATCATGAAAAAGAAACCTCTGCTTGGTATAATGCTTTCTGCATTTTTGTTTTGTACTGCTTATTCGCAGCAGCTTAAAACGCCGCAACCATCTCCCACTGCTGAAATAAAACAAAATTTTGGTCTTTCACAAATTGAAATCTCCTACTCAAGACCGGGAATAAAAGGGCGTAAAATTTTTGGCGACCTTGTTCCTTACGGAAATGTGTGGAGAACGGGAGCAAACGCAGCAACGACAATAATGTTTGGCGATGATGTAACAATCGGCGATAAAAAAATTCCCGCCGGAAAATATGGCTTATTAACTATACCGGGCGAAAATGAATGGACTGTTATCATAACAAAGCAAACAGATGTTACAAGTCCTGCTGCATACAAACAAGATCAGGATGTAGTTCGTGTTTCGGTAAAACCATTCCAGCTTCCTTTTTCTATTGAAACATTTACTATTGGTGTGGGTGATATCACAAGCGATAGTTGCAAACTTGAATTAATGTGGGACAATGTGTATGTCCATGTTCCGATTACCACTGATGTTGACAGTAAAGTGATGTCGCAAATAAAAGAAATAATGGGAGGAGATAATCATCCATATTTCCAGGCTGCATTGTATTATATAGAAAAAGGGAAAGATCTGAACCAGGCTGTAACGTGGTTGGATAAAGCGATTCAGCAAGACCCTGAAGGCTTTTACATTTATTATCAAAAAGCACGGGCATTGGCAAAACTTGGTAAGAAAGAAGATGCCTTAGCTGCATCTAATAAATCTATTGAATTGGCCAAGGCAGCAAAGAATGATGATTATATCGCGCTGAATGAAAAACTGCAGAAGGGCTTGTAGAGGAAATAATTTTTGATAGAGAAATGCCGGGAATTTTTCCGGCATTTTCATTTTATTGTGGGTTAAATTTTTTGTCTTTCAGAGTCGGAAATTATTGTTACTCCAACTCTGTCTTTTGCATTGTGGTAATTTCCTTTTGCCTGAACTAATTCACCTGCTTTTCCTAAACCGAATCTGGGCATGTTGTTGTAAATACATTCATAACTTCCTCTGGGAATAAGGTATGTTTCATGCCATATTCCTACGTCGCCATTACTTTGGACGCGTTTATTAAAATCCTGCCATGCAGGAAGATGATGCGCATCTTTATTTTTAGCGTATGCTTCTAATTTTTCAAAAGACTCCCAATACTGCAGCATAATTGTTGTTCTGCCAAACCATGATTCTGCGCTGATAAAACCAAGTTCTTTATTTGCCATCAATTCTTTTATCATCTTCGGCATTGCCATAGCTATGGGACACCATTTATGAAACTTCCAGAATTTATTAATACGCATACCGATCAAAAAGACAACAAATGAATCGTTCATTTTTGCCGTCATTCTTTCTTTGATAAGCATAGGAAATTATTTTTAGAGTGAAAAAGAATAAATTTTTCGGACAAAAACTACAAACTACAAACTCCTGTAAAGCACCTGCACCGTTTCTTTTGTTTCCTGCATTAAAACGATTTCTTTTCCTGCGATCATTTTTTGAAGCAACTCACTGTTGAAGTGGCGAATGGTTAATAATGTTAATCCTCTTTCTACCTGAACATCAAATACACTGCTTGCTTCTGATGCAAGCTGGTCAATCTTTTCACTTCTGTCATCCAAACACACCTGCAAGCTTACTGCTCCTGTTTGAATCAGGTTAGGTTTGATTTTTATGTGACCAAATATTTCATACAATCTGCTCATGGGTTTTTCGCCAACAAAAGAAAAATCCTGTGAATGTAAATGCATCAACACCTGGTTTTGTTTTATAATGACGATCGGTGGCAAATGCTTCAGTTGTTTTTTATAAATAACTGTTCCGGGCAATGAAGGATCGAAAAAACATTTTACATACAATGGAATGCCTTTGTTCTGCAATGGCTTGATTGTTTTAGGATGTATTACCTGTGCACCGTAATAAGCCATTTCAATTACTTCATCAAAACTTAATTCGTTGAGGAGTTGTGCATCAGGAAATTGCTTCGGATCGGCGCTCATTACTCCTTCTACATCTTTCCAGATTGTAAGGCTTTCTGCATCGAGAAGATTTGCAAAAATTGCTGCAGAAAAATCACTTCCCTCCCTTCCGAGTGTTGTGCTTTCGTTTTCATCTGTAGAACCGATAAAGCCTTGAGTGATCAAGATGTTTGATGTTTGATGTAAGATGTCTGATGTTGAGTGTTGAGTATTGAGTGTTGAATATTTAGTATCAGATGTTTCAAATTGCGTTGTTGCTGAATAATATTTTTCTTTCAGTTCATTTACTTTTTTTGCCGTAGAATTCCACTCAACATTCGCATCGCGGAAATTATCGTCGGTTCTGATAATGTCTCTTACATCGATCCATTTATTATGTATGCCCATCTCATTTAAGAAATGACTGAGAATGCATGTGCTTAACAATTCACCCGCGCATACAACCTGATCGTAGTAATAATCGAATTGCCTTGCAGGTTCATCATGCAACAACCATTCTACTTCTGTAAAGAAATTTGTCAGTTGCTCAAGACATTGATTAAAATGTGTTACGAGTAAATATTTTGCAGTAGTGATATGTTGTGTTTTTATGACTTCCCATAATTTAAACGCTTCTTCTTTTTTTCCTTCATAAAATGATTCTACAACTTTCTCCAGTGCATTCGTTGTTTTGCCCATTGCTGAAATAATGATCATTAAAGTTTCGTTTGTAAAGCCATTGAGAATGACTTTTACATTTTGAATTCTTTCTATGCTGTTTACACTTGCTCCGCCGAATTTGAAAACTTTCATGCATTTGTGTGTTTTTTCTTATCAATTGAAGTTATAATCAGTTTAATCAGTCAAATCATATAAATCATGGTTCAGACAAAAAATATCGTCACATTTTTTTGAAGTTCTCTATCAACATTTCACTCTCTTGTTATTTAAACTATTTTTTTATTGCAAGCTTTTGAAATCTATCAATAACTGCGCCTGTCCTTTGAACAAAGATAACAGGAAACGATACCTATTAATTTTATGAAAAATATTTTTGCTTATTACTCGCGTTCTAACTCTTCTCCTTAAGGAGAGGTTAGGATGAGGCGAAAAATACTTTTGTACAAACGATTTGTTATGATAAACAGAAATGTACTTACGCTTGATGAATTCACTATTCGGCAATACCGCAAAATTCCAAACGCGACAGGAGAATTGAGTAACCTGCTGCGCGACATCGGGCTTGCTGCAAAACGCATCAACGTTGAAGTGAACAAAGCCGGGCTTGTTGATATTCTTGGAGACGAAGGCTCGGTGAATGTGCAAGGCGAAGACGTGAAGAAACTTGATGTATTTGCAAATCATCAACTGATGGGCGTACTGCAACATGGCATAAGTTGCGCCGGCGTTGGCAGTGAAGAGTTGGAGGATGTTATGATCTTCGATGATGAAGTAAGCAACAAGAGTAAATATATTGTGATGTTTGATCCGCTCGATGGCAGCGGCAACATTGATACGAACACTTCGATAGGAACTATCTTCGGTGTGTACAGGCGTTTGAGTGCGCCGGGCAAGTGTTGCACAAAGGAAGATTTTTTACAACCGGGAATTAACCAGGTGGCTGCAGGATACATTGTTTATGGTTCGTCAACAATGTACGTGTATGCAACTCGGCGCGGCGTAAATGGTTTCACGCTCGATCCTTCTATCGGTGAATTTTGTTTAAGTCATCCAGACATTCGTTGCCCTGAAACAGGAAAAATTTATTCAGTGAATCACGGCAATTTTTTTGCATTCGATCTGCATGTAAAAAAATATATCGACAGTTGTCAAAAGCGCACAAAAGAAAATGGTGGCCCTTACACACAACGTTATATAGGCAGTATGGTTGCCGATTTGCATCGCACGCTCATTAAAGGCGGCATTTTTATGTACCCCGGAACAACAGATAAACAGCAAGGTAAACTGCGTTTGATGTACGAGTGTAATCCTTTTGCATTCATCATTGAGGTTGCCGGTGGAAAAGCAACCAGCGGTGCACAACGCATCGTTGACATACAACCAACAAAACTGCATCAGCGTACTCCATTATTTATCGGCAGCAAATGCATGGTGGAAGAAGCGGAAAAATATTTGGCGGAAGAATAGTTCAGAGTTCTATGTTCTATGTTTTTTGATTCTTGGTTCTTGATTCAACTTTAAATCTTTCTTATAAAATATCGGCATTGCTTCTGCGTTTATTCGCAGTATGATTTCACAAAGAAATTTTTTTGAACCATTGCTTCGATTAGTTAAGAAATGTTTATTTGCGTTACTATTGATCAGCTCTCTTTCAGCCTGTGCACAGAAAACAACCCATGCAACCATCCGGTATAGCAATTCAAGAGATATTGATACAGAAGGAATGGAGAAAGACATTCTCTATTACATCAATCAATACCGGTCATCAATTGGTTTACCTGCATTGCAAATGATAAGTGCAGCTACAGAACAAGCAACACAACACAGTATCGATATGGCAAACAGGGCAATACCTTTTGGTCATGATGGTTTTGATGAACGCATGGACAACATTGCAAAGAAGATAGGCTTTGTACACGCAACCGCAGAAAATGTTGCTTACGGAAAACTTACAGCCAAAGAGGTTGTTGATCTTTGGCTCAACAGCCACGGTCATAAAAAAAATATTGAAGGCAATTATACATTAACAGGAATCGGGCTTGCCAAAGATGCAGATAGTCTTGTGTTTTATACGGAGATCTTTTTAAGAAAATAAAAGAGACTTCTTTCAACGAGTTTCTGTTACTCTAACTTGCCTAATCATCTTTATTAATTTTTTTCAAACTTCTTCATAATAAGAAGTTTTTCTTTTTTCCGACTTTTGCCAAAAATTTCTCATGGTAGAAATTATTGATTACTGTGACGATTATGCAAATGATTTCAGGCAACTCAATCTTGAGTGGCTTGAAAAATTTGACCTCACTGAAACACATGACCTGGAAATCATCAATGATCCCA
>Ga0207706_10003233_pt1 | contig 15612 bp, 13 predicted proteins | sample KBSC53metaG_FD_184318 | JGI IMG/M metagenome (GOLD analysis project Ga0207706, IMG submission 184318) | Corn rhizosphere microbial communities from Kellogg Biological Station, Michigan, USA - KBS C5-3 metaG (SPAdes) (version 2) | ecosystem: Host-associated > Plants > Roots > Rhizosphere > Soil ... | reverse complement strand
CCTCCCTGTACATGGGATTTTGTTTGATGTGATCTCGCTGCAATCTGAGCGCAGCAAGCGAGGATTTCAACATGAGATCGAATTTCTGAGACATTTGAGTATCATGTCTGCGATACTCCGCAATTACTTCGTGATGGCAGTAGATGGGATAGGCTCTCGCGATACGGAGAAATAACTCTTGATCTTCACTGCCTGCCACATCCGTACGGAACCCACCCACTTTTTGAATGATCTGGCGCTTGAACATGCAGACGTGCGGCGGGCCTATGAAATTGCGGCAGAGCAAGGTTGCATAATGGTCAGGGGAAGGCCGGCAGTCATGCGTATGCCAAGTTCCATCGGCTCCAAACCATTGATAATCACCACATACAAATCCTGCGTCCGGATGTTCCTGGAGACAACTTAGATTGGCTTGAAGATGATTTGGCAGGAGGCGGTCATCTGAATCCAAGAACACAACGTATTCACCGGTAGACGCTTGAAGCCCACTATTGCGAGCAGCGGCTAGTCCTCTATTCTCCTGAGACAGATAACGGACGGAAGGATAGCACTTGACGACTTTGATCGGGTCATCCGGCGAGCCATCATCCACGACCACAATCTCAAAATGTGGGTAGCTTTGCGCCAACACGCTCTCAATGGCTTCGCCAAGTAAATGGGCTTGGTGAAAACAGGGAATGATTACGCTTACCAGTTCCACTTTTGGATGGTGCTCCTCAAGTTGCTACCGCGATCGCGTAATACCATTTTGATTGGGATGTTGCGCGAAAGCGCAGAGTCAAGTCTTTCAGGGTTAACTCACATCGCTCGCTCTCCGAGATTGCTGGTCGATTCGCTCCGGCTTGAGCACAAGCGCATGACCATTCAGGTTGTGGAGGGTGAAATGAGACGCCCTGAGTTCGTTCACAGCGGTCGTGACACCCTCACAACCCCAGAAGCCGTAGTCGTCGAAGATGACGACACCACCGGTGACCAGGCGCGGCCATACCCACATGAAGACGTCCTTCGCCGACTGGTACGTGTCGACGTCGATGTGGCAGAGCTTGATAGCAGCCCCGTCCATCCGCGCCCCCGTCGCGTCCGGGAACACACCTTTCAAGATCGTGAACTGTGTCACGTCCATCTGGGCCAGCAAGCGCCGAACGATCTCCTCTGAAGTGTCGGCGTGTTCGCCCCCGACATAGCTCGTGTCGACTGGCGTAGCCTTCGTGACGCCCTCGAACGTATCCGCGAGCCATAGATGCGACGCATCCGCGCTCGCAACGGCTAGCACCGCGGCCGTGCCACCTCGCCAGACGCCGACTTCCAGCACGTTCCCGCGAACGCCCCGGAGCTGTCGGGCGACACTCCAGAGCTCGTAGCAGCGGTAGACGTCGACCAGCGTGTGCGCGCTGACGCGGTTGTATACAGCCAGGAACTCGCGGTCGTCCCGCCATGGCGCGTAGCTCGCCACGGGCACCACCTGCTCGTGCGAGATCCCGCTCCTCAACGACGTGAGCTCTACCTGTCGGAGCGCGGCGAGCAGCGTTCGGCGGAAGGTGTGGAGGCTCTCTCGATATTCATCGCGCATAATCGTGTCGTTCTCAAGCCGCTGTGCCACTCGGCGATCGATGCCAAGACTGCGTCGGGCAACAGGCTCCCATATTAAAGTTGACGCCTTCATCCGCGGTTCCAGAATGTCCGATGCGTGGAACCTCAGCGTGGCCGATGCCGATCAGCTCGGCAGCATCGGCCCGCCGATGACGTCCGCTTTAGGATGGCGGCGAGACGCCTCGCGGTATTTCGTCAGCCCAGTTCCGCTTGATGATGAAATCGTCATCGGTCCAGTTCAGCGGGTCCCGCTCACCTCGCGCAGGGCGCAGTTGCGCGCGTTCGATAACCCGGGCTTCGGTTCGCAACGGCAGCGAGGAGGAGAACGCATCGATCAAACCGAGCTCATCAGAGGGCGGCGCGAGCGTCCGAACGGCGAAATGAGCAACATCCGTTCTCTTCTTGTAGGAGTTAGGTCAGTGCCGAGACGATCTGGCGGGCGCCCATCTTTTGTGGTCGAGTTCCATTCGCGTGGAAATATTGAAAAGTTCTAATTCAAAAACATTTGCGCTTCTTCAAGAATTGCTATCACTGTCTCTTGCGCTCCGCGGATGAACCGACGTGCTTATCCGCTCGAAACGCGCGGATTGGGACGCAAGCTGGCCGGCGATCGGGCGCGGCGACGGCGTTTTCCGGTGAAGGACGGACGACGTGGAGCGAACCTTGCACGTTCAGAGGCCCGCGCGGGTCCGGCCTCATCGGTTAACCTGGGGCCGCGTGATACGCGCCGCAGATCGGATTCCAGCAACACCAGGACCATGGAACAGCAACTGGTCGAACGTGTGACAGAGACAAATCCTGGCGGACCGGGCCCCGTGGTGAACCGGGCGGAGCGGCCTGCTACCATGCAGGCCGATCGACTTGCGGCCGCGAGACGACGGGGCGCACCCTCGCCGGGTCGCGGGCGCGGCTCGAGCGTGACCGTTGTCACACCGCGGCGCGGCTGGTTCGACTGGCGGTTGCGCGAGCTCTGGCGTTACCGCGACCTAGTCACGTTGTTCGTGTGGCGTGATTTCGTGTCGCTCTACAAGCAGACGGTCCTCGGCCCGGCGTGGCACATCCTGCAGCCGCTGCTCACGACGCTGACGTTTACGGTGGTGTTCGGCGGTGTCGCGGGCCTCTCGACGGAAGGCCTGCCGCCGTTCCTGTTCTACATGGCGGGCATCATCGGCTGGAACTACTTCGCGACCTGCCTGACAAACACGTCGAGGACGTTAATCGCACACGCGCCCATGCTGGGGAAGGTGTACTTCCACCGGCTCGTGATTCCGCTCTCGATCGTGCTGTCGAACCTGATCGGGTTCGCGATTCAGCTGGCAATCCTGCTGGTCGCGATGGCGACCTACGCCGCGACGGGCACAACATTGACGTTCTCCGGGTGGACGGTGGCCGTGCCGTTCATGGTCCTCCTGCTCGCGGGCTATGCGCTCGGCGGCGGGATCATCGTGAGCGGCCTCACGACGAAGTACCGCGACCTCGCGCACCTCGTCACCTTCGGCATCCAGTTGATGATGTTCGTTACGCCGGTGATTTATCCGCTGTCCGGCGTGTCCGCGCGCTATCGCGCCCTGCTGCTGCTCAACCCCCTGACACCGCTCATCGAAGGGCTGCGCAAGGGGTTCCTCGGCGTCGGGAGCGTCACCGTCGAGCAGGTCGCGGTGAGCGGCGCGGTCATGCTCGTGACCCTCGTCGCGGGCGTCGCGCTCTTCAGTCGGGTCGAGCGGACCTTCATGGACACGGTCTAGGAGTCAGCGATGGAGCCCATCATCTCGGTCGAACGGCTCGGCAAGTCGTACCGGCTCGGGACGATCGGCACCGGCGCGCTCTACGAGGACTTGGGACGCTGGTGGGCGCGGCTGCGCGGTCGGGAGGATCCGTGGCTGAAAATCGGAGACGCCTCGAGGGAGCGCCTCGAGGGGCAGCAGTTCTGGGCCCTCGACGACGTCAGCTTCGACGTGGCGGAAGGAGAGGCCCTCGCCATCGTCGGCCGGAACGGCGCGGGCAAGAGCACCCTACTGAAGATTCTGTCGCAGGTGACCGCGCCCACGCGCGGACGTCTCTCCTATCGGGGGCGCGTCGCCAGCCTGCTCGAAGTGGGAACGGGCTTCCATCCCGAACTGTCAGGCCGCGAGAACATCTTCCTCAACGGCGCGATCCTCGGCATGACGACAGCGGATATTCGGTCGAAGCTCGATGAGATCATTGCGTTCTCCGAATGTGAGGCGTTCATCGACACGCCCGTCAAGCGCTACTCGTCTGGGATGTACGTCCGGCTGGCGTTCGCTGTTGCCGCCCACGTCGAGCCGGAGATCCTCGTTGTCGACGAGGTACTCGCCGTCGGCGACGCGAAGTTCCAGAAGAAGTGCCTCGGCAAGATGAGCGATGTCTCGAGCGGTGGGCGGACCGTGCTGTTCGTGAGCCACAACATGGTCGCGGTCCGGACCCTGTGCCGTCGCGCCGTCTGGCTGCGCGACGGCCGTCTCGTCGAGGACGGCCCGGCAGCATCCGTCGTGACGTCCTACCTGCGTGACGCGTATGGCACGCCCGTGCCGACAGAATGGTCGACCCCGGAGAGCGCGCCCGGCGACGCGGCGATTCGGATTCGCCGCGTGTGCGTGACGGGAGCCGACCTCGATGCCGACGGCCTCCTCACGATGACCACGCCGATCGAGGTCCGGACCGAGTTCTGGGTCCTGGACCCGTCGCGCCGCGTGCACCTCACGTACCACCTCGTGAACCAGGACGGGATCGTCGTCCTGACCTCGGGCGGGGCGTCCGCCGCGCGGCCGGCAGGCCTGCACGCCGTGTCGTTCACCATTCCCGGCGCGCTGCTGAACAGCGGCGCGTACTCACTCAACCTGCTGCTGGTGCATGAGGAGAACCGCCTCACGTGCAAGCGGGATTCGATCGCGTCTTTCACCGTCGCCGACACCGTGGAGCGCCGTCAGGCCTGGGTCGGACGCGAGCCCGGGGTCGTGCAGCCCCCGCTCGCGTGGCACGAAGCCGCCGTTTCACCGTGAACACGCCCATGTCATCCACTCGCAGCCCCCGCTCGCTCCGGCTCGCCGTGCTCGGCGGCCCGCCGCTGTTCGAGGCGCCGCTCCACGTCGGGCGGCCGAACATCGGCGACCGCGAAGTGTTCAACGCGCGCATGAACGGCATGCTCGATCGCCGGTGGTTCACGAACGACGGCCCGCTCGTCCGAGAGTTCGAGCGGCGGATCGCGGCGCTGGTCGGGGTGCGCCATTGCGTTGCGCTGTGCAATGCGACGGTCGCCCTCGAGATCGCGACACGGGCGCTGGACCTCCGCGGCGAGGTCATCGTGCCGAGCTACACGTTCGTGGCGACCGCGCACGCGCTGCAATGGCAAGAAATCACACCCGTGTTCGCCGACATGGACCCGGCCACGTACACCGTCGCCCCCGAGGCGATCCGCCGCCTCATCACGCCGAAGACGACGGGCATCATCGGCGTGCACGTGTGGGGGCGGGCCTGCGACGTGGACGCGATCACCGCGATCGCGGCCGAGCACCGGCTGAAAGTCGTCTTCGACGCGGCGCACGCGTTCGGCTGCTCGCGGCGCGGCCGCATGATCGGCAGCTTCGGCGCGTGCGAGGTCTTCAGCTTTCACGCGACGAAGTTCCTCAACTGCTTCGAGGGGGGCGCGATCACGACCAACGACGACGCGCTGGCGGAGAAGATGCGGCTGATGCGGAACTTCGGGTTCGGCGGCTACGACCGCGTGATCTACATCGGCACGAACGGCAAGATGACCGAGGTCTGCGCGGCGATGGGGCTGACCTCTCTCGACGCGATGAACGAGATCGTCGCGGTCAACCGTCGCAATTACGAGGCGTACCGAGCGCACTTTGCTGCCGTGCCCGGGCTCTCGGTCATCCGGTACGACCCCGCGGAACGCAACAACTACCAGTACGTGGTCGTCGAAGTCGATCCAGCGCGCGCCGGCCTCACTCGCGATGAGTTGATTGCGGTGCTCCATGCGGAGCGCGTCCTCGCCAGGAAGTATTTTTGGCCGGGGGCGCATCGGATGGAACCCTACCGATCGCTGCAGCCCAACGCCGGCGTACTGCTGCCGCACACCGAACGCGTGGCGGAGCGCATCCTCGTTCTGCCGACGGGGCAGTCGGTATCCGAGGCGGACGTGGACGGCGTCGCCGACGTGGTGCAGACGGCCCTGAGCCTGGCACCCGAGGTGCGGCAGGCGCTCGTCGACCTCGCCCGAACGGCATGATGACATGCGGGACATGACCACGCGCACCGGGTGCATCGCCGACGACATGCATGCGGCGCGGACCATCGCCGACGTCCGGCGCGAGGGCAGCGGCGGCCTCGCGCTCGGCATCATGCAGCCGTATGTATTTCCGTATCTCGGCTATTTCCAGCTGATGGCCGCGGTCGATCGCTTCGTCGTCTACGATGACGTGGCGTTCATCCAGCAGGGCTGGATCATCAGCAACATCCTTGTGGACGGCGTCCCGCACCGGTTCACGATTCCGCTGCACGATCCGAGTTCGTTCCGCGCCATCAACGAGCCGATGGTGGACGGCTCGGGCTATGCACCGTTCGTCCGCAAGTTCCCGAGGACCATCGACCGGAGCTACCGTCATGCGGCGTGGTTCTCGCCGGCGCGCGCGCTGCTGGCGGACGTGCTCGAGGGATTCGAGGGGAGCGTCGGCAGGCTCGCCATGCGAAGTCTCCGGGCCGTCGCACGGTACGTGGGCATCGGCACTGTCATCGTCGAATCGCCGCACACCTACGGCAATCGCCGCGTGAAGGCGCAGGAACGCGGGCTCGACATCTGTGCGCGTGAGGGCGCCCGTACGCACGTCAACGCGGTCGGCGGCCGTGCCCTGCATGCGACCGCCGCGTTCCGCGAGCGCGGAATCGAGCTCCGCTTCGTGCAGCCCCGGGCCGTGCAGCATGCCCAGTTCGGAGCCACGTTCGTGCCGAACCTGTCCGTCGTCAACGTCCTGATGTTCAACGCGGCGGACCGTGTCCGCGCCCTTCTCGGCGAGTGCGACCTGCTGTGACTCCCTCGACCCGCTCCTCGCCAGGCGATGTGCTCGTCACCTGCGGCGGTAAATGGGTCGGCATCGTCCTGCAGCTCAAGGCCGCGATGGCGGCGGTGCCCGCGCTCCGTGGCGGTCGCGTGCTCGTCTCCTCCAGCGAAGAGGCGACGCCGGCGGGCGCGTTCGCGGACGCGGCGTTCGTCGTCCCGCTCATCGTGGACCCGTGCTACATCGACGCCTTGGAGGCGTTGTGCGTGCGCGAGCGGGTGCGCGTCGTCGTGCCGCTCATCGATCTCGACGTCGAGCGGCTCGCGCCGTACCGCGAGCGGTTCGCGGCGCACGGTACCACCCTGGTCTGCCCCACGCCTGACCTGGTCGCAACCTGCTTCGACAAGGGACGCTTCGCCGCGCTCGCCGCGTCGGAGGACCTCCCCGTGCCGCGCCGCGTCGATCCCGGTGAGCTCGACGCCGCGTCGTATCCGCTTTTCTACAAGCTGCAGAAGGGTTTCGGATCGGTCGGGTCCGGCACCTGCGACTCGGTGACGCAGGCGCGCGACGTGCTCGCGCGTCAGCCGGCCACGGTGTTCGAGGAGGTGGTGACGGCGGACGAGTACAGCGTCGATGCCTACATCGCCCGCCGCGGGCGCTGTACGGTTCGCGTGCCGCGCCGGCGGGACAAGGTCGTGGCCGGCGAGGTGGTCAGGTCCCAAACGGTCGACGTGCCGCGCGTCAGCTGGGTCGCGGCCCGCGTGATTGACGCGCTCGCGCGCCGTGGACTGCGGGGACCGTTGAACGTGCAACTGTTCGACGGCGATCCGCCCCGGATCATCGATGTGAACACGCGGGTCGGGTCCGGGTTCGTGCTGTCGAACATGGCGACACATGGTCGCCTGATCGGGTCGATACTGGCCGAGGCGTCAGGCGCCGACGTGGAGGGCGACCCCGACGACTACGTTCGCGGAATGCGGCTCTATCGGTATTACGGCGACGTCTTCTTCGCGGACGGTCGCGACCCCGTAGCCGTGCCGGCGGGCCGCGAAACGCGAACGAACACTCTCGCGATCGAGCCCTAGCCATCATGGCTGCCGAGCCGACCGCCTCGTCCGCCGCGATCATCGGTGGCATGTTCGGGCTCGACCTCGAGGGAAGGACCGGGTCACTCCCGCCGCTTCTCCGCGTGCCGGGCCTGTGGCTCGCGAACGCGCGAGGAGCGCTCCGCTTGTTGCACGATACCCTCCACCCCACCGCGGTCTGGCTCCCGTCCTACCTCTGCGACGTGGTCGCGCGCGCGTTCCCCCTCCCGCAGGTTCGCTGGTACGACGTCGGGGGCGAGCTCCGTCCCGTGGACGCCGCGTGGGTGGACGAGGTGCAATCCGGTGACCTGGTCCTCTTCATCGATTACTTCGGGTTTGCGCGATGGGAGGAGAACGCGCGCGCGGTGAGGCGCCGCGGTGCCTGGGTCGTCGAGGACGCCTGCCAGTCGATGCTCAACGAGGCGTGTTCGCCTTGCGCACAGTTCGTGATCTGCAGTCCCCGGAAGTTCTTCGGCGTACCCGATGGGGGCATCCTCGCGGCGATGGGCGACGCGCCATTGCCAGCGGCCGAGTTGCCGCGGGTCGAAGGCGAGTGGTGGCTGGAGGCGTTCGACGCCATCCAGCGGCGGACCGCGTTCGACCAGCACGGCGGCGATCGGCGATGGTTCGACCTGTTCCGTCGGATCGAGGCTGGAGCGCCCTTCGCTCCGCATCGCATGAGCGCGCTCAGCGAGATCGTCTTGCGGCAGCGAACGGACTACGCCGCGACGGCCGCGCGCCGGCGCGCCAACTACGAGCGGCTCGCGCGCACCCTGGCTGATGTCGCCTTGTTCCCCGGGCGGCTCGCCGACGGGGTCGTCCCCATCGGGTTCCCCGTGCGCCTGGAGAATCGCGAGGACGTGCGACGCGCGCTGTTCGCGCGCGACATCTTTCCGCCCGTGCACTGGGATCTCCACGACGTCGTTCCCGCGGGGTTCGAGGCGAGTCATCGGCTCGCCGGACAGGTTATGACGCTGCCGTGCGACCAACGCTACGACGAGGCCGACATGGCGCGCGTCGCCGAGGCGTTCGTGGCTGCCGGTCCCCTGCCGGCACGGGAGTGACGGATGGTGCGCGCGATTGTCTTCGATCTCGATGATACGTTGTACGAGGAGATCACGTACGTGCGTGGAGGATTCCGCATTGTAGGCGCAGTGCTGGCGGCGCGTGGCGTGGGCGACGCGGCGCACATCGCCGCTGCCCTGGAACAGTTGCACATCGAGAACGGCAGGGCGGGCGTGCTCCAGACGCTGGCGGAGCGCCTGGCGTTTCCCACCGCCTGGATCCCCGAACTGGTCACGACGATCCGGTCGCATCGTCCGGACATCCGGCTCGCGGCAGACGCGGACGAGGTGCTGCCGCGCCTGCGGACAGCGTTCCGCCTCGGCTGCGTCACGGACGGATGGGCGGCGGTGCAGCGCGGCAAGGTGGACGCGCTCGGCCTGCGCGAGCGGCTGGACGCGATCGTCATCGCCGACGAGCGCGGCCGCGAGTACTGGAAACCGCATCCCGTGCCGTTCCTGCAGTGCTGCGAGCTGTTGCAAGCCGACCCTGGCGACACGGTGTTCGTGGGCGACAACCCGGATCGCGATCTCCTCGGCGCGAGGCGCGCCGGGCTGCGCAGCATCCGGATTCGGAGGCCGGGCTCCTACTTCTGCGACGCCACCTGCTCGGACGCCGACGTGCGGCCCGACGCCGAAATCGTCGATCTGCGCGAGCTCGAGGAGCGCATCCGGGACTGGAGATGACTCTGAGGGACCAGAGCGACCAATGCCGATGAACTTCGAACCAACGGAGCTGCCCGTCGAGAAGGAAGTCATCTGCCGTCGTCTGGTCGACGGCACCGCGGGCAGGGTCTTCGTGCTCGGGCGCAACAAATACGCCGACAGCGTCGCGTCGACCCTCGATGTGGAAGGATTCCTGGACGACTACACGCGCGAGCGAGAGTACCTGGGGCGGCCGGTGCTGCGGCTCGCCGACGTGCCAGCGGACGCGACCGTCGTCTCGTGCGTGGTCGATGGGAGGCCAGTGACCGCTGTCGATCGCGTTCGCCAGTCATTCGCCGATCGCTGGCTCGAGTACTTCGCCCTCACGCGGTTCGCGCCCGACCGGTTCCGACCCATCGACTTCTCCACGTGGAACCGGCGCGACATCCTCGAGAATCGCGCGAAATACACCTGGCTGCACGCGCGCCTGGCCGACGAGGAGTCGCGGACGACGCTCGAACGCGTCACTCGGTTCCGGCTGACGTGGGACCTCGAATCCATGCGCGGCTTCGTCGTCGATTTCGAGCGCCAGTATTTCGAAGCGTTCGCGCCATTCGCCGCCGGCGACGTGTTCGTCGACGGCGGCGGGTTCGACGGCCAGACGACGTGCCGGTTCGTGACGCGCTGCCCGAAGTACCGGCGCGTCTACTACTTCGAGCCGGGTCCCGACGCGATGGAGTCCTCACGAGGCGCGCTGACCGGCCTCCGCGACATCGTGTTCGTTCAGAAAGGACTGTTCAATCGCGGCGGCGTCGTGAGCTTCGACGACACCGGCGGCCCGACAAGCCGCATCGCGAGCGACGGGGGCGTCGTCATCCCCGTGACGCGCCTTGACGACGAACTCTCGGAGGTGTCGTTCCTCAAGCTCGACGTCGAGGGCGCGGAAGTACATGCACTGAAGGGCGCTCGAGAACGCATCCGCGCGAATCATCCGACGATCGCGGCATGCGTGTATCACGACCAGCGGCATTTCTGGCAGATCCCGGAGCTCGTGCTCGGCCTCCGCGAGGATTACGCCGTCTACCTGCGACACTACACCGAAGGCGTCTTCGAAACCGTCATGTACTTCGTGCCCAGACGGTCCGGCCTACGCTGATCCGGCGGATTCTACTCGGATCGCAATGCCTCCCTCGCCGCGATGCGCGCGCAAGGCCAGAGCGGGGCACGCGATCATGTCTGCCTCGATGAAGTTGTTCGTGTCCGGGACGCGTGCGAATTCAGAGACCGGCGGCCGAGAGTCTAACGGTGGCGGCGCCGGCGCAACCCGAGCCCCGCGATCCCCGTCGCGAGCAGTAGTACCGACGCGGGCTCCGGCACGAGAGCGGCCGCCTGCGAAGACCTGAGATCGATCGGCAACGTCGAGATCCGGCCGGCGCACGATCGGGCCACCCCGGCTGGTGAGGTCCTCGCGGGAATGACAATGTCAAGACTGTTGATGCCCAGAGACGCGATCAAACCAAGAACCTGATTTATGCGCGTGCATCCTTACGCTTCCGTCGCCTATGCCGCAGCTTTTTCTCCCCTGGAGCCGATCTGGCTGCGACATGCAGCCACGCATGTGCTGAAGCGGCCCGTGCCGGGGACGAAGCATCATGACGCGATGGGGTGTTACCCTCTCTGCGTTTTGCAGGCGGATGATGGCATCGAAGAGGATTTCGAGATGCTGAAGCAGGCAGAAATCGCCACGCTGGTGGCGGTGACGGACTGCCTTTCCCAGCCGGATGAAGCGTTCCTGGCGGCGCATTTCGACCGCTGTCGTCCCTATAAAACGCATTACGTTTACGATGCATCCCTTCCGAATGCCGATTACAGCAAGCACCACCGCGACCGCATCCGCAGGGCGCGGAAATCCTGCGAAACGAGGGTGGTTAAGCTTGCCGACCACCTGGATGCATGGATGGAGTGCTACACCACGCTTGTCCGCAAGAAAAACATCACCGGCATCCAGAATTTCCCGCGCAGCTATTTCCAGGCTGTTGCCGTCATGCCGGAAGCAACGACCATCGCCGCGTTCGTGGACGGCGCTTTCGCCTCGGGCCATATCTGGATGCGGCACGAGGGCAAGGTTTATTCCCACCTTGCCGCCTCCACGGAGCTGGGACGTAAATTACGCTGCGCCTTTCCGATCTACGATGACGCCATCCAGATGTTCAGGGAAGGCCATATCATCGATTTCGGCGGCGGTGCGGGAGCGGAGGAAAGCGCGAACGATGGTCTGCGCGATTTCAAGCAAGGCTTCGCGAACGCGGAGAGGCGCAATTTCCTGTGCGGCCACATACTTGATTTCGGTCTCTACCAGGCGCTTTGCGCCAGGCGCGGCGTAGATCCGGCCGCGGCATTTTTCCCTGCTTACCGAAGTTCAATCTGATTCGGTCTCAAGCGGCAGATATATCGGCGTATGTAAATTTTGTTCATACGAGAAGCTGATGCACGAGAAATTCAAAGTCCATGTGCCTGAAAACCAAACCAAGAAGGACGGCGAGTATTACGAAGAGCTCGCCCGCTATTTCGAGTCCGGCGTCGGCGGCAACCTGGACAAGCTGCGCGCCTTTCCCAAGTACGTGCCCGTGGCAGAAATGGGCCGGTTCCTGGCCAAGAGCAAGCTGTTCGAGAAAGTACTGAACGTTCACGGCTCGATCGTGGAATGTGGCGTGTTCATGGGCGGTGGACTGATGGCCTGGGCGAATTTGAGCGCCATCCTCGAACCACTGAACCACATCCGCAAGGTGATTGGCTTCGACAGCTTCGAGGGGTTCGTGGATGTTTCCAAGGAAGATAAAGCCAAGGCGAAGAATGCGAACATCACCAAGGGTAGCCTCAAGGCGGAAACTTATGAAGACCTCAAGGAATGCGCCCGCATTTTCGATATTTACCGTCCGCTCGGCCATATCCAGAAAATCGAATTAGTGAAGGGCGACGCATTGAAGACCATGCCCGGCTACATCAAGGAAAACCCGCATCTAATGGTGTCCCTGCTCTATCTCGATTTCGACCTGTTCGCGCCCACCAAGGCGGCCATCGAGACGTTCCTGTCGCGCATGCCCAAGGGCGCGCTAATCGCTTTCGATCAACTGGGCATGAAGCAATGGCCCGGCGAAACCCTGGCACTTCTGGAGACGGTGGGCATCCGCAATCTCAGGATCGAGCGCTTTGCCTTCCAACCACAAATCTCATATGCGGTACTTGAATGAAGACGTCTCTTAAAGCGCTTTTCTTGGGCTCACTGTGTCTGCCATCGGGGGATGCGGCGGGGTAGCGGCCTGCGTAATCAGGCTGATGCCGGCCGTTGCTTTATAGCTGAGGCATCACCGAGCTGGTGATCGACGGCCGCGAACGGCCGCCTTCATCCGCCGGGCGCGGTCGTACGCACGCGGCAGCCAGGTGCTCGCGATGCGTCGGAGCAGCCAGGGCGCGCTCCTGGGCGAGAACCAGGCCGCGGAGAGCAGATGTCGGGTGGCACGCACCCGAGCCCCCGAGGCGTTGGTCTCGAGGGCGTCGTCGGCGAGAAACTCGTAGCGGACGGCAACATACGGCCAAAAGAGCGACCGAGTCGAGGGCGGAACGTGCGCGGCAAACGTCCTGAGGAACGCAATCGACTGGCGATACCTCTTCTGCCGCGGCAGCGACGACCAGGCGCCGTCCATGTGGCGGCGGTAGGCGGCCATGGGCTCGTCGAGGCACGCGATCGGGGTTTCCCTGGCGTTCCACAAGTGCACGGCCCAGTCACCGTACGGCATTGAGAACATCCACGGGGGGTACGCGTCGAATGCGCTCCGGCGGAACATCGTCGCGCACGTCCCGAACAAATTGGCCGCGACCATCTCCTCGAACGAGTAATTGGGCCTCCACGGGGCGGCGGGGAACGTCTGGCCCAGGTCAACGCCCTCCTCGTCCACGACGACGACGGGATGAACGCATTCGACGCATGCCGGATGCTGCTCGAGGTAGGCGACCTGGCGCTGCAGCTTGTGAGGCGACGTCCAGTAGTCGTCGCCTTCGAGCAGCGCGATGTAAGTCCCCCTGCATTGCCGCAGGGTATCGGTTCCATTCGCGTGCATGCCGAGGTTGCCTTGGCGGAGGAGCACGCGGATGCGGTCGGGATGTTGATCGCGGTAGCGCAACACGATGGCGCGCGTGTCGTCGGCGGAGCAGTCCTCGCCAATGACGAGCTCGTACGGGAACGGCGCTTGTTGGGCGAGAACGCTGTCGATGGCCTGCGCAATGAATCGCCCGTGGTTGTAGGCCGTCATGCAGACGCTGACCAGCGGCGTCTCCGCTTGCGATTCGCCTATCATGTCCGCTTCAGGTGCAAATGTTCCGCCGCCGCCCCATGTGGCGGACGATGCGGGAGCGATCGGAAATCCCCAGCTGGCGCAAAGGTCGGCTGCCATTGGTGCGAGGAGCCCGTTCTCTAGTTGGACCCGCAGTCCCGCGAGCACCCCGTATTGCGACTACGAGCGCACACCTTAGATTTCGCTTCCGGGGACTCCATGCCAGCGCCCTCGAAGGAGGCGTGTCATGGAAGTCCTGTATCCGCGCTGTGCCGGTCTCGACGTACACGCCGGCAGCGTTACCGCCTGCGTTCGGATCGCGACTGGGGCGCAGGTCACGTATGCACATCGCACGGTGCCAACGACGACCCGTGGTTTGCTCGAGTTGGTGGAATGGCTCACGGGGCACGGCTGTACGCACGTCGCGATGGAGGCGACGGGCGTGTATTGGAAGCCCATCTGGCATGTGCTCAAAGAGCACGTCGCCCTGGTACTGGCGAATGCGATGCACATCCGCAACGTACCGGGGCGCAAGAGCGACATGAACGACGCGACCTGGATCGCTGACCTGCTGGCGCACGGCCTGATCCGCAGCAGCGTTGTACCACCGGCGCCGATTCAGGAGCTCCACGATCTCACGCGCACCCGGCGACAACTCGTGCATGAAGTCGCGCGCCATGTGTTGCGCATTCAAAAGATGCTCGAAGATGCCAACCTGAAGCTCACGCAGGTCATGAGCGACATCGTCGGCGTCAGCGGCCGGGCAATCCTCAACGCGCTCATGGCTGGCGAGACCGACCCCGAGCGCCTCGCCGATCTCACGCGCGGACGGTTGAAGGCGACCCGCGCCGACTTGGTGGACGCGTTGCATGGGCGCATCACCGACCATCATCGGTTCATGATCCAAGTGCACCTCGGTCAAATCGACGCTCGTGACAGTGCGGTCGCGGCCATTGAAGCCCGCATTGGAGATGCGCTCGGTCCCTTTCGCGCCGCCGTCAGCCTCCTGACCACCATGCAGGGGATCAGCGAGACACGGCTCGCGTCCCTCGTTCGTCAGCATCGACGACGGGTTCAGTCGCAGAAATCGGCATCGACATGAGCCGCTTCCCGTCCGCGGGGCATCTGATCTCGTGGGCCGGGTTCTGTCCACGGCTCGATGAGAGTGCCGGCAAACGCCGCTCGACGCGCACGCGCAGAGCGCCCCTGGCTCAAGCCGACACCGGTCAATGCCGCGTGGGCTGCGACGCGCAAGAAGGACCGGTATCTGCGCGCAGTTCCTCCGCATCAAGACCCGACGCGGTGCCAAGAAGGCGATCCTCGCAGTCGCCAGCTTCATGCTGACCGCGGCCTACTTCATGCTCCGCGACGGCGTCGAATACCATGACCTTGGCGCTCGCCTTCGAACAACAGGACAAACAGCAGCTTGCCAAGCGCCTCTTCCAGCGCCTCCGCGACCTTGGCGTCGCCGTGGAGGTGACAGCTGCATGACCACGCGGGCTATCCCAACGGTTTCACCTTACGGTTCGCGTTGCGGACACAGTGCGAATCAGACCACCACTCTAGCCGTTCTTCACCCTGGTCACCCCTGAAGCGATTCCTAGAATTTCTTTCCGCAGTTTGTTCCATAGGAAATTGGCCAAGCCTCGCGGATGATAGCGCACAAATCTAAGAAGCGCTTCACTGGCACGCCGCCACCGGTGTTGTTTTATATCAGTTACTATTTGTCGCTGGAGGGCGCCATCATAGAGGTCTTGCCGGAATAGAATTCCGCTGTTATACGCCTCCCTGTACATGGGATTTTGTTTGATGTGATCTCGCTGCAATCTGAGCGCAGCAAGCGAGGATTTCAACATGAGATCGAATTTCTGAGACATTTGAG
>Ga0207706_10003231_pt1 | contig 15615 bp, 16 predicted proteins | sample KBSC53metaG_FD_184318 | JGI IMG/M metagenome (GOLD analysis project Ga0207706, IMG submission 184318) | Corn rhizosphere microbial communities from Kellogg Biological Station, Michigan, USA - KBS C5-3 metaG (SPAdes) (version 2) | ecosystem: Host-associated > Plants > Roots > Rhizosphere > Soil ... | reverse complement strand
TGCTCCTTCGCCATCACGTACACCGTGTTCTTCATGGTGTCGGTCGGGAGCACGGCGGCGTTGTCGCCTTCGAGGTGCACGGCCTGGTAGGCGCCTTCCAGCGCCACGTCCACCGTCAGGTCCGCGACTTCGTGGCGGGCGCCGTGGCGCGTGACGCGGAACAGGCGCACGCGACTCTTGCCGTAGTTGTTGGCCGTGAGCCGGGCAGGCATTCCGGTCAGCTCCCGCGGTAGGTGGAGTAGCCGTACGGGCTGAGCAGCAGCGGCACGTGGTAGTGCGTCTCGCCCTCGCGCGCGGTGAAGACCACCGACACCTCGGGGTAGAAGCCTTCCACGGCCGTGGCGGTGAAGTAGGCGCCGGTGTCGAAGCTGAGCCGGTAGGTGCCGGGCTCCAGCGGCTCGCCCTCGGGAAGGAGGCCGCGCACGCGGCCGTCGGTGTCGGTGATGCCGCGCGCCACCGTCTGCATCTGCGCGGCGGCGTCGGCCTTTTCCAGCAGCACGGGGATGCCCATGGCCGGCAGGCCGCGCGCGGTGTCGAGCACGTGCGTGGTGATGGCGCTCATCTGCGTTCGTGGGATGGAGGGAAATGCCAGGGGCCGGCGCGGACCCAGCCTTGGTTCGCGGTGGCGGTCACCCTTCCCCGGATTGAAATCCGAGGCAACAACGGCCCAAAGTCCGCCTTCGCGGACTCCCGCGGGCGAGATCGGAGCGGGTGGGCGACTTCGTGTGGTCGTTGCAGCGATTTCAATCGCCCCGCCGCGGGCTACGCCTCGGTCGCGGACGGGGCATCCTCCGCAAGCAGCTTTTCCAGGCGCAGGCGGGTGATCCTGGCCTGTTCGCCGGCGGCGATGGGGAGCTCGGCGTCGGGCTCGTTGGCCAGGCGCTCGCGCAGGAGCGACAGCATCTCGCCGGCGGATTTGCCCGCGGCGCTCACGATGTAGATGTGGCCGAAGCGCTGCTCGTACGCGCGGTTGCCTTCCGCCAGCGCCGCTGTGACGTCGCCGGCCGCGTCGGTGGCGCCGGACTGCTCCTGCGCGCTCCAGGCGGCGGCGCGCTCGTCCTGCGGCCACTCGGCCGTGCGCTCGCCGATGCGCGGGTGCGCGCGGAAGGCCTCGAGCCAGTCCTCGGCGTTCAGCGACCACCACAGCCGGTCGGCGGCCTCCAGCAGCTCGGCCTCGCTGATGAACGGGCGCAGGCGGTTCATCTGCCGCGCCCACACGGGCGAGCCGCAGCAAGTGAGGAGCGCCGCCGTGGCGTCGTCGTCGCTCATCTCGTTCAGCCGCTCCAGTCCGCTCATCGTTCCGGGGGTGCCAGTGTGCCGTACACGCGCATCCGCGCCACGCCGCCGTCGGGGTGGATGTTGAGCCGCACGTGCGTGACGGGGCCCACCTTCTCCAACTCGTCTTCCCAGCGGAAGCGCGCGTGCGCCTGCAGCCGCGTCCTGGCCAGCAGCGGCCGCCACTGCGTGGAGGCGGCGAGCTCTTCGGGGGTGGCGCCCGGGGCGTGGATCGCGTCGATCCAGCAGGTCTCGGGCGCGTTCCCCTTGAAGTGGTCGGTGTCGAACTCGATGCGGTGGAGCACGCCCGGCGCGGCCAGGCGGACGATGCTCCAGTCATGCCCGGGGCCGCGGCGGCGCTGCGTCTCCCACCCGTCGCCCATGAACAGCGAGCGGCCGGGAAGGATCAGGTTCTGCCGGTGGCCGTAGAACATGTCGCTGACGATCTCCACGAATCCGCCGTTCTCCATGGCCGCCAGGTCCACCTCGCCGCCGCGCGCGGTGTGGGCGGTGAAGCGCGGGCGCGCCTCGCCGTACACGCGCAGGCGCGCCACCCCGCCGTCGGGGTAGATGTTCAGCCGCAGGTGCGTGTAGCGCCGCTCGTCCCGCACGGTAAAGGGGTTGGGCGCGTTCCCGCTCAGCTCCGAGCGCGGGACCACGTCGCGCCACTCCGCCGCCTCCAGTTCGGCCATCCCGGGCACGCCGGGGAGCTCGCACCCCTCCAGCCGGCACTCGTCGGGATAGTTGCCGCGAAACCAGCGCGTGTCCACCACCACCCCGCGGATCACCCCCGGCAGCCCCAGCCGGATCAGCGCCCACTCGTGCCCCGGGCCGCGCCGGCGGATCGTCTCCCACCCGTCCATCCACTTGCCGCGCTCGGTGTAGGCGTCCTCGCGCCATTCGGGCTCCGCGGGCTTCAGCAGGGCCTCCTTGGGCGCGAAGAACTCGTCGCTCACCGCCAGCACGGCGGCGCCCAAGCGCTCGGCCGCAAGGTCCACCAGATCGGTAAAGTCGGTCATCTACAACAGGTTGGAAAGGTGTGAACGCCGGTTCGGCGCGGCGGCTCCCTGAATGGAAGTTCCCGGGGGCCGGGCCCCCGCCGGGCGACTGAAGTCGCAGCAACGACTACGGGAAGCCTCGCAAACTGCGCGAGGCTGTCCGGTTCGGTGGCGGCTTCCGCTCGTGGCCGGCATTCCTCTCATCCGCCCTCATCCGACGCCGCGCACGCCGCCCGCGGCGAGCTGGTCGCCGATCGACTTGGTGAGCGGCGACTCCACGTCGCCGGTGTGCCGGGTCTCGGCCGGCTCCAGCAGCATCACCCACGTCTCTTCCCGGGCGACGGGGCAGTGCTCGACGCCCCTGGGGACGACGTAGAGGTCGCCTTCGCCGAGCGTCACGTCCGGCCGGTCGCGGAAGCGCAGGGTAAGGCGGCCGCGGTGGACGAGGAAGATCTCGTCCTCGTCCGCGTGTGCGTGCCAGACGAACTCGCCCTGGACCTTCGCCAGCTTGACGTACTGTCCGTTGGCCGCGGCGATCACGCGCGGCGACCAGTGTTCGGTGATGCCGCCGAACTCGGCCGGGATGTTCCGCACGCCGTCCATCTTCACCCTCCCGATCAGAGCGCGGTGCGCAGCAGCACGTGGCCGCGCGGGCCGCCGGTGATCTCGCCGCGGTCGTAGATCTTCTCGCCGCGGAGCCAGCTCTGCTCCACCACGCCGGGGAGCACGGAGCCCACGTACGGCGAAAGCTTGTGGCGGTGCAGGAGCATTCCGGGCTCCACCAGGTACTCGGCGTCGGGGTCCAGCACCACCAGGTCGGCGTCGCGGCCGGGGGCGATGGCGCCCTTGCGGCGCTCCAGCCCGGCCAGGCGCGCGGGCGCGGCGCTCATCCACTGCGCCAGGTGCGCGGGAGTGTAGCCCCGCTCGCGCGCGTCGCGCCAGACGGCGCCCAGGCCGAGCTGCACGGACGCGATCCCGCCCCAGGCGCGCACGAAGTCGCCCTCGTCGCGCAGCTTCATCTCGGGCGGGCAGGGGGAGTGGTCGGTGGCCACCAGGTCGATCCACCCCGCGCCCAGCGCCGTCCACAGGTCTTCGCGGTTGCCGGCGGAGCGGATCGGCGGCGCGCACTTCATCTCGGTGGCGCCGTCGGGCACGTCCTCGGCGGCGAAGTGCAGGTAGTGCGGGCAGGTCTCCAGGGTGACCGGCAACCCGTCGTGCCGCGCGCGGTGGAGCGGCTCCAGCGCCTCGCCCGCGCTCACGTGCACCACGTGCACGTGCGTGCCGAACTCGCGCACCAGCCGGATCAGCATCTCCACGGCCTCGACCTCGGCCGCGGGGGGGCGCGAGGCGAGCCAGGTGGCGTAGCTGCGCGGGTCGGCGCCGGGGAGGGCGGCGGCGGCCCGCTCGAGCACGCGCGGCGACTCGGCGTGCACCAGCAGCGGCGCGCCCAGCTCGCGCAGGACGGGCATCGCCTGCCGCAGGTCGGCCTCGGAGACGTGGGTGAACTCGTCCACGCCGCTGGGGGAGAGGAAGCACTTGAAGCCCAGCACGCCCGCCTCCCACATCGCCCGCAGCTCGCCCGCGTTGCCGGGCACCACGCCGCCCCACAGGCCGGCGTCCACGTAGACGCGCCCGCCCGCCGCCTTCGCCTTGGCCCACAGCGCCGCCTCGTCGGTGACGGCGGGGATGCTGTTGAGCGGCATGTCGACCAGCGTGGTGACGCCCCCGGCGGCGGCGGCGCGGGTGGCGGTCTCCCACCCCTCCCAGTCGGCGCGGCCGGGGTCGTTCACATGCACGTGCGTGTCCACCAGGCCGGGGAGGATCCACTCGTCGCCGCACTCCACCACGTGGACCCCCGCCGGCACGTCGGCGAACGGCCGCACGGCGGCGATCACGCCGTCGCGCACCCACACGGCGGCGTCGCGGGTGCCGTCGGGCGTCACCACGTGCGCGGAGCGGAGGACGAGCTGGGCGGGCGTGTCGCTCACGGCGAGTGCGGACGGGGTTCGCTGCGCGGCGCGACCTGCGCGCCAGGCCCGCGAAACTGCCGTGTGGGGCGGGGGATGGCAAGGCACCGCTCCGGAACCGCCGCCGGTGGGACGGTTCGGCGCTCCTGGCCCCGGGCGGATGAATCCGCGGCAACAACGGTACCAGGTCCGCCTTCGCGGACCGCACACCGGCATCGAAGCAGCCGGAGAGGCGCGGCGAGGATGCGGGCGGAGGCTCTTGCCGTGGCGTCCTCCGGCTCTGTTCCCTGCTGCGCGGCCGGAGGCTCTTGCCGTGGCGTCCCCCCGGATTGAAATCCGAGGCAACGACGGCCCAAAGTCCGCCTTCGCGGACTCCCACGCACGGATCGCCCTGCGGTGCGGCGCCGACGTTCACGCGGCTTCGTCGGCGGGTTGAAACCCGCCGCTGGAACCCCGGGAAGTCCGCCTTCGCGGACTGCACGCCGGCATCGATGCAGCCGGAGAGGCTCGGCGAGGATGCCGGGACCCTGGCGTTCGCCCCGGATTGAAATCCGAGGCAACAACGGCCCAAAGTCCGCCTTCGCGGACTCCCGGGGCGGGATCGTGGCGGGGCGACGGGCGGTGGTGCGGACGCGGCGGTCCACCGGCCCTGTTCACTGCCGCGCGGCCGGAGGCTCTTGCCGCGGAAGGATCGGCGGGCGAGGATTGGCGGCTCACCGACCACGATCCCACGACCAGAGGCTGATGATCCGCACACGCTGCCGAACCGCGCGCGGTGGGAACGCACTCGCGCACGCACGCACGGGCGCACCCGTCCACTTCGCCCGCGCCGCCGCGATCCTGGCGAGTCTCGCCGTCGCCGCGGCGTGCGCGAGCGCCCCGCGCGCCCGGACCGCCGCGGGCGCGGAGCCCGGCCGGCCGTACGTGGTGATGGTGTCGTTCGACGGGTTCCGGCACGACTACCCGGACCGGTGGACGCTGCCCGCGCTGGCGCGGATGGAGCGCGACGGGGTGCGGGCGCGCGGGCTGGTGCCGACGTTCCCCAGCAAGACCTTTCCCAACCACTACGCCATCGTCACCGGGATGTACGCCGGGCGGCACGGGGTGGTGGGGAACGAGATGTGGGACCCGGCGCGGCGGCGGCGCTACCAGACCGGGCGCGCCGAGCTCACCGGCGATTCGAGCTGGTACGGCGGCGAGCCGGTCTGGGTGACGGCCGAGCGGCAGGGGGTGAGGTCCGCGTCGTTGTTCTGGCCGGTGTCGAACGCGGCGGTGGGCGGGGTGCGGCCCAGCTACTGGAAGGAGTACGACGAGTCGATGCCCGATACCGCGCGGGTGGACACGCTGCTGGCGTGGCTCCGTCTCCCGCCCGCCCGGCGGCCGCACCTGGTGCTGGGCTACTTCAGCGACGTGGACGACGCCGCGCACCGCACCGGCCCCGAGTCGCCCGAGTCGCGCGCCGCAGCCGAGACCGTGGACCGGATGCTGGGCCGCCTGCGCGACGGCATCGCCCGCCTGCCGTACGGCGACAGCGTGACGGTGATCGTGGTGTCGGACCACGGCCTGACGGCCACCGACAGCGCCGCGTTCCTGGACGAGTACGCGTCGCTGGGCGACACGACCGCGGTGGTGACGGCGGTCACCTACGCGCAGCTCTTCTTCGACGGGGACGCGGCGAAGACCGACCGCGCGTGGACGGCGCTGCAGCGGCTGCCGCACGCGCACGTGTGGCGCAACGGCGACATCCCCGAGCGCTACCACCTGCGCGGCAACCCGCGCGCGGGCGACGTGTTCGTGCTGATGGACCCGCCGTGGACCATCGACCGCACCCGCCGCGGCCGCCCCGCCGGCTGGCGCCCGTCGCGCGGCAACCACGGCTACGATCCGATGCTGACCGACATGCACGGGATCTTCTTCGCCGCCGGCTGGGGCGTGCGGCCGGGCTCGAGCCTGGGACGGATCGAGAACGTGAACGTCTATCCCTTCATCGCCCACCTGCTGGGACTGCGGCCCGCAACGGGGATCGACGGGCGGCTGGAGGCGACGGAGCCGGTTCTGCGGCGGTAGGAGATGCCGCGGCGTGGTGAGCTGAGGAGGCTCGTTCGCGGGCCGGCGGGTTGAAACCCGCCGCTGAAACCTCGAAAAGTCCGCCTTCGCGGACTCCGGCGTCGAGATCCGCGCCCAAGGCAGGCATCATCACGGACGCCGAATGTGCATCGTGCGGTTGGGCGGACACAAATCCAGGGGCAGGGTTGAACCCCGCGCCCTACCGTTTTCATCGGCGTGCGCGTGCCGTGAGTTGAGCTCGCCTATCCGCGCAAATCCTGGCGTGCAGTCCGCGAAGGCGGACTTCCCGCAGTTCCAGCGGCGGGTTTCAACCCGCCGTCTTCAGGGCCGGTTCCAAACACCTGGTTCACAGCCGCCGGTACGTGATCCCGCCCCCGATCGAGAGCGCGATCAGCGTCTGCGCAGCCCAGTAGGTGGCGAGCACCAGCGGCTGGGCACCGGGGAAGGGGCGGCGGAATCGGTCGAGCGCGAGCGCCGAGTCGCTGATCACGAACAGGACGCCGCCGAGCGCCGCGAGCACGCCGCTGGAGAGACCCGCCGCGCCGCGCTCGGCCGCCTGCCACGCCATCACCAGCAGCGCCGCGGCGTAGACGATCACCGCTGCCTTCAGCGCGCGCGGCACGTGCGGCAGCAGGATCCAGAGAAGCACCGCCGCGTACACCAGAAAGGGCACGATCACCCACCCCGTCGCCCGCGGCACCGCCCACCCATCCGTGAACGCGCCGATGTACAGCAGGTGCGCAATCAGGAACGCGACCAGCCCGGCCACGAAGCGATCATTCGGCAGCATCAGGAACACGTCGCCGGCGAGCGAGAACACGAGCCCCGCAATCACCAGCGTCACCGGGACCGGCAGCAGGGGCGAATGGTACCACGCCAGCAAGAGGATCAGCAGCGTAGTGAGCGGCTTGAGCACGTACACGCCGCGCCGCCGCCCGCGCGCGGTCGCCACGATCGCAGCCGAGGCGCAGATCGCGATGGCGGCGACGTAGAAGGCCGTGCGGTCCGGTTGGTCGATGATGACGTAGTCCACGCGAAGGCGGCGACCGGTCAGAATCGCGAGGAAAGGTCGAGGAGCCGCCGGCCGGTGGAGCCCGGCACGAGGTGGCGCCCCCAGTAGTGGCTGGCATCATACCGCGTGCCGCGCCGCGTTTCGACAATCATGCTCGAACCGTCGATCTGGATCCACTGCTGGGTCTCACCGGCGGCGGGATCGTTCTCCGCCGCCTCCCATCCGCCGAACGAACCCAGGTACCGGACCACCTCGCGCGCCTTCCGGGGCGTCGCGGAGGCGAGCAGGCAGAAGCCGTATCCGTCCCGGTGCTGGATCGGTCCGCAACGCCACTGGCTGCGCATGCGATCTTCGAAATCGAACGCCGGATCCTGGTGGATCGGACCGTCGATCCAGTAGGCGTACAGGTCGGCGGTGGCCACACCGTTCCGGTCGGCCACGCGGATGAGCCGGTAGGGGATTCCCAGGCCGGACGACCAGAGGCGGATCTCCCGCTCGCCTCGCTGGAGGGTCACGTCGCGCAGCGGACGCAGCCCCATGGCGACCGCGGGCGCATCGTACCGCACCGCCTCACGCGAGCGAGAGGGACGGCCGGGCGGCGCGATGTCGGCGGTGCGGCTGGCAACCGGCTCGGCGCAGGCGGCCAGGACGAGCGCGAGGAGTGCGGAGAGGGTGTGGAGGAGGGTCATGCGGTTGGCTCCGTGCGCGGGTGGGCAGTGATTCAATGTAAACGCCCGGCGCGGCGGATTCCACACGAAAAAAGCACCACCGGCCGCTTGGACCGGTGGTGCTTTTGGTTCTGCCGCTTCCCGGCGCGATGCCGCTAAAGCATCCCGCCGCTCGCGCGGAGAGGTTCGCCTTGTTGCCTCGGCGTTAGCCGACGCGGCGATCGCTTGCCCGTGCCAGGTTGCGAGCAGGAGTCGTAATGGACAAGGGATCACCTCCTTTTTTCGGGTTGGACATCGGGCGTGGACACCGGAGCCTTGCGGCTCCGCACGTCCGCCTGGTGCATCGAGCACAGGCGGCCCGTAACGCTGCAAGCAATCTATCAGCGCTGAGGGTTTTGCGCAAGTGCTTGGCGGGGCCGCAGATACGGCGGGGCGGCCGCTCAGGGCCCGCCCGGCACCGTGATCGACCCCTCCGCGACGAGGACCGACGAGCCGCCGGCCATCACCTGCACGATGCGGCCGCCGAGCTTGAGGGCGCTGGCCTCGATGCGGCTGGGGCGGCCCATCTTCACCCCCTGTTCGATGCTCCAGCCGAAGGTGCCCTCGTCGTCGGGCAGGCGCCCGGCCAGCGAGCCGGCCAGGGTGGCCGCGGCGGAGCCGGTGGCCGGGTCCTCGGCGATCCCCATGTCCTGCGCGAACATGCGGGCGTAGAGCGGGCCGCCTGCCGCCAGCTCGCCCGCGAACAGGTACAGGCTGCGCCCGAACTCGTGCGAGAAGCCGGCGTTCCAGGCGGGGATGTCGAGGGTGGCGCGGTCCACGGCCTCCCGGTCCGCCAGGTGGATGAAGGCGAAGGGCACGCCCACGCTGGCGAACCACGCCTCGCGCACCGCATCGACGTCCAGCGACAGCGCCGCGGCGGCGGTCTGGCGCGAGGGGCGCTCGTACGGGCTCTTCACCTCCGTCTCCAGCTTCAGCCGCGCGAACGCCCGCGTGCCGCTCACGTCCACGTCCACGGATACCGGGCCCACGCCCTCTTCGAAGACGACCGTGCCGGTGCGCGGGATCAGCCCCTCGCGCGCCAGCACCGCCGCCGTGCCGACGGTGGGGTGCCCGGCGAAGGGGAGCTCGTTCGCGGGCGTGAAGATCCGGACGCGGAAGGCGTGCGCGGGATCGCTCGCGGGGAAGACGAAGGTGGTCTCGGAGAAGTTGAACTCGCGCGCCACCGTCTGCATGGCGCGGTCGGACAGCCCGCGCGCGTCGGGGATCACGGCCAGCTGGTTGCCGCCGAACGCCTGCTCGGTGAACACGTCGGCGATGATGAAGCGGTGCGGCATCGGGGGCTCCCGTCGGGTTGAGTATGGAGGCCAAGGGGGATGCGGATCAGCGCGCGACCAGGTCGATCTCCACCAGCGCGCCCAGCGGCAGCGCCGCCACGCCGATGGTGGTGCGCGCGGGGTACGGCTTGGAGAAGTGGTGCGCGTACGTCTCGTTCATCGCGCCGAAGTCGCCCATGTCGGTAAGGTACACGCCCACGCGCACCACGTCGTCCAGGGTGCGGCCGGCGGCCTGGAGCACGGCGGCCAGGTTGTGGAAGGCCTGCTCGGTCTGCGCGGCCACCCCGTGCACCAGCTGGTCCGTGGCCGGGTCGGTGCCGATCTGCCCGCTCAGGAAGATCAGCTCCCCCGCACGGACGCCGGGCGAGAACGGGCCGGGAGACGGCGGAAATCTGTCGCTGGTGATGGCATCGCGGGGCATGGTGATATCCTCGGTGCGAGGTGGGTGGATATGCATCGACCCGGGAGTTCCAGGGCGATTGAAATCGCTGCAACGGCTACACGAAGTCCGCCTTCGCGGACCACCGGAATCTGCGCGCGGGATGCATCTGCGCGCGGGGCGGGCTTGGGCCCGTGCGAAACCGGCCGACGCGCGTCAGAACAACCCCTGCAGCTGGCCGCCGTCCACCTGGATGGCGGTGCCGGTGAGGAAGCTGGCGCGCTCGCTGGCCAGGAAGGCGACCACGGCGGCCATCTCGCGCGGGTCGCCGCTGCGGCCCAGGGGGATGCCGGCGGCGCGGTTGGCCAGCAGCTCGTCCACGTCTTTTCCCTCGCGGGCGGCGCGCATGCGGGCCAGCTCGGCCGCGCGGGCGGTGTCGAAGTGGCCCGGCAGCACGCTGTTCACCAGCACGTGGTCGGGCGCCGCCTCGGTGGCCAGCGTCTTGGCGAAGCCCAGCATCCCCGCGCGCGCGGTGTTGGAGAGGATCAGCCCCAGGATCGGCTGCTTGGCGCTCATCGAGGTGAGGAAGATCACTCGCCCCCAGCGGCGCGCCCGCATCCCCGGCACCGCCGCCTGCGCCAGGCGGATGCTGCCCAGCAGGTTCATCTCCAGCGCGGCGCGGTACTGCTCCTCGCTCGTGGTCTCGAACGTGGTGGACGGCGGCCCGCCCGCATTGGCGACCAGGATGTCCACCGGCCCCAGCGCCGCCTCGGCCTCGCGGACGAAGCGCTCCGCATCGCCCGGGACGGTGACGTCGCCCACGATCACGTGCGGCGGCGTGCCGGTCTCCGCCGCGATCGTCTCCGCTTCGCGGCGCAGCACGTCTTCGCGGCGCGCGGCCATCGCCACCCGCGCGCCCTCGGCGGCCAGTTCGCGCGCGATCGCCAGGCCCAGCCCGCTCGAGGCGCCGGTCACCAGCGCCACCTTCCCCCGCAGCCCCAGCTCCATCGTCATCCCCCGTGCGAGCGTGTCCGCCGGCCGCCGCCCTTGTCCCGCGGCGCGTGATCCATCATCTTCACGGAAGGATACTCGTCAATTAGCTAATTGGCAATATGTCTATCGCAACGGCGATGCGGGCGCTCGCCAACGAGCGCAGGCTGCAGATCCTGGAGTGGCTGAAGGACCCGGTGGCCAACTTTCCGCCCCAGGTGGACGGCGACCTGGTGGAGGACGGGGTGTGCGCGGTGTGGATCGCCGAGAAGCTGGGGGTGAGCCAGCCCACGCTCAGCGAGCACATGCGCGTGCTGACCACCGCCGGCCTGGTGCGCGCCAAGCGCATCAAGCAGTGGACCTTCTACAGGCGCAACGAGGAGCGCATCGCCGAGTTGAAGCGCGAGATCGCCGAGCACGTGTAAGCTGCATCCGCCGGCCAGGTCAAACCCCCGCGAGTGGTGGAGCCGGCGAAATCCGGGGCGGGTGGCCGAGCCCGCGCACCGGCGGCTGAAGCCGCGGCGCCGCGGCAACAACTACGGAAAGCCTCGCAAACCGCGCGAGGCTTCTTCGTGTGCCGCCGAATGGAAAGTTCCTGGGGGCCCGATATGAGACGGGTGGCGCGCCACGACGGGGCCGCGGATGCTCAGGGTGGGAACGGGGAAACAGCGAGCTCCGGGCGCCGCCGGTCAACGCTCGGGCGCCGAAAGCACGAACGGCGGCCTGCGCGGGCCGCCGTTCGCATCGGTCGACCGATCCGTGATCAGCGCTCGCGGCCGTCGCGGATGACGAGGACCACGGGGAGGCCCACCATCAGCATGTGCTGCACCAGGTTGATGAAGAACTTCACGTTGATGTGCGGGAATCCCCGCCCCGCGGCGCTGAGGGGGAGCACCACGTAGTTCATCCCCAGGTACACCACCACGCCGTACAGCAGCCCCACGATCACCGCGCCGCGCGTGGTCGATACCCACCGCCGCAGCGCCGGCGACACGCGCACCGCCACGTAGAAGCCGATCGTCCACAGGAAGGCGACCACCACGTGCAGGAAGGCGCCCAGCACCGCCGTCTGCGTTCCCCCCGCGCGCGCCGCCTGCGGGCCGATCAGCCCCGCCGCGACCGAGTGGAAGAGCTGCTCGGTGGTGATCACCTTCTGCACCACCACCCAGTTCAGCCACGCGTAGAGGATGTCCAGGAACGCCATCACGGCGCCCGCGGCCGCGATGCGGCGCACGGGCACGTGCTCGCGCGAGGGAAGCGGAACGGCAACGGTCGACATGGGGATGCGTCCTCGGTGTTCCGTGGGTGGAGGTGCCGGCCGCGTTCACGGGCCGGCGGGTCGTGGCGGGATGTGGGGGAACGAAACAGGCGGCGGGTTTCTGACCCCCCGCGCGCTTCGGTTTCCGTTCCGGCGGCTGCTCACGTCCGGGCGTGTGCGTCGGGCCAGAGTTCCGCCCGTGAGAATCCAAGGAACGATTCAGCCGATTCGATCAGCTGGCGCACGCTGGATTCCTCCCGGAAGGGAAGGCGGGGAGGGTGGAAGCGGTGGCCGGTCACCGCCTGCTGCGACAGGCTGACCGCGGTCCACATCGCAGCGATGCGGTAGACCTCGGGGGAAGGCTTCTCCGTGAACCCCTCGTCGCCCACGCGCGTGAGTGAAGGCTGCAGCTTGCCCATGCCATGTGGGGTGCACAACAGGTGGGGCATCTCCAGGCGCAGCTCGCCGATCGCATTTTCCTTCTCGAACACCGGCGCGAGCGGAAAATCGGCGCGCACCGCACGGTTGAGGCGCAGCCACGACGGGATCAGCCGTGCGGGGGGCGGCCAGTGAAACTCCTGGCAGATGTCGTTGACCACCCGCGGATAGTCCCGCTCGCAATCGATCACCAGCAGGTCGCCGCGCCGGGCCACCAGGTCCAGCGCGCGCTCGAAGCGCCAGCCGGGGTGCAGGTCGTGCCAGCGCGCGGTGAACTCGCCCTGCAGCGGGTTGAAGAGGGGGTGCAGGTGACTGGTCATGGCCAGGTCGCACAGCGTCAGGAAGGTGTGCCTGAACGCGGTGGGGTGCGTGGCGCCCAGCTTCTGCGCGGCATGGTACGGAAGCGCGAAGTAGATCCCGTGGTACATCGTGTTCTCCGACCCTTCCAGCAGGTCGAAGTACGTGTATGCGGTGCGGGTGTCGGCCGTGAGCGTGGCGTACCCTTCCTGGATCGCGTCCATGCCGTACGGCCGCCCCCACGGATCCAGCGGGCAGGCGTGGCCTGGCAGCGCGGCGTCGATCTGCCATTCGCCGCGGTGGGGGAGCCGGGCGAATGGGGGCAGAGTGGTGACCACCAGCCGGTCCGCGACCCCCACGCACGCAGCGGCAGGCACCACCGGGCCCTGCACGCGCCCCGCCAGCACGTCCAGCGCCTGCTCGGCATTGGCCCAGAGGCGCAGGGGGTAATCGGCGTGGTCGGGCTGCACGCCGGGCGCGATCCCGGCAAGGAGGGGGGCCCGCAGCGGAATCCCGTCCTGGCGGCGGAGTGCCACGCAGCGCTGCACGCACCAGACCTGCGCCAGGTGAATCGCGTTGCAGAACGCCTGCACCGGCGACGCGCAGGACAGCTGCAGGTGCGCCTGTTCGTGGATCACCGTGAATGCCTGCACCAGTTCGTGGAGCACCTCCCGCTTGAGCGGCTTCAGCCCTGGATCGCGCGCTTCACACCCTCGGTAGTGCAGAAGGGTCGCGAGCTCCCTCGCCAACTCCTTGAACTCGGCTTCTGTCGCTGTTTCGTCGCCGCCGAACGCCTTGTAGAGCGACTGGACCACCGCGGGAGCCGCACGCTCGAGGTACTCCACAGCGCCGGCGCCGAGCTCCGCCATGCCCTGCTCACCCATCGACTTGATAGCCTGGGCCAGGCGGCCGCTGTACTCCCGCTCCACCTCGTCCACGCGGTCCATGCGGGCGTGTGCATGGCCGGGATGATCGGCCAGCTCGATGGCCAGTGTGAATGGATGGAAGGTGCCGAGCGTCCTGCCGGCGCCCGCCTCGGCGTACCGCTCCAGGAAGCGCGCGAAATCTTCGAAAGGCGAGTTCGGGTCCACGGCGCGCGCGTGCGGAGGGCGACTGGACGGGCCGCTCGCGGAGGCCGCGAGGGCGGTCAGCGCGGATCGGCGGTCTCGTCAGGGTTGGTGGTTCTGCGGTTCGTTCAGCTTGCAGCCGTGGCGTTCCACCTCCGCGTCAGGCGCAGACCCGGCGGCGGTGGAGTGGATGTCGTCGATGCCGCTGATCGACGTACCGCCCGTCGAGCGGTGTCCCGGTGGGGGAAGGCGTACGACGGGCGGCGGGTTTCTGACCCGGGCCGTCCGGATCAGCGCGGATCGGGGAGCAGCTCCCAGAAGCTCATCGCGGCTGGGTTCCTCGTGCACGAGCGGCTCGTGTACTGCTCGCGGCTGACGGGGATGCCCAGGACGGTGCGCGACACCTCCACGCGCTGCCGGGTGGTGCAGAACTCGCCCGCGGGCGGCGTGCGGAACCGGTCCATCGCCACGTCCAGCCGCGCCGCGTCGCGGTACGAGAGCTCGCCGGAGCGCGTGCGGCTGCGGAAGCCCCGCCCCCGCTCGGTGGCGGAGAAGCGCACGCCGGTGGCCGTTCCGGTCAGCGTGATCCGCGCGCGCGTGCTGGCGAAGCAGCCTTGGGAGGCGAAGCGCACCACCACGTGCTCACCGGGGGCGAGATCGGCGAAGTGTGTCTCGCCACCGTACCGGGCGGGCTGGGCGGCCAGCACCAGCGCGCCGGCCACCAGCGGATGCAGCATCGGGTGGCGGCTCCACCAATCGCGGATGGCTGGAACCAGGCGGCGCATGATCGATCTCCCGGGTTGGGGGCGGCTACCGGCTGACCTCGGTTCCGTCGCTCGCGCCGTTCCACCAGCGCGCCAGCAGGTTCGCGCAGACGCGGCGGCGGTAGTCGGCGGTGGAGCGGATGTCGTCGATCGGGGTGATCTCGTCCATCAGCACGCGCTGCGCTTCTTCGATCGGCGCGCCGCCGGCGAGCGCGGCCTCGGTGCGGGGGAGGCGCACGACGGTGGCCGCGACGCTGCCGAAGGAGATGCGCGGCTGGCGATCCTTCACCGCGGCTACCACCACCTTGCTGATGGCCTGCGCGGCGCGCGTGCCCACCTTGCGGAACCACTGGCCGGCGGGGACGGGGGGGATCTCGATCGCCACGATCAGCTCGTCGGGGCGCATCACCGTCGCCCGATAGCCCGTGTAGAAGCCGTTGAACGGCACGCGCCGCTCGCCCTCCGCGCTGCGGAGCAGGATCACGGCATCCGCGATGGCGAGCACCGGGAGGGTGTCGCCCGCGGGACTGCCGTTGGCCACGTTGCCGGCCAGGGTGCCGCGGTTCTGGATCTGCACGCCACCCACCTCGCGGCAGGCGGCGGCCAGGATCGGCAGGCGCTCGGCGACGATCGGCGAGCGGGCCAGCTCGGTGTGCGTGGTGAGCGCGCCGACCCGCATCCCGCCGTCCACGGCCGTGATCCCGCGCAGCTCGTCCAGCCCCCAGATGTCCAGGAAGCGCGCGCCGGAGAGGGTGCCGAAGTTCAGCGACACGTACACGTCGGTGCAGCCGGCCAGCGGGGTGCGCGGCGCGTCGTCGCGGAGGATCGCCAGCGCCTCGTCCACGGACGACGCCTTGCGCAGGTCCAGCGCGGAGACGGCGGTTCTCACGAGGCCTCCAGGTGGGTGGCCTGGAAGACGGCGCGGTAGATGGCCTCGTAGCCGGTGCAGCGGCACAGGTTGCCGGCCAGCCGCGTGCGCACCTCGTCGATGGTGGGCTCGGGGCCGAGGGTGATCGCGGTCATGATCATCCCCGGCGTGCAGATGCCGCACTGGGCGCCGCCCAGGTCGCAGAACGCGCGCTGCAGCGGGTGGTCGCCACC
>Ga0207706_10003229_pt1 | contig 15628 bp, 14 predicted proteins | sample KBSC53metaG_FD_184318 | JGI IMG/M metagenome (GOLD analysis project Ga0207706, IMG submission 184318) | Corn rhizosphere microbial communities from Kellogg Biological Station, Michigan, USA - KBS C5-3 metaG (SPAdes) (version 2) | ecosystem: Host-associated > Plants > Roots > Rhizosphere > Soil ... | reverse complement strand
ACGCCGGACGGTTCACTCGCTCGATGATTTTCGCCATCGTGAACGTCTTGCCCGACCCGGTAACCCCCAGCAAGACCTGATGCTGCTCCCGTTCGTGTATTCCCCGCAGCAGCGCGTCGATCGCTTTGGGTTGATCCCCTTGTGGCTTGTAATCACTTAGTAATTTGAAATCCATAATCTCCCAACGTCCTACTCACCAAAGCAGTCAATCCGACCCTTGGGCTCGGACCTAACCCGTGCCTCCTCAGTGACGAATTTCGGCACATGGAAATCTTTCTATTATAGCTGGAATGAGACGTGTTGCTGATGGCAGATGTCGTGTTTCGCGCAGCAGAGCGAACGTATCGTTGATCCCTACAGATGGCCACTCCGGCGATTAAACTCACTTCTTCTCTGCTCGCCCCAACAACCCTGCTCGGAACGAGCGCTCGTCAAGGCGGTGCAGAGTCTTCGCCATGTTCGGTCTCAGCAGTTTGTAGTGGTGGATCGTAAACAGATACTCGGCGATGAACCACACCGGTTTTTCCGTGCTCATCCAATGCAGGCGGTCAAAGCGCGCCAAATTTACGGGCCTGGAGAATGTACGCAACGAGCGCTCCCGCCGAAGGTTGAAATATCCCTCGAAGTAGCTCATCGCCAGTTCGCGCAGACTGCGATAGACGGGCTCGCGATACCGGCATCCGGTGTAATTTGACTTGGCGATCGACCCCCAGTGCCCATTGATTCGAAATAGCGCGACGACATGATCCGTATCGCCCTCCGCCTCCAGGTCGAAAATCAACGGCGGATACCCATTCGCACGCAGGGCGGCCGCCGCGAAGATGGCGCCTTCTAGACAATGCGAAGTCTCTTCCTGCAGCACCCGCCGTGGCGACCATGCGGTATCTGCCAGGTGATAGGGCATCTCATCGATAAATCGCTGGATCGCGTGAGGATCTTTCAAGCTGCGCAGCTTGCGAATTTCCTTTGGAGTGAAACCGACGCCATTGGAGGTCATGAATATTGCAGATTGTAAATTTCAGATCGCAGATTGAAAACTAAATTGACGACATTGCGGATACGAGTTAAGCAACGCCAGATCAGATTGACTTCATTGTCGCGAACGATCGACGGATTTCAGAAGCCCGATCTCCGCTCACAACAGCTCTCAACGGTGAATTCGCCAGTTCGTGCGCACTGAAATCCCGATCTTCGGGATGTCAGCCAAACACTTCCGCCAACTCACCGGGTGTGTCGATGAGCACGTCTGGCGGGGCGTCGTCCAAGGTTCGTGGGGCGAACCCGTAAGTCACCCCGCAGGTCCACAACTCCGCATTGCGCCCGGTAATTACGTCAATCGAGGAGTCTCCGATGATAACGGTCTCATCCGACCGGGTGCCGGTCTCTTCCAGCAGGGTATTGACTCCTAAAGGATCAGGCTTCTTGGTATGGAAACTGTTACCGCCATAGACTCGTACAAAAAAATCCCCGAGACCAAGCGCATCGACGATGGCTCGCGATGGATTCACAGGCTTATTCGAGAGCACGGCCATCCGCCTGTCGGAACCATTTTGCGCGTCTCGAATGGCTTCCAAAGCCCCTGTGATTCCCTCATAAACTTGGGTGTGATCAAGTTTGTGTACGCGGTAGTAGGCCAGGAAGTACTCAAGCGCTTCCTGCACGATCCGCTCGTCATCCGGATCACCTAGTGCACGGCGAACCAGCATAGGCGCGCCGTCTCCCACGTAGCTGGCGATCACCTCGTCCGGCAGTTCCGGGCGATGAAAATGGTGGAGCATGGCATTCACGGAATGAACCAGATCCAGGCGGGAGTCGACCAGGGTTCCATCCAGATCGAAAATCAGGAGCTTCATTTGCTTCGCATCAAAAGACCGATTGAACTTAACCATAACTCGAGAGTTCTTGGCTCAAGCTGGGCACGACCAGAGAACCGGGAAAAATCCAGTATATTCGGAAGCTGCGCTCCCGTTTTACAATGTCAGGTTATCATCTGCTGTGGGGTAAAGGGGTGAGATGGCGACCGCTAAGATCGAGCCAAAAGGGTCTAGTACTGCCGTAGAGGACCGGAAAGAGAAGACCTACCAGGGCCTCACCCAGCAGCAATTGATAGACGCGTATCGCATCATGTATCTCTCCCGGAAACTGGACGACCGGGAGATCCTTCTTAAGCGCCAGCAGAAGATATTTTTCCAGATTTCAGGGGCGGGTCACGAAGCAATAGGTATTGCTGCTGCCTTCGCGCTCAAGCCGGCGTACGACTGGTTTTATCCCTACTATCGGGACCGCTCCTTGTGCTTGAAATTAGGAGCAACACCCCTTGAAATGCTGCTGCAGGCCGTGGGTGCTGCTGATGACCCTTCCTCCGGCGGACGCCAGATGCCGTCGCACTGGGGTTATAACCGGCTGAATGTCGTCACCCAATCCTCACCAACCGGAACTCAGATTTTGCAGGCGGTTGGGTGCGCCGAGGCTGGTCTCTACTACGCGCGGCATCCCCAGACTACTCGGAAGGGTAACTCAGATTATCGCGAGTTTAAGCATGTCAGCTTCGAGCCCGATGAGGTGACCTATGTCTCGCTGGGGGACGGCACGACCAGCGAAGGCGAGTTCTGGGAAGCGCTGAACTCCGCGTCGAACCGCAAGTTGCCGGTGGTATTCGTGGTTCAGGACAACGAGTACGCGATCTCGGTTCCAGTCGAGGTGCAAACTGCCGGCGGCAACATTTCTCGGCTGGTTGCGAATTTTCCAAACTTCCACTTCGAGGAAGTCGACGGTACGGATGTGATGGCAAGCTACGCAGCCATGTCGCAGGCCGTTGGTCATGCGCGCGCACGACAAGGTCCGGCCTTTGTTCACGCTCACGTCATTCGGCCGTACTCACACTCACTCTCGGATGACGAACGCCTCTACCGGCCAGAACAGGAACGTCAACGAGACGCACAGCGCGATCCTCTTACCCGCATGCACGGGTTCCTGATTCGAGAGCGAATCCTCGACCAGGACCGAATCAACCTCCTTCATAAGGAAGTTGAGCATGAAGTTCAGGAAGCAACCGATCGGGCTCTGGAAGCGGCGCCCCCGGCCAAGGAATCGATTACAAGATTTGTTTACTCTCCTGACCTGGATCCGACCTCTTCTGCGTTTGAAACTCAGCCCGCGGTAGCACCGGTAGTTGCTTCCACCGATGGCGAACCCAAGAAGGCTCCAGCCCCGAAAACGATGGCCGATCTGATCAACTCGTGCCTCAAAGACGAGATGAGGCGTGACGAGCGGATCGTCATCTTCGGAGAAGACGTCGCCGACTGCAGCCGCGAACAGTATCTTTCCCAAAAATTGATCAAGGGAAAGGGTGGTGTGTTCAAGCTGACTTCGGGTTTGCAGTGTGAGTTCAGCTCCGACCGCGTGTTCAACTCCCCATTGGCTGAGGCCAACATCGTTGGACGTTCGGTAGGTATGGCAACTCGCGGGCTCAAACCCGTCGTCGAAATCCAATTTTTCGATTACATCTGGCCGGCGATGATGCAGCTCCGCGATGAACTACCGCTAATTCGATGGCGGTCCAACAATGCTTTTTCCGCTCCCGCCGTCATACGTGTGGCCATCGGCGGCTATTTGACAGGAGGTGCCATCTATCACTCCCAGTGCGGCGAGAGCATTTTCACCCACATTCCCGGATTGCGCGTAGTGTTCCCGTCCAATGCGCTCGATGCCGCGGGTTTGCTCCGCACCGCCATTCGTTGTGACGACCCAGTCCTCTTCCTCGAGCACAAGCGTCTTTATCGCGAAACCTTTGGGCGGGCCCCTTATCCCGGCCCCGATTACATGGTCCCCTTTGGCAAAGCTAGAGTGGTTCAGACAGGCAACCACGTTACTGTGATCACCTACGGCGCCGTAGTGCCGCGAGCGCTCCAGGCGGCACAGAAATTACAGCGGGAGCATGGACTGACCGTCGAATTAGTGGATTTGCGCACTCTGAGTCCTTATGACTGGCAAACAATTTCTGCGTCGGTGAAGAAGACGAATCGCGTGATCGTCGCTTACGAGGACTCCTTGAGCTGGGGATACGGTGCGGAAATCGCCGCGCGCATTGCCGACGAGCTTTTCGAAGACTTGGATGCCCCCGTGCGTCGCGTCGCGGCCAAGGACACCTTCGTTGCCTACCAGCCGCAACTCGAAAATGCGATTTTGCCTCAGACTGAAGATTTGTTGCGGGCCATGAAAGAATTGGCCCAATACTAGCTGCAGCAGAAACCGCTGATTGCTTACTTAATTGGCTTTTTCAGCGCGCGTCCGCCGCCACGCACCCCATCAAGCGAAATCGGCCCAGCCCCGAAAAAGATCAGCGCAAATGCTATGGCTGCAAGGGCCAGTGGGAATTCGTATCCGCCCTGCCCCGTGAGCCCGTTCTTCCAGTGCACTTTCCAGATCACTACGATCAAATCGACAAGAATCGCGAGACTCGACACCCGGGTCAGCAATCCCAGGATTACGAATATCCCGCCTCCAAACTCGGCTAATGCTGAGAGATAAGCCAGCCACCCGGGCATGCCCAGGCTGCTTACAAAGTGTACGTGCCGCTGCAGTCCGCCAAAAACTTTTGGATACCCGTGTGCGATCATCACAATGCCCAGAACCAGTCGCAAGACGAGTAGTGCCAGAGGCTGAAGTCGATCAAGTAAACGCAACGTTTCCTCCGAGTAGGCAAATAGGGTAACTCACGGACGATGCTGGGGAAAGTGAGCAGGCGGAGACGGCGGAATTGCTGATCTCTGATTGAAGATTTCAGATGCATTGATTCAGGAATGGACGGATTTATCTATTCTCGAATTCAGGTCGAAATAACGAATTCGCTAATCTCATAATTTGTCAACTCGAACAGCTCTAAATCAAGAAATCAGACGAATGTGCAATCTGAATCCAGCTTCATGCGACCGTATACTCGACCTTGATCCCGCGCCCTGCCATCTCTTCGAGGAACAACTCGGCCGGCACGTCTCTTTCCTGCAGAATGGCGCCACGCTGCGTTATTGCGCCGGAAACCAGCATCTGCAACACGATTGAGGCAGGGAATGCAGTTGTTCTCATCATCGCGCTCATGTCAGTTTTCGGGTCGTAATGGTCTACCAGAGTGAACGATGCGACGCGTCCCTTAAGATGAGCTCCGAGCAGACCGCGTACACCGGCGGAACTGATGGATTCATGCGCCTCAATCCTCATGATGCACACGTCCGGTCCTTTGCCTGCGAACTTGCCTTCAAAGATCTTCGACATCAGCGCTCGCGGTGCGATCTGAGTCCCATTCACTCTCATCTTTTCACTTGAGAAAAGACCAAGCTCTTTCAGCTCGCACAGCAAATCGTAGTGCCCTGGGTAGCGCAGCGTTTTCTCGAAACACTCTCCCACGCGCCCTTCAAAGGTTTCCGGCAGCGTAGAGGTCCCGCCCGAAGTGTGAAACGCGATCAGCGGCGAAAATCCAGGCATGTGGAATTCTTCCGGCTCGGTCAGCGCCTCGATCGTCGCGAGCTTGCCTTTGCGCAAAATTCGAGCGGGCTCGGCATATTCATTGATGAGTCCTTCTACTGAAAACACAAGTTGATAGTGGAACGGAGGCATCGGTCTTTCCGGCAGGCCTCCTACGTAAAGCTTGAGTGCATCGGCCCGGCCGCCGAGGCGGCGCACCAGTTCTCCCCCCAGGATTGAAGCCATGCCTGGCGACAAGCCACAATCGGGTGCGATGGCCACACCGCGCTCTTCAGCTTTTTTCGAAAGCGCGAGTTCTTGCCTTACTACCGTATTGTTTCCGCCCAGATCCGCGAAGTGACAGCCTGCTTCGATCGCGGCTTTCGCTAGTCCAAGATTCAAGAAATAGGGAACAGCTGACAGCACGCCATCGTGGCCATGCATGAGCTTGGCAGCTGCGTGTTCATCGACGGCGTCCAACTCGGCCGCTCGAACCTTCTCTTCGCCTGTGATTCGATTTACCCTGGCAGCTACGTCGCGCGCCCGCACGCCATCATTGTCGGCCAGCATCACCGACTGCACTTGCGGCCTGCGCGCCATGTCGTAAGCTGCTGCCGAACCCATCATTCCTGATCCAATCACGAGCAATTTCATGGAGATCTCCTATTCGCTTCCAGCGCCGCATGCGCGCAACCCTTGAATGTATGAGAATTCGCAGCACGGCTTCAGTGAGCCCGATCACACGTAATGAGGGCTGGCGAGCCGTCCCTGACGCAAACCGGAGCGAGTGTCGAGACTTAACTCCGCCGGCAGTGATAGAGCAGACCGCACAAAAAAAACAAGAGCCGCCCCTCAGGACGGCCCAGCTTGTACATCACTTTCGGTGTCGTGTCCTTCAGTTCTTTGCGGTTACTTCTCGACTCTCAGCCCTTCTTTGCCGTTTCGAACTGGTCGTGCCCATAGTACTCATAGGCCGACATGGGTTTCTCGCCACCTCGGTTCCAAATCCGGCTGTCTTCGGGCAGCTTCCCAAGCGCGCGTGCCATTTCTCGGATGTGCGCCGCCGCGGTTCCGCAGCACGCCCCGATGTAATTAATCCCGATCTGCTGGGCTTGAGTCGCATAGTCCCCCATCTCCTTGCGCGTAAGCTGCAATGGGTCCAAAGCGACCGGAAACTCGGGCAAACTCGTGAAATCAGGCTTCTCTTTAGGTGTCCGAAACGCGACTGGCTGGCATGCCAGAAAGCCAGATACCGCCTTGCGCATTTTTTCCATGGAAGGCAGCATATGCTGCGGGGGACGAAGGCAATTCATCCCAACGATGTCTGCTCCGGCGTCGATCAAAGCCTTTGCCGTCTCCTCCGCGGACTTGCCCTCCGCGGTCTCATCTTTGTTCTCAAAACAGACGGTGACCATCACGGGTAGCCCTGTCTTTTTACCCCGCTCCACCGCGATAAGCGCTTCCCCCAGCCAAGAGAAGGTTTCTCCGATTACGAAGTCGATGCCCTCGTCCACTTGTACCGCCAGCTGTTCGTCGAAGGTCTTGCGCACGCGGTCGGCTGCCGATTGGCTGCCCGGCTCGTACATCCACGTAAGGCTTAGATTTCCCGCCACCAGGCACCTGTCGCCAGCCACCTCTCGCGCGATCCGCACCGCAGCGCGATTGAGTTCCTCGAGACGGTTTTCGAGACCAACTGTGGCGAGTTTGTCGCGGCTGGCATAGAACGTGAGGGCTTGCAGCACCTCGGACCCTGCCTCACGAAACTCCACATGTAATTCGCGCAGCGCTTCCGGATACATCAGCGCCACTTCCGGCGTGAACGGACCCGCGCGAACCCACCCGCGTTTCTCGAGTTCCAGCAGATAGCCGCCGTCGCCAAGTACAGGGCCCTCTTTGAGACGTTCCAGAATGCCTTTCTTTTTCATGAAAGCTCCTTCCCCATTCATCAGATTTCTTGTTGCGCTAAATAAAATGCGCAATGAAGCCTTTGGCTCTCTTCAGTCGTCCTGATACTCGTAATCGGCCTTGATCGGCTTGCCTTCGGCGAATCGGCTGGGCCGAAAAGAACTGATGTCCACTGATGTCGCCTTCCCGTCCAGCAACACTTCCGACATAACCACGCCTATGGCGGGCGAGATCTTGAATCCCATTCCCGAAAATCCAGCGCAAACATAGAGCCCTTTAACGCCCGGCACTTCCCCCAGCATGGGGCGAGAGTCGGGAGTCATGTCATAGACTCCCGTAACGCCGTGCATGACTTCCGCGTTTTCCAGTGCAGGAACGCGGCGACAAGCTCGATCAATCAGCGTTTCGAGCGACTCGTCGGAAGCGCGCTGCGGAAAATTTTCAGGATCGACTCCACGCTGGCCGTAGAAGTCGCCTACGAGGAATTTGTCGCTTCCGTCGGAGCGGAAATAAGTAGCTGTGCCGGAATCGATGCACGCGCAGCCGCCACTCTTCATTCCTGGTGCATTCTTAAGAATCGCAACATGGTGGAACTCAGTCTCAATAGGCAGGTCACATCCGGCGTCCTTCAGCAGAGGCCGCGTCCACGGCCCGGTTGCAACTACCACCTTGGGCGCGTCAATTGACTCTGTGCCGCTTGCCACACCGCGAATCTGACCTCCGCCGCTGCGCAGTCGGCTGGCTGCGAGACGTGGCACATAGGTCACGCCCATCTCCCGGGCGCGATTCAGGAAATCGTTGGCAACTCCCGCACCGTCTCCATAGCCTGAGTCTGGTTCGTAAGCAGCCAACTCGACATCGTCCAACTTCCAGTCGGGCTCAAGCTCGTGCAGTTCTTTGTTCGTGATCAGGTGAACGTTGACGCCGAGCTTCTTCTGCATTTCTGCATTGGCGCGCAGTCGTTCGCTTTCCTCGGGCGCCACTATGCGCACAAAACCAGTCTTGCGGAAGTCCCCTGGTTCGCCCACGATCCCCTTCCAGTTCTGAAACATCCTCAAACTGAGCACTGCTAGCTGAACTTCCGGCGGGTAGCTGTAATGCATCCGGATCAAGGCTGAGGATCGACCACTCCCGCCCCGCCCCACATGGTCTTTCTCGAGCACTACAATCTTTCCAGCCTTTCGTTTCGCTAGTTGAAAGGCGATCGAGGCTCCCATTACTCCCGCGCCGAGAACGACGATGTCAGCCGTCTTGGGAACAGTGCTCACGCGACCGCTCCCTTCCTGCGCACTATCTTCCAATCGCGAAGGACCTGGCGTGCAGCATTGTGCCCGGGGGCGCCCGTGACCCCACCGCCCGGGTGAGTACCCGCACCACACAGATATAGCCCAGCAATCGGCATGCGGTACTGCGACCATCCTGGTACCGGACGCATGAAAAACAACTGCTCCAGTCTCAAATCGCCGTGGAAAATGTTGCCTTCCGTTAGCCCATAAGTGCGCTCCAGGTCCAAAGGCGTGAGGACTTGCCGCGTCAGAATCGAATTTGGAACATTAGGCGCATGCTCCCCAATTTTTTTGACCACACGGTCGCCAAGCAGTTCGCGATTCTCGTCCCAGGTTCCTTGGCGCAGATGGTAGGGCACGTACTGCACGAAGCAGGTCAGAACATGTTTACCCGTGGGAACGAGCGAATCGTCCGCATTGGAGCAGACAACGCAATCGACCCAGAGTTCTTCGGGAATGTCGCCGAATTTAGCGGTGTCGTAACATTTTTCCGCGAACTCCAGTGAGGGCACAATCGTGTAGAAGGTCCGTTCCAGTGGCGTGTACTGTGCGGGCGTGCCGGTGAATCGAGGTTCTTCCGAGAGCACCATATTCACCTTGGCACAAGGACCCTCCATCTTGATACCGCGTATGGCATGTAAGAACTCTCCGGGCAATTCGGACGAGTCCACCATTTTCAGGAACGTTCGCTTCGGGTCCGCATTTGATAAAACCAACTTACTTCGAATCTCCGTTCCATCTTCAAGTACGACGCCCCGAACTTTGCCATGCCGCGTATCGATCCGGGCAACGGGGGCTGAAGTGCGAATCTCGACTCCAAGCTTTTGTCCAGCTGCGGCCAGAGCCTGCGTGATGGATCCCATCCCGCCCATCACGTGTCCGTAGAACCCTTGAACCTCTTCAGCGCCTCCGCTCAACAAATGAAAGAGAAGTCCGATGGCAGTTCCCGGCTGATAGGGTCCGCCGTGCTTCCCGTAAACGTTGTTAGCAAGAAAGAGAGTTTTGATGACTTCCGACTCGTAATTGTGATCGAGGAATTCACCTAAGCTCCCCGTTAGAAACAAGATCAATTCAGCGAGATCGCCATTCGTTATGGAGCGAAAGCGCTTACCTACGCGAAATAGGTCGGCCCATCCCTGCAGGCTTCCCGTTTCGATCTCGGGCGGAGGCTCTAAGAAGAACGGCTGCAGATAGCGCGCGAGTCTCTTGAGCTGATCGTCGACTCGCACGAATGTGTCGGCGTCTTTCACGGAGTACTTGCGGAACTCCGCAACGGCTCGCTCCCGTTCCGCCCACCACGGGACGACTTTGCCGTCCGGAAACGCAACCTGTATCGCAGGATCGCAGGGAACCATGCGTAGTCCGAATTCTCCCAATCGCAGGTCGCGAATCACTTCCGGACGCAGCATGCTCGCGATATACGAAGTTGTCGAAACCCGGCAGCCCGGCGCAATTTCTTCTGTTACGCAACAGCCGCCCACGATTTCGCGCCGCTCTAAAACGAGCGTAGACAATCCAGCGTGAGCCAGATAGGCTGCGGCTGTCAGGCCGTTATGGCCCGCTCCAACTACAATCGCGTCGTAAGTTTTTGATGACGTCACGGGCAGATAATCTAAATTGACCGCAAGTCAAGGGAAGAGAGCTGCGGGCCGATTTACATTACCGCAAAAGCGCGAAAAATAGAATTGCAACTAGCGCCCTTTTTGCGATATTGTTCCGTGACTTGAGGTCAATATGAGCGGAATCGCCAGCAGCCTTGCCACCCCTCCTCGCTACCGTCGCAACGTGCCCCCTCGTCCTCGGACGGAAGCCAAACGGTCGCGCATCATCGATTTGGCTATGCGTCACTTTGCCGAGCAGGGCTATCACGCGGCTCGCGTAGGAGATATCGCTTCCCAGCTAGGCATTGCTAAGGGCTCCGTCTTTCAGCACTTCGGAACCAAGGACGGTCTGTTCTTCGAGGTGTATAAGAAAGCCGTGCGTTCGCTGCCCTCGTACCTCGACGCGCCTGCAGACGTACAGCAGCGCGGTTTCTTCGAAGTGCTGCGTTACTGGCTGGTCCGTACCGAGCACCTGCTGCACGAGGATTGGATTCCTTATCGCATCTCCTTACTTGGCAATTACGGCACCGACCTCACGCTCAAACGTGAGATCAATCGTTTCCTGCTGGCCGAGGACCCATACGGCAACGTTGCTTTCGTTCGCTTTGGTCTAGAGCGGGGCGAATTGCGCAAGGATTTGGATCTGGAAATGATCGTCTCCATTCTCGACTGGACAATGGAACGGTTCCAGGATGCACTGCTTACGGAGGAACTTGATCCCGGCCTATTCCGCAAACATGGCGAGTCACCGGAAAAGAAAGAAGCCCGCATCAACCAGTTCCTGGATGTTCTGAAGAGGGCCATTGGCAATTAACATCGATGAAGTCGCCCATCGAACTGAGAGCGCGCGCCTCACAACTTGAGATTGATAATCGAAGATGACACTGGTGAGAACGAAAAATGATGACCCAAGGGATTGCTGAGATCCTCGCGTTGTACAACGATCGTGCTCCATTAGCGGAAGCATCGACTATTCCTTCCCCCTGGTATGTGGACGCCCGTGTTGCAGATCTGGAATTGGAGAATGTGTTCAGCAAAACATGGCAAGTCATTGGGCGAACCGATCAGATTCAGAAGCCCGGGGACTTCCTCACCTTTACGGTTGCCGGCGAGCCGATTGTCGCTGTGCGTGGTAGTGACGGACAGCTTCGAGCTTTCTATAACGTGTGCCGTCACCACGCCGCCGCCGTCGTGACCGAGTCTTGCGGCCATGCTCAAATCCTGCACTGCCCGTATCACGGCTGGAATTACGGTCTCGATGGCTCTCTAAAAGGAATGCCCGAATTTGAAGGCGTCAAAGGCTTCGACCGCAGCGCCAATGGATTAGTGCCGGTCAAAGTAGCGACCTGGGAAAAATTCGTCCTGGTTAATCTCGATTCCAATGCTGAACCGGTGGAACGCTTTTTGGGCCGCATCATGCAACGCATGGCTCCGCTGGAAGTAACGAAATTGCATTATGTCGCCTCACGGCAGTATGACATTGCCTGCAATTGGAAGGTGTTCGTCGACAACTATCTCGATGGCGGCTACCATGTTCCGCATCTGCACAAAGGTCTCAACAGTGTTCTCGACTATAAGCAGTACACCATAGAAAACGAAGACCGCTATTGTCTGCAATCCAGTCCCATGGTGTCCTCCGATGAAGATGCGGCAACGGGTGCGACCCGCAAGGGCGACCGCGCCTGGTACTTCTGGCAATATCCCAACTTCATGATTAACTGCTACGCCGGTTACATGGATACCAATCTGGTGATTCCGGTCGATGTCGACCATTGTCGGGTGATTTTTGACTTCTACTTCGGCGAGGTTGCGACCGAGGCGGCGCGAAAGTACAACGAAGAGTCCATTGCGGTAGGCGATCGGGTGCAGTCGGAAGATCTCGGCATTTGCGAAGCTGTGCAACGCGGACTGAAATCGAGAGCCTATGGCGCTGGGCGGCTGTCCGTGCGCCGCGAAGCCGGGGAGCATCTGTTCCACCGTTTGCTGGCTGCTGATTTGAAGGGACAGAGCCGATCCGCAATTGCGGCCGATTGATCTCGAGGCACTCTCCCCAACCGTTCATTCACTTCGGTAATCTCCTTATCTTTGCTACCTCTGTTCGATACTCGCAGAGGACATGGCATACCTCCCCCAATTGAACGATACCCGCCGTCCTGCCCGCGTACGACTTGCTGATGTGACGCCCGCAGTCCTCCGCTCTCCTGATGGTGGTTGCACCACCGGCGAACTTCAGATTGTTTCTCTTTCAGGCGGACTGCTGGGCATTCGCACGCCTCTGCATCACGGTGCCACGGTGAAGCTAATGTTCCTCACGCCGACCGGACCCGTGCTGGGCGCTGCCGAAATGCTCAGCCCTGTAACCCACTGCCAGCAACCATTTCGGTTCACCGGAATTGGCAGCGAAGACTTACGCCGCCTGCAGACTACGATCCAGACCTTCTTGTATCCCAAAAACGACGAGGATGCCTGGATCGCCAAGTATCGTGCCGCGGTTGTGCAAGTGGAACCGCACCGCCCGGGAATCCCCCGCGCTCTTCTTTGGACCTTCACGCTGGGGCTGCTGGGTTTGGGAACCACTTTCCTTGTCCTCCATTCTCGTTTGATCAGATGATCAATGCTCTCCTCGACAAATACGCGCCGCTGGGCACGCCATGAGGCGGATCTGCCCGTGCGCGTGGCTGCCGTGGGTACTCTGACGCGTACACCGGTCCCCGGTCGTGGAACTGAAATTAGCGCTGGCGGCATGGCGGTCTACGTGGGAATCGAGTCCCGGCCCCACGACCTGATCGAGATCGAGTTCCATTCCTCCCTGAATGCATGCGTCACCGGAGTTATTCGCAATCGCTCCGGCTACTGTTATGGGCTCGAATTCCTGAGTCCTCTTGTCCTGGAGAAGGGCTCCGAAGATCTACCGCCATGGCCCAAGCCCGACGCCGATGAGCCCAGCGATGTTCTCACCCCTGAAGCGATGAAGGTTTTCGAGGCAATCAAGTGCACGCACGGAGATGCTGCGGCTTACGCACTGCTCGCGCGGGTTCTCGAGATGGATAGCCGGCCCGCCGAGTCCCGCAAGGCAATCATCAAAGCGCTGGCATCATTTGTTCGCCTGCGGAACGAGAGCCTTCGCGGCAGGCGAGCAACCATTCAACGTCTTCGGAAGGAATTGGACATTTTTCGCGTGGTCTCTTCCATGTTGGCGGAGGCTCAGGAAACGGGCCGCGTTGATCCGCGGCTAACAGAACTCATCTGCGCCATGCCCCATCTGCTCAGACGCTGAGGATTTCTTAGGTCGCCTCCGGCCCGATTGTGGCCACGAAGTACTGCGCTGGCTCGTTCCCCGCGTTGCGAATCCCGTGTTCATCACCACCCGCAGCGTAGGCCGCGCCGCCTGGGCCAAGCTTGGAACTCTTGCCGTTGATGGTGACTTCCACCGTACCTTTCATGATGAAGAACAACTCGTCGCCGGGATGCCGATGCGCGGGATGGGGTGCACCTCCAGCTGGCAGGATCGTTTCGTGAATCTCCATTGGCACGGCGTTGTAGCCTTTGCCCATCACGAGCCGCCGGAATTCCGCTCCGTTATCGGCCTTTTCTACTGGGAGTTCTTTGAAATCGGCGGCCTTCGACGAGATGCGAGTTTCATCCGCATTCAGGCCAAGAGCGAGGAACGGGAGCAGACCACACAGTTGACGGCGGGAGATTCCCATAATTTTCTCCGTAACGAAATTGCCGTCATTGTAAAGCCAGTGTCAAAATGAAAACCACTGCCTCACGGCTCCAGTTCAACCTCCGTCATGTTAGGGGCTCACGCCGCCCGTTTGGATTTCTCCACTTTCTTTCGCTTGATGTTCGGAGGCGTTTCTTCGATGCCATTGAGTGACCGGGTGCACGCGACAATTGACGCGTGTACCTTGCGCACGCGAAGATAGCCAGTTCCCGAAGAGGTTCAAATGCGTAGTGGTTGCCGTCGGCTGGACATCTCGTCTCTTCTTCTCGTCGCTCTATTGACTTGCTGTGCTGGTGCCTTCGGACAAGCCCCGTCCCGCGAAAGCTTCGGACTGCTGCCCTGGTCGCAGCAGATAGCCGTGCGTGAACGGTGGCTGGAAAAGCATCACCAGTTGATCCTGCCCATGATGCGAGCGCATGGCGTAGACATGTGGATTGTGGTCAACGAGGAGTTTCACAACGATCCCCTTACGGAGTTTATTGCCCCTCCTCGGCCTTATGCCGGTAATCGCGATTTCTTCGTATTTGTCGACGCCGGAGCCAAAGGCTTGCGCAAGATTGCTGTGACTGGCTACGCCGAAGACAATCTGAAGAGATTCTTCGAAGCGCCCGATGATCCCCGACCCGCAGAGAAGGTTTTGCCCGAGCTATACCAGCAATTTAAGCCCAGAAAGATTGCCCTAAGCTATGGCGCCCAGCGCGGTGTGGAGCGCAGTCTTACCTACGATACCTACAATTTCATCGCTGAAAAGATGGGCTCTGATGCCGCACAGCATTTTGCGCCAGCAGCCGACCTGATCGAAGACTATCTCGATACGCGTATCCCGGAAGAGTTCGACACATACAAGAAAATGGTGCAGTTGACCGACTCTTTGACGCGTCGGGCCCTCTCACGCGAAGTGATCAAGCCCGGACAGACAACCGTCGGTGACGTGCGCAGATGGTTCTATGATCAGCTGGGAAACTACGGAGTTGGTACATGGTTTCAACCCGATCTGCGTGTCCAGCGGCGTGGCATGAAAAACGACATCTCCCGCGGATTTCTGGCGGTGGCTCCGGAAAGCCGGGTGATTGAACCTGGTGACCTGGTGCATGTCGATTTCGGGATCACCTACATGGGACTCAATACAGATTGGCAAAAAGTTGCCTATGTTCTCCGGGACGGAGAAAACGATGTCCCCGCGGGCTTGAAACAAGCGTTGAAGAACACAAACGAACTACAGGATGCGCTCACGATGCGAGCCGCAAGGCCCGGTCGCTTAGCCGGTGAAGTCTATAAACAGGCTATGCAGGAGACCCGGGAGAAGGGAATCGAAGCCCAGATTTATAGTCATGCCATCGGCAATCAAGGGCACGGCTTGGGACCGGGAATCGACTTCCGAGCCGCGAAACGCGCTGATTTGGGTGAAAACCAGGGCAAACGCTTGAGAAATGGCTCCTACATGTCGATCGAGCTGAATACACTGACTCCGGTTCCCGAGTGGGACAACCAGAAGGTTTATGTGATGGAGGAGGACGATGCCTACCTTACAGACGATGGGTTCAAGTTCTTCCTGCCGCGCCAGGAGCAGTGGTACGTAATCAAGTAAACATATTGGAGGACCCGAGCTCACTTCTTGCGGCGTCAGGTCCTCTCCGGTTTGTGGATAA
>Ga0207706_10003226_pt1 | contig 15653 bp, 14 predicted proteins | sample KBSC53metaG_FD_184318 | JGI IMG/M metagenome (GOLD analysis project Ga0207706, IMG submission 184318) | Corn rhizosphere microbial communities from Kellogg Biological Station, Michigan, USA - KBS C5-3 metaG (SPAdes) (version 2) | ecosystem: Host-associated > Plants > Roots > Rhizosphere > Soil ... | reverse complement strand
AATCATCGCTTTCATCATGTATCTACCGATGAAGTGTACGGAACATTAGGCGACACAGGTTTGTTTACAGAAGAAAGTTGTTATGCGCCCAATTCTCCTTACTCTGCAAGCAAAGCATCATCTGATTTTTTTGTGCGAGCTTATGGTGAAACATTTCATCTTTCTTATGTTATCACAAATTGTTCAAACAATTATGGTCCTAATCATTTTCCTGAAAAACTTATTCCTCTTTTTATAAACAATATCATCAACAAAAAACCTTTGCCTGTTTACGGTAAAGGAGAAAACACACGGGACTGGTTATATGTAATTGATCACGCAAGAGCAATTGATGTTGTTTTTCATAAAGGAAGGAACATGGAGAAATACAATGTCGGTGGTTTTAATGAATGGAAAAATATTGATGTTGTAAAACTTTTATGCAAACTGCTTGATGAGAAATTAGGAAGGTCTGAAGGTGAAAGTGAAAAACTTATTGCTTATGTTACTGACAGACCCGGTCATGATCTTCGTTACGCAATTGATGCGTCGAAGATCAACAAAGAATTAGGTTGGCAGCCCTCTGTAACTTTTGAAGAAGGATTAAGTGCAACAATTGATTGGTATCTCGCTAACCAGGAATGGCTGAAACATGTAACCAGTGGCGATTATCAGAAGTATTACGAGAAACAGTACGCAGAGAGATAATTTGAAAATTTGTCAGTTTGAAGATTTGAAAACGTGAATGTGAAAATGTGATAAATGTTAAAGTGTGAAAATTAATGAACGCGTTCCGGATAATTGTTGAACAAAGAACAAAAAGTACAAGAGTGCGACGCAAGAAAAGTAAAATAGTAGTAAACCAGTTTGGATCAAAATAAAAAATCTAAATTAAGCATGCGGGTTGAAGCAACACCTTTAAAAGACTGCTTTATAATTCACGACACATTTTTTGAAGATAGTCGCGGTTATTTTTTTGAAAGCTTTAATGAAAAACAATTTATTCAACTAACTGGCATCAATATACATTTTGTACAAGATAATCAATCATGTTCAACAAAAGGTGTGTTGCGTGGGTTACATTTTCAATGCGGTGAATTTGCCCAGGCAAAGCTTGTAAGAGTATTGCAGGGCGAAGTACTTGATGTTGCTGTGGACATAAGAAAAGATTCACCAACGTTCGGGAAACATTTTGCAATTGAACTGTCCGGCACTTCAAGAACACAATTATTTATTCCTCGCGGATTTGCACATGGATTTGTTGTATTGAGCAATACCGCAACTTTTTTTTATAAATGCGATAACTACTATAACAAACAATCAGAAGGCGGTATTATATATAACGATGATTCATTGCAAATTGATTGGCGATTGCCGGAAGAACAATTAAGTTTAAGCGATAAAGACAAAAACAATCCTTCACTGAAAAACATTTTACACACATTATAATGAAAGGAATTATTCTCGCAGGCGGCTCAGGCACACGTTTGTATCCAATTACAAAAGCGATAAGCAAACAAATAATGCCTATCTACGATAAGCCGATGATCTATTACCCGCTCTCGGTGCTGATGCTTGCCGGCATCCGTGAAATACTTATTATTACCACTCCTGAAGATGCGACACAATTCAAAAAATTATTAGGCGACGGGTGTGCTGTCGGATGTTCTTTTTCTTATGCTGTGCAGGAAAAACCGAACGGACTTGCACAAGCTTTTGTGATTGGAGAAAAATTTATCGGGAATGAGAAAGTTGCGCTGATACTTGGTGATAATATTTTTTACGGTTCAGGTTTCAGCAAACTCGTTCAGTCCTTTAATGATGTAGAAGGCGCAGCAATTTTTGCCTATGAAGTAAACGATCCTGAAAGATATGGTGTGGTTGAGTTTGATGAAAACTTTAAAGCGCTTTCCATTGAAGAAAAACCAAAGCAACCAAAATCAAATTATGCTGTTCCGGGTTTATATTTTTACGATAATAATGTAGTGGAGATCGCAAAAAATATTCCTCCGTCAGCACGGGGAGAATATGAAATTACTGATGTGAACAAAGTGTATCTGCAAAGAAAAAAATTGCAGGTGGGTGTGATGAATCGCGGGACTGCATGGCTTGACACAGGAACATTCGATTCACTGAATGATGCAAGTGAATTTGTCCGCGTAATTGAAAAGCGACAGGGTTACAAAATTGGTTGTATTGAAGAAGTTGCTTATCGCATGGGTTATATTGATCAACATCAATTGTTCAGACTTGCGGATTTACATAACAAAAGTGGCTACGGCGAATACCTGAGGAAGGTGAAATAAATTTTGAAAATTTTGGAATTGGGAAATTTTGAAATTGATTGATGCATTCTCGACGCAGTACGAGAGAGCGACGCAAGAAATGTTTAATAGCAGTACAAAAGCCTGGCACATAAAAAATAAAAAGCAACCTTTTGAGGCTGCTTAATCAATAAGAGAAAGTTTTTCTATCAATAATCTCCCAAAGGAGTTGGAGGCAATTGCTCGAGTGCTTTTGCAAGCTGCTCATCATTTGGAGCCACTCCATGCCACTCGTGATGACCTTCCATATAATCAACTCCTTTTCCCATCACTGTCTTCATCAAAATGCAAACGGGCTGACCTTTGCCTGTTAATGATTTTGCCTTTGTAAGAGTTTCTACAACATCTTCCATTTCGTTTCCATTCATCTCAATCACCTTCCATCCAAACGCATTGAATTTTATATGAAGATCGCCGGTGTTCATTACCTTCACAGTAGGTCCATCAATTTGCTGACCATTCCAATCAACTGTTGAAATAAGATTGTCCATTTTGAAATGTGCGGCGCTCATAATTGCTTCCCAATTTTGTCCTTCATCAAGTTCGCCATCGCCATGCAAAGAATAAACAAGATGATCATCGCCATTTAATTTTTTTGCTTTCGCTGCGCCAATCGCAACACTCATACCTTGTCCTAAAGAGCCACTTGCTACTCTTATACCCGGTAAATGTTCTGCTGTTGCGGGATGACCTTGTAAACGGGAATTAATTTTTCGAAAAGTAGCAAGCTCTTTTACGTCAAAATATCCTGAACGTGCAAGCGTTGCATACCATACGGGAGAAATATGACCATTTGATAAGAAGAAAATATCTTCATTAATCCCATTCATGTGAAAGTTGGGATCGTGCTCCATTATTTTAAAATAGAGCGCTGTGAAAAATTCGGTGCATCCGAGTGAACCGCCGGGATGGCCGCTTTGAGCGCCATGTACCATTCTTACAATATCCCTGCGAATTTGAGCAGCTATTTCTTTTAGTTTACTGAGGTCTTCCATTGGTCTTTTTATTTTTGCGTTTGCAAAACTAAGGGATAAAATTATTTCATCTTGTTAGTAATTTTTAATCACAATAAATCGTTAGTATTCGAAATTTATATCATACATTCGCCAAGATTTTTTCAATCCTATTCGCAATAATTTAATTGATTCTTAAAAACACACAGCATGGTTTTAGTTGCAGCCGGAATGTTTATAGCCTACGTTATCACCTTTTTCTTAATGCCATTTATCATTCGAATCGCAAGAGTTAATAAGCTGTTTGATCTTCCCGATGAAAGAAAAACGCACACTTATCCGGTGTCTTCCCTTGGAGGTGTAGGTATTGTTTCAGGACTTGCAATAAGCCTTTTATTGGTTTCGGATTTTAAATTGGAGGACGCCGAGTTTCAATATTACCTCGCAAGTTTTTTCATCATTTTCATTATTGGTGTCATTGATGACATATTTGTTTTAAGAGCCTGGAAAAAATTGTTCGGGCAACTTTTAGTAGCATCACTTTTAACTGTAAAAGCACATTTGCTTATTACAAACCTGCAGGGCTTCGGAGGCATCTTTGCAATAAATACTCCGATTTCTTACCTCCTCACCTTCTTTACAATTCTTTTGGTGATCAACTCTTTTAATTTAATTGATGGTGTTGATGGTCTTGCTGCATCACTTGGATTGGTTTCTTCTCTTTCTTTCGGTTTGTATTTTTATATAAACGGAAATATACCTTTTGCCATACTTGGCTTTGTTATGTCTGGTTCATTGCTTGCATTTTTAATGTTTAATTTTCCTCCTGCAAAAATTTTTATGGGAGATTCGGGATCAATGCTGATAGGATTGGTGAATGTAATACTATTGATAAAATTTATTGAAACGGCAAATACCTCACCCAATTATCCTGTGCCTTCTCCTATTGGTGTAGGGTTTGCAATTTTATTAATTCCCATGCTTGATGTGTTGCGTGTTTTCATCATTCGACTTACCAAAGGAGTATCACCGTTTGCGCCGGACAGGAATCACCTGCATCATTTACTATTGAACCAGGGACTCACTCATACGAAAGTTACTACCATGTTATTAATTTCTCAGGCTTGCATAATTTCGTTTTCTTTCTATTTTCAAAGCCTTAATGTAAATGTACTTTCGTGCATCCTGATTCTTATTTTCTTTGCCGTTGTTTTTGTAATCAAATATTTCGGGGTATCCAGGAAACCTTTGCGTGTGGTTAAAGAAGGAAGTGCTGCAACAACCAATTTAAAGGATACTAAAATACTTACTCTTTATACTTCAAAAGAGAATGCTAACGCTGCATTGAAAGAAGAATAATTTTTCTGTCAACTGATACTCTTTCACCCAATTATTAATTAACACTCAAAAAGTTTAATTAGTGTATAAAAAATGCTGATGAAAAAAAAGAGATAGAGAATGTACCAGTATTTTTGTATCAACATTAGCATTGAAATTTTTATTCACTATATTTTTTGCTTTAGTTTTTAATAACGTTTTTGCGCAGAATGACAGTTTTCTCCAATCTCTTATTGACAGCGCGAAAGCGGGTGTTCGTCCTTCAAAGGATACCCAGAAACAGGCTGCAAAAATTCCTTCTATTAAAAAAGATTCGCTTAAAACAGATACAGTAGCCAAAAAAACTGCTCCTGTTTTTCATGATTCATTTTCTGTGACGAAAAGAATAGATTCAATAAAATTATTTTCAGATACGCTGAAAAATGATTCAACTTCATTCGCCGCAACCATTACTTCTCAACTTGATAATAAGCACTTAACGTGGCAGGAGGATACTGCTTTTATTCATTTACTGGAAATACCAATTTTGAAATCAAAAGTTCAATTTGTTACAAGAGATGGGGATGTTCATTTGCCGCAACGGAAAGATTATTTGTTTTATGCACTTACAGGAATTGTTTTGTTGTTTGCAATAATAAAACAATTGTTCCCAAAATATTTTCAAAGCATGTTCAGCCTATTGTTCCAGGCCTCGTTCCGGCAGAAGCAAACAAGAGAGCAAATGATGCAGGATATGTTTCCTTCACTTTTAATGAATATTTTATTTGTTCTTGTAGGAGGTTTGTTCATTGCTTTAATTGCACAGATATATCAATGGCTGAACATTTCTTTCTGGCTGCTTACACTTTATTGCGTCACTTTGCTTTCTCTTATTTATATATTCAAATACATCGTGATAAAATTTATGGGGTGGGTGTTCAACGCAAGAGAACAAGCTTCTACTTATGGTTTTATTGTTTTTCTTATTAACAAGGCAATGACACTTGCTTTATTACCACTATTGTTGTTGCTTGCTTTTTCAAACGGTTCTATACAACAAGTAACGCTTACCGTTGCTGCGTGTGTCGTTATATTCTTGCTAATATTCAGATATATTGTGTCTTTAACAATTATCCGCAATACACTTAGCATACATCCGTTACATTTTTTTATTTACCTTTGCGCCGTTGAACTAATGCCCATGCTAGTCCTTTATAAGGTATTGTTCAGTTATGTAGGTAAAAGCAATTAATAAAAAAATCCGAATAAAGAGCATGCTAAAAAATGGAGCCCAAAAATCTCCCGCAACGATTAGACAAGCACGGAGTATCCTCGTCACTCAACCTAAGCCAGAAAGCGATAAATCTCCGTACTTTGAGCTTGCCAGGAAATATAATGTGGAGTTGACATTCCTTCCCTTTATTAAACTGGAACCCATTCCCGCACGTGAATTTCGCAGACAAAAGATTGACATTGCCGGTTATACCGCGGTAATTTTTACAAGTCGCAATGCAATAGATCATTTCTTTCGTACTTGCGAAGAAATGAAAGTGAACATTAGCCAGGATACTAAATATTTCTGCATTACGGAAGCTGTGGCATTATATCTTCAAAAATTTATTCTTTACAGGAAAAGAAAAGTTTTCTATGGCGCTGATGGCACAAACAAAAGCATGTTTGATGTTATAAACAAGCACAAGGAAAACGAAAAATTATTGTATGTGTGCAGCGAAAACCAGCAGGACAATGAAATTGTAAACTGGTTAAAAAATAATCAATGCGAATATCAGCTTGCTTTTATGTATCGCTCAGTAAGCAATGACGTAAAGCCCGTAATGGACAAACAGGAATTTGATGTTATTTGTTTCTTTACTCCCAGCGGTGTAAAAAGTTTGTTTGATAATTATCCTTCATTCAATCAAAACGGAACATTCATCGGTGCGTTTGGAAGCAATACAATAAAGGCGATTGAGGATGCAGGTCTTAATGTGCAAATAAAAGCGCCGGCGCCGCAAGCTCCAAGCATGATTGCAGCATTGGATATATTCCTGTCAGAAAAAAACAAGAAATAAATTTTCTTTCTTATAAAAAAATCCCGCTAATAATTGGCGGGATTTTTTTATGTACCGGACTTTGGAAAAATCATTCGTCTGCCCTTGCGTTGCTCCCAACGAGCTCCTTTGTGGCACACTTGTACCTTCAGAACTCTTCTTTTCAACAAATTTTCCGACCACAAACTGCTTAAGGGTTTTCCGCAGTTTTTGTTTCCGCATGTTCTGCTTCATCCGGTGCTTTTTCAAGATCTCTATCCAAAGCATACAGCGCTTCACCTGTTGCTTTTGCACCACCCGCGATTTTTATTTTATCAAGCAGGTTCAATGCAAGTGTTTCTTCTTCGGTTTGTTCTTTTACAAACCACTGCATGAATCGCCAGGTTGCCCAATCTTCCGCATCAAGACTCATCTTTACAAGTTGATAAATCCATTTTGTATTATCAATTTCCTGCGCAAAAACTTTTTCAAAACAGTCTTGTATGCTTGCAGGATCAGAACCCGGAGCCGGAATAGCATCTACTTTTACTTTGCCTCCGCGTTCAAGAATATACTCCAATATTTTCATCATGTGATTTCGTTCTTCCTGTGCATGTCTGAAAAGAAAATTAGCAATGCCATTAAATCCTTCATCGTCAGCCCAAGCCCCGTAGGAAAGATAAATTTGCGATGCATGCGCTTCCCTTGTCATTTGTGCATTTAACGCGGATTGAATTTTTTCTGAGAGTCTGTTGGTGTTCATGGTTTGAAATTTTTTATTAACAATATTCTGTAAAGATAGAAATCAGGGGGATGTGAATTGTTAGACTGTCTGTCCACGCAAAAAAAGAATCGCTTACATTTTTTCTGAAAGTTATTAATTGATATTTTTACAACTCACCAAAGAAAAGGAGGTATTCATGAAATCTACAGATAAATCATGGAAACCTTCCGTTAGTATCGTCTGACCGTGTTGCTCCATAAAAATAATCTGTCCCGCTTTGCGGGAAGAGCCACTAATCAAAATTGGTGGCTCTTTTATTTTCTGCTATAATCCTTTTGAATCTTTACTATGTTCTTTTTCTTGGCGCAAACTTTTATCAGCTTTATTGCTTGCCTGTTTTGCATCGTTACCGGATAAACGTTCATTACTTTCTGAAACATTTTGTGCTTCCTGCGGATTGATGGAATTATCGAGATCGTTTTGCTTTACAATATTCTTGTTCCGTCTTTTATTTTTATTTGTTTTCATGATTGATAAAATTTGATTGATAATAATAAATCAAAAGAGCGCAAAAATCTTATGCCAAATAATGCTTGAAAAGAATGTTCTCTCGCTGAATAAAGTTCAGAAAGTAAAAGAGAGTGATCCTTCGGCAAGCTCAGGATAAACTTGACAGATGCAGATAGTAGCAACACTGCCCGCTACATAATTCTTTCCTTCCACTCTAATATTTTAATTTTTGAGCTATTGCTCTTTGCTGTAATTTCATTGCGTCAATTACACACTTATCCATATTCTTTTAACCTAATGATTTTAATTCCATGAACAACGACCATTCTAAAGAAAAACAAACAAAAGACAATTCCCGCCGAACATTTATAAGAAACGCAGCAACTGCAATGGCGGGATTTTATATCGTGCCGCGGCATGTATTGGGTGGCAAGGGTTACATCGCACCAAGTGATAAATTGAATCTTGCAGGTGTCGGTATAGGAGGAAAAGGAGATTCTGATATTACCAATGCTTATAACAAAGGCGAGAATAACGTAGTTGCCCTTTGCGATGTTGATTGGGTTTATGCAAAAGATCCTGCTCAAAAATTTTCAAACGCAAAAAAATACAACGATTACAGGAAGATGCTGGATGAAATGAAAGACAGCATTGATGCATTAACCATTTCCACTCCTGATCACATGCATGCGCCTATCGCTATGGCTGCAATGCAATTGGGCAAACATGTTTATGTTCAAAAACCTTTGACGCACGATATTTATGAAGCACGCATGCTCACAGAAGCTGCACGCAAATACAAAGTGGTAACACAGATGGGTAACCAGGGCGCCTCAAGCGATGGCTCTGCGCAGTTAGTAGAATGGCATAATCAGGGAGTCATAGGAAAGGTAAACACAGCTTACATCTGGACTAACCGTCCTGTATGGCCTCAGGGAATTCCTGTGCCGACTGATAAACCACCTTTGCCCGATAACATGACAAAAGAAGATTGGGATCTTTGGATAGGCTCTGCTCAATATGTTGATTACAATCCTTTGTATCATCCGTTTAAATGGAGAGGCTGGTGGGCTTTTGGAACCGGTGCATTGGGTGATATGGGTTGCCACCTGATTGATCCTGCTTTTCGTGTGCTGGGACTTGGTTATCCGAAAGAAGTGGAATGCAGCGTGGGACAGGTTTTCATCAAAGACTGGAACCCGGAGTATATTCCCGAAGGATGTCCTCCATCCTCACACGTGCAATTGAAATTTGGTCCATCTGAGAAGAATCCTTCAGAAGTAAAAATGATATGGAATGACGGAGGAATTCGCCCGTTCCACCCTGATCTTATTCCCGCAGATGATTTTATCGGAGAACCGGGAAGTGAGAACGGTGGTATGTTGATTGGTGAAAAAGGAATTATGACATTCGGTACTTACGGAATGGCTCCGCAGGTTTATTTGAACGATGGCACTAAATTGAAACAGAGCAATCAAAAAACAGATTTGCAAAAGATGCCTGAAAGTGGTCACCAGGTTGCATGGACACGTGCATGCAAGGCAGGCTTTGGAAGTGCAGAACACAAAAGCCTTACCTCTTCTTTTGATTACTCCGGTCCTTTATCTGAAACTGTTTTGATGGGCAATCTTGCGATTCGCAGTTATAATGTAAGAGTTAAAAAGGGGAACGGTTATGCTTATCCTGGTCGGAAGAAATTGTTGTGGGATGGAACCAATATGAAGATCACCAACTTTGATGATGCAAATGCATTTGTAAAACGTCAATACAGGGAAGGATTTGGGTTGAATGCATAAGGTTAGACGTTACTCAGTATAATTTAAATTTTAAGAGGCTGTTTAAGAACAGTCTCTTTTTTTATTGTGCTAAAACTAAAACAGGAGTTTTTATAAGTAGCAAAAATCACCGGCAAGATCGGAAAGTAGAAACTAACTGCTGATATTTTTGCTGTAGTACAAGAGTGCGACGCAACAAAAGTTCAATAGCAGCAATGCAGTTAGGTCAATAAAATTTCTTATAAATGTTGTTCACTATTGACTATTCACGATTCACTCCTCAGTTGTTCAAACTCTTATCAAGCAATTGTTTTGCAATATCTTTTAAATGCGAAGGAACGTATAATTCAATTTCTCCAAAGCTGAGATAACTGCTGTCGAGTTTATTTAGAATAACAACTTGTATGTCGTTTTCTTCAAGCATGCCCTTGATGATATTCGCTTCGGCATAATTGCGTGTTGTATATAGTTTAAACCAGTCGCTCATAACCTGTTTGCATCACTTGCGTGAGAATGACCAAGCACTCTTACACTTTCTTTTTTAAAACTGATGAACAATAAAATAAGAATTACTGCACCAATGATGCCATAATACAATGGAAAAGTTTCCTGCAACGCATCTTCACTTGATTTGCCCTGCAACGCAAGTCCGTACATTGCAGTAAGCGGGTAAGCATTATTGAGAAAATGCGCAATGATATTTAACCAGATATTTTTGCTGAAATAAAAAATGTATCCAAGCATAAGACCAAGAAACAATCTTGGCAAAAAACCATAATAAGAAAAATGAATCGCACTGAAAATTACACTTGTAATAAATATTCCTGCAAAGGCATTGCGCATTAAAGAAATCATTATTTTTTGAAGACATCCGCGAAAAAGCATTTCTTCAAAGATCGCCGGTATCAATGCAAGCACAACAAGAGATACAATGTAATCGAAACCTGTTTTCATGCTGGTGATAGAAAGCACTTCTCTGTTATATTCATCTTCCAATTTTTTAAAATAAATTTCAGTTGCCTTTGGCAATGGTATCATTTCATTGAGTTCACCCACAGCACCACTTACCATGAATCCTGCAAGCACCATAAAAACAACCAGCAACGTTTGTCTTCCGTTTATGGCTTCATTAAAACCAATTTTATAAACAGGATTTCCGCCGTTAAATGTCGCAACGAGAAACGCAGGCAAAGCCATCACCATAAAAGAACTCAGCACTTGCAAAAGCCTGTTCCAGTTTACGTTTTCGGGTTTTAATATTTCGTCGGGAAGTTTGGAAATGTCAATATGCATAACATTGCTTACAACCAACGCCAGCAAACTTGTTGCAATAAAACCACCGATGATAAAAACAATTAACAATAAAAACTGTAAAAGAGGCGAAACTCTTTGCTCATGAATCATATCATTCTGAAATAAGGCTGTAAATTTGCGATTCTTTTTTATTGATGCAGATTTTTTTCTGTAAATAGTTATTTAATATTCGTGATAAAAATTGGTAACATATCGCTTCCTGATTTTCCTTTATTGCTTGCACCGATGGAAGATGTAAGTGATCCGCCGTTTCGTGCAGTGTGTAAGGATAATGGCGCAGATATGATGTACACAGAATTTATCAGCAGCGAAGGTTTGATACGTGATGCAATCAAGAGTCGTCAGAAGCTTGACATATTTGAATATGAAAGACCAATCGGTATTCAAATTTTTGGCGGCGATGAAGAAGCGATGGCATTAAGCGCGAAAATTGTTGAAGCAGTAAATCCGGATCTTGTCGATATAAATTTTGGTTGTCCTGTAAAAAAAGTTGTTTGCAAAGGTGCAGGCGCAGGTGTGTTGAAAGATATTCCATTGATGATCCGTTTAACTGAATCGGTTGTAAAGAGTACATCGTTGCCTGTTACAGTAAAAACGCGATTAGGTTGGGATAACAACAGTTTGAATATTGAAGAAGTTGCAGAACGTTTGCAGGATGCAGGTATTAAAGCATTATCCATTCATGGGCGCACACGCACACAGATGTACAAAGGTGAAGCGGATTGGCGTCTCATTGCGAAAGTGAAAAATAATCCCCGCATACAAATTCCTGTCTTTGGCAATGGTGATATTGACTCACCACAAAAAGCGCTGGAGTATAAAAATCGTTATGGTGTTGATGGCATCATGATTGGTCGCGCCGCTATTGGTTATCCATGGATCTTCAATGAAATAAAACATTACCTGCAAACCGGTGAACAATTATCTCCACCAATTATTCAACAACGTGTTGATGTAATTCGCAAGCACTTGCATAAATCAATCGAGTGGAAGGGCAACACACTTGGCATTCTTGAAATGCGCAGGCATTACACAAATTATCTCAAAGGCTTTCCTTATATCAAAGAATTTCGCAACAAACTTGTAACGCTGAAAACACTTGAAGAGATAGAAGAAGTGTTGCAACAAATTGCTTTTTGTTATGATGGTTTTGTTGCTGAAAGAAATCTTGAAACATTTTCTACAACACAATTAAGCGAATGCGCTTAACAATTGCCGATTGCAGATTTTGGATTGTAGATTTTTTTGTAACCGGCTTTTGAATAAGCATTAAGCTTCTGTTGTGTCACTCACTTATACGTTCTGAACTTTATTCAACAATAAGCAACTTACGATTTACGACTTGCGACTTGCGATCTCCTTTACTCTTCCATCTTTATATCCAACAACTATTTTTGTCGCCATGTTTACAAACAATCCTGTTTCAACTACACCGGGAATATTGTGCAATACTATGTTCAAAGATGCTGCATCATTTATTTTTTCAAAATAACAATCGAGAATATAATGTTTGTGATCGGTAATAAAAGGTTTATTTTCTTTTTGCCTTAGTTCTACTTTGCTGCAACCCATTGACAATATTTTTCGTTCCACTTGTTTATAACCAAATTGAATTACTTCAACAGGCAAAGGAAATTTTCCTAAGTGTTCAACTATCTTTGATTCATCAACAATAATGATCAATTGCTCTGATGCGGCAGCAACAATTTTTTCCTGCAATAAAGCGCCTCCTCCTCCTTTTATCAATTGCATTTGCGGATCAACTTCATCGGCGCCATCAATAGTAAGCACCAGCTTATCAACATGATTTAAATCCGCAATTGACATGTTTAACTGTTTTACCATTGCTTCTGTTTTATTTGACGTCGGAACAATGGTAAGCTGTAGTCCTTGCTGTGCGCGCTTTCCAAGTTCTTCTATCAAAAAGAAAACTGTTGAGCCTGTACCAAGACCAATCGTCATCCCGCTTTCTACAAAATCAGCGGCATAAATGCCGGCACGTTTTTTTATTTCGTCGCTGCTTGACATCATTCATGTTATTTGATTGCAAATTAACTTCGCAATCCTTAATTCTTCATCAACAATATTTTTATGTCAAGACAATTAATTTCTTCGGGAACTGTTTGGGAAAAAAAATTTGGTTACAGCCGTGCTGTAAAAGTTGGTAATCTTGTTTTTGTTGCAGGTACAACTGCTGCAAATGAAAATGGTGAAGTGGTTGGCAAAGATGATGTATATCAACAAGCAATTTTCATTTATAAAAAAATTGAAAAGGCTTTGCTGGAAGCAGGTGCATCAATGCAAAATGTTGTACGCATAAGAACTTTTATCACTGATATGAAAAGAAGTAGCGAAGCATTGAAAGTACAGGGTGAAATATTTTCGGAGATACGACCTGCTGCAACAATTGTAGAAACAACTGCATTAATCAATCCTGATTTATTATTGGAAATAGAAGCAGACGCAGTGATTGAGTGAAGAATCTATTTTTAGTTGAATAAAGTTCGGAACGATGAAGTGAGTGACACAACAGATGATGCCATATGTACAACAGTTTGTACACAAAAAATTACCTCTACATTTTTCTTTGCACATCATATTACCATTTTCAACACATTAATTTTTCCCCTTATTTTTTCTTCTTACTTTTAAAACAAACTACGAGCTTATGAGAACAGTAAAAATGCTGCTTGCATTTGCATTGTTTCTTTGCATTCATGCAGCCCTCGCACAAACACGCTTTACAGGACGCGTAACAGATTCTATCACCGGCTCTCCGCTTGAAGGTGTATCGATTAAAATAAAATCTTCCAAAGCCGGAACGACTTCAAATAAGGATGGAGTATTTAGTATACAAGTTTCTTCAAGTGATGTACTTGTTTTTAGTTACGTAGGTTACACTGATCAGGAAGTAAACGTAAACGATCAAACAAATATTGAAGTTAAACTTGTACCAGTTATTACAGATCTAGGACAAATTGTAACAGTGGGTACACGCACAGGTGGCAGAATAAAAACAGAATCACCCGTGCCGGTTGATGTGATAAATATTAACCAGGAAGGGGTGCCTACTGCAAAAATGGATCTTACTTCTCAATTGAATTATACAGCGCCTTCTTTCAACTATAACAAGCAGAGTGGTGCTGATATTGCAGACCATCTTGATCTTGGAACCCTGAGAGGTTTAGGCCCTGACCAAACGTTGGTTTTGATCAATGGTAAACGCAGGCATCAAACTGCTTTTGTTGCATTATTTGGCACGAGAGGCAGAGGTAATTCAGGAATAGATCTCAATGCATTTCCTGAAGCTTCTGTTGACCGGATTGAAATTTTACGTGACGGTGCTTCTGCACAATATGGTTCTGATGCAATGGCTGGCGTTATCAATGTTATTCTTAAAAGGGATATTAATCACTGGACGATCAATACAGGTATAAGCGGTTATTATGATCATAAGTACAATTCATTAAACAGTTACGACCCTACGCAATATTATACGGGCAATCAAATTGACGGCGTTACTTATTCTTTTTCTGCAAACAATGGCTGGGCAATAGGAAAAAACGGCGGCTTTATAAATCTTTCATTTGATTTTTTAAACTCAGGAAAAACGTATAGACAGGTTCCGGATACAAATGCCGCCTCAAATAGTAAAGCTTTGCCTTATGCAAACACTGGCAGAAGAGCATTTGGAGATGGTTCCTTAACTACTGCAGGAGGCATGTATAACATGGAAATACCTTTTAACGCTGCGAAAACTGTTTCTTTCTATTCTTTCGGCGGATATAATTACAAATCTTCCGATGCTTTTGCCTATTCAAGAAATTATAGCGCTAAACCCGAACGGTTTCCGACAAATGAAGATGGCAGTTTGATTTTTGTGCCGGACATTATGCGCAAATCTTCAGACGGAGAAATTTACTTTAACCCGCATATTCAAACACACATCACTGATGAATCTATCGCTGTAGGTGTAAAAGGTGCTACAAACGGAAGTTGGGATTGGGATATAAGTAATACGTTGGGCAGGAACGATGTTCATACTTATGGAGACAAAACTTTCAATGCATCTATAATCGGAAATTCTACGCCTAATCATTTTGATGACGGAGGATTTAACTTTCTTCAAAACACTGTAAATCTCGATTTGAACAAACCATTTAAATCAGTTGCAGAAGGACTTAATTTAGGAGTAGGTGCAGAGTTCCGGTATGAGCGATATGAAATTTATAAAGGTGAAGAAGGTTCCTATAAAGGTTATCATCCGGAATCTATTTTTTACCAGAATGTTGATGAAGAGCGCACACCTGCCGCAGGTTCCCAGGGATTTCCCGGCTTTAGTCCTTCTGATGTTGTAAGCGATAGCAGAACAAATATCGGCGCCTATGTTGATGCTGAACTTAATGTAACAGCAAAATGGTTACTGGATGGCGCATTGCGATTTGAAAATTATTCCGATTTCGGTTTTGTAAGTACATATAAATTAGCCACGCGGTATAAACTTGCATCCAACTTTAATATCAGGGGTTCAATAAGTACAGGTTACCGTGCGCCTTCGCTGCAGCAAATCAATTTCAGCAATACACTTACTTCTTTCAGCGGCGGAGTTTTGGTTCAATCGCGTATTGCCAACAATAATGACCCGATTACAAAGGCAGCCGGCATTCCTCAACTAAAAGAAGAAACTTCTGTAAATGGCAGTCTTGGCTTTACATGGAAACCCGTGC
>Ga0207706_10003225_pt1 | contig 15663 bp, 13 predicted proteins | sample KBSC53metaG_FD_184318 | JGI IMG/M metagenome (GOLD analysis project Ga0207706, IMG submission 184318) | Corn rhizosphere microbial communities from Kellogg Biological Station, Michigan, USA - KBS C5-3 metaG (SPAdes) (version 2) | ecosystem: Host-associated > Plants > Roots > Rhizosphere > Soil ... | reverse complement strand
CCTCGCCCTGGGATGCATCGATTTCGATCATGTGATTCTTCTTTCTTGTTTCTTTTCTCAGAGGACGCTCACCTTGAACTGCTCGAGATGGAACGCCACCCGCCGGGCCTGCGCCTCGGGAAGCAGCGCTCTTGCGCGCTGCCAGTGGGTTGCCAGCGCCTCTTGCTGTCGTACCGTCGGCACCAGGAAGCAGCGCTCCGCATCCACGCACCATCGGCTCACCTCGGCGATGAGCGTGCCCTGCTGCGACTCGGAGCTCAGCTCCACGAGCAGTTGCAGCACGACCAGCAAGCGTTGCCAGGGCGACGCCAACGTTGCCAGCTGCAACACCTGGCGCAGAAGTCCGACATCGCTTCTTGCCAGCGCGAGCAGCGCCTCCGTGTCGGGCGCCGGCGCCCCGCGCTTGACCTTCTCCACCGCAAGGCGCCGCACCTTGGCCGAGGGGTCGCTCATCACCTCGAGGATCAGCCCATCCAGCGACGCAGCGCTCGCGGCGGCCAGACGGCCTGCATAGCCGGCGCGCCGCAGCACGGGCGCAGACGACGCACAAGCGGCCCGGCAAAGCGGCTCGGCCTCGGGATGGTTGGCCAAGGACAGCAAGGCGAGCGCCGTCGACCGATCGCGCGGCGAGCCTTGCGCATCGCCGACGCGCGACACCGCCAACGACAGCACCGCGGCGCGGTCGGCGCCGCTCAATGACATAAACGCCAGGGCACGCACGCCGGCGCTCGGGTCGAAGCAGTGCGCTCGCAGCAGGTTCGTCGCGGCTTCTGCTGCCAGCGCGGCCGCCCAACGCAGGCCGCCGATCCGCAAGCTCGCAAACCGCGAGGCGCAAGCGGCAGCCGCGAGGCTGAGCCGGCGCTCGATGCTTGCGGCCTTCTGGGCTTCGGCCCAAGCCTTGACCGCGACCGCAATGTCGGCCCCCTTGAGTGCCGCCCCCAGCAACGCGTCATGCTCCGCCTCGCTTTGCACAGCCTTCAACCGCAAGCCGAAGAGCCAGCGACGCATGAACCGGGAGGGCTCCCTGAGCGCCGAGACCAACCGGCCGAGGTGGGCCGGCTTGGACAGCAAGGCCTCCACCGCCTCGATGAGTTCGCCATGCTGCGCGCGCCGCGCTCGATACAAGGCCTCGAGTTGCGGCAGCGCGAGCAGCCACGCCTCGACGTATCCGTCTTCGATGAAGCGGAAGACCGCCTCCCGCGCTTCGCGCCGCACCTGCGGCACCCAATCGTTGGCCCGCACCAGCAGCGCCGGCAAGGCCCGTGCGTCCATCCTGCGCCCCAGCTCGCCGACGGCGCGCTGCCGCTCGTGGCCGTCCCAGGACGTGGAAGCCTCCAGCCATGTGGCCAGATCGCCTGAAGAATCGAACACGCGACCCTCCCTTCATCGTTGGTCGAAACGGCACACGGCCTCGAACAGGAACCGATCGAGCGCGCTCGTATCGGCCTTCGGCCCGACGGCCAGGCTGTGCGACTGCGCGTCGGCCAGCTCCTGCTCGATGAAGGCGTGGATGCCGTGCCAGCGCGGGCTGGTGGCCGATTCGCCGGCGCGCATCTTCACCTCGAGCAGCGCGTTGATCTCGTCGATCAGCGCCGGGTCGCTCAGCGTGGCCTGGGCCAGCTCGGCAAAGCGCATCGGCGGCACGCCGCGGCGCTCGCGGATCCAGCGTGCCGCCAGCAACGGACGCAGCACGTAGAGGTATTTCTTGTAGCGCACCACCTCGCCGAGCAGATGCTCGCGCAGGTTCTTCCTGGCCATCGACACATAGTGGTGATACGCCCGGACGTTCGAGAACGCGGTGTCCGCCAGCGCGCGAAAACACCGCATCGCGTCGGCCTCCTCGCGGTAGACGATCGGCGAACGCAGCCATTCGAGCAGCGTCGGGTTGGATTCGCGCATCAGCTGCAAGGCCTTGCGCAGATCCCAGCCGTTGACGTCGAGGTCGCCGCTGATCGGCTGCTCGATCACGTCGCGCTGCGGCTCCACCGTGAGGTACCACGGCAGGCGGTTCACGTAGATGAAGCGCACGTCGTAGTCGCTGTCGGGCGACGCGAAGCCCCAGCCGCGGCTGCCCGACTCGCAGGCGAACAGCACCGTGACGTCATGGCGCCGCTCGAGCTCCGCCAGGCACGCCAGCACCTGCTCGCGCATCGCCGGCTCGACCGGATGCGCGCTTCGGATGGTTTCTCCGTTCATCCCGTTCCCTCCCTCTCTCCGCGGGCTCCTCAGCCCTTCACGCACACCACCTGCTTCAGCGTGTGCACCACGTCGACCAGATCCTTCTGCGCCTCCATCACCGCGTCGATGTCCTTGTAGGCCATCGGGATCTCGTCGATCACGTCCTTGTCCTTGCGGCACTCGACGCCTTCGGTCGCCGCGCGGTGGTCGGCCAGCGTGAAGCGGCGCTTGGCCTCGCCGCGGCTCATCGTGCGGCCGGCGCCGTGCGAGCAGCTCTCGAAGCTTTCGGGGTTGCCCTTGCCGCGCACGATGTAGCTGCGTGCGCCCATGCTGCCGGGGATGATGCCCAGCTCGCCCTGCTTGGCGCTCACCGCGCCCTTGCGGGTCACGTAGACGCTTTCGCCGAAGTGCGTTTCCTTCTGCACATAGTTGTGGTGGCAGTTCACTGCCTCGATGTGGCTCTGGAAGTTCTTGTGGATCACCGTCTTCGCGGCCTCGATCACGCGGCGCATCATCACCTCGCGGTTCAGCCTGGCGAACTGCTGCGCCCAGCTCACCGCGCGCACGTAGTCGCCGAAGTAGCGCGAGCCTTCCTCGAAGTACGCCAGGTCGCGGTCGGGCAGGTTGGCGTTGTTGCGCATCGCATCCTGCTTGGCCAGCTCGATGAACATGGTGCCGATCGCGTTGCCGACGCCGCGGGAGCCCGAGTGCAGCATGAACCACACGAAGCCCTGCTCGTCGAGGCAGACCTCGATGAAGTGGTTGCCCGTGCCCAGCGTGCCCAGGTGGTTGCGGTGGTTGGTCTTCTCCAGCTTCGGGTAGTCGCGGCAGAGCTCGGTGAACTCGGGCGCCAGCTGCGCCCATGCGGTGTCGACCGCACCGGGCACCTTGTGCCATGCGCCGGGGTCACGCGCACCGGGCGCGCGGCCATGCGGCACCGCGCGCTCGATCGCCGAACGCAGCGGGCCCAGGTTGTCGGGCAGGTCTTCCGCGATCAGCGTGGTCTTGCAGGCGATCATGCCGCAGCCGATGTCCACACCCACCGCGGCCGGGATGATCGCCTTGATGGTCGGGATCACCGAGCCCACGGTCGCACCGATGCCCAGGTGCACGTCGGGCATCGCAGCCACATGCCTGAAGACGATCGGCAGGCGCGCCGCGTTCGACAGCTGGCGCTTGGCCTCGTCTTCCACCGGGACGCCCTGGGTCCACATCTTCAGCGGCACGCCGCCGGGGACTTCTTCGTGAATATGGTTCATTGGATTCTTCCTCGTCGTACTCACTGCACCATGCCTTGGCGTGCAGCGAGCGCATAGCTCTTCAGTTCCTCATCGGCGGCAGCGATGCCGCCGATGAATTCATTCACCGCCGCGTCGACCACCGAACGGCGGTCCAGGTAGCCTGCGTTATGGCCGATGCCATGCAGGGCGGCAATCTGCACCTCGCGGCAAGGGATGTGCAGCATCTCCGCGAACACCTGCCATTGCGCGTCTTTCCAGGGCTGCAGCTCCCGCGCCAGACGGAACGTGGGCCACACGTCGAACCACATGTAGCACACGAAGGCCAACATGCCGTGTGAACTGCCGATCGGCACCCACACGTCGGCCAGCCGCGGCCCGATGCAGTCTCGCCAGAGCGACGGCATGGCTCGCATCATCCGCAACGCCTCATCCATTGGTACCGACGCGTGGATCGCCGCATGCGGCACGTCGCTGACGGCGTTGTTCATCAGGTAGTTCAAGCCCATCCCGACCTGCTCGTCGCTGAACGGCGCAAGGTCCTCGCCCGCGTTGGCGAACAGCAGGGTCTGGATGCGCGTCCATTCGAGCGGGGTCGCGTCGAACTCCGGTTCGTCGATGTTCCAGTACCACTCGGCACCCGCCACCGAGGGCTCGGACCGATCGAACAGGTAGCCGATGGCGGCCTCGTACTGCCGCCGCTCGAGCCCTACGCTTTCTGGTGTCAGTTTCATTGCCATGATCTTTTCCGGCTTGCTCATCATTGGTGGACACGACGGGATTCGAACCCGCATCACTGCAACGACCAGGGATTCGATCCCGCTGGCCGAGCCGGCGATTGGTAAACGCGCGCCAGTTGACACCCGTCATCGGAGCGGCAACCTGCATCCTCAACCTTGCTCACCGGCCCACTTGCCCGTCACAACCGGTGTTACCCGGTCCGCCCGCAACATCAACGTTTTTGGCGGTGGCGCTCCCTTCTGTGCCAGCGTGCCCGTTGTCCTTCACCGGCTCAACGCAGCTTCACGAGCCCGTTGAGCACACTGTCCAATCCTCCATAGACCGAGATCTTGTCGATCCGTTCAGCCACGCGCTCCAGCGTCTCGAGTTCCTTCAACCGCAGCGCGGTGGGGTTGTCCTCCATCACCTTCGCGGTGTTCAGCAGCGAACGCGTCGCGGCCGTTTCCTCGCGGCGGCGGATCACGTTGGCCTCGGCCGCCTTCTGCGCCTCCACCACCTGGGCGAGGATGGTCTTCATCTCGCCGGGCAGCACGATGTCCTTCACGCCTACGCCTTCCAGCTGCACGCCATAGGCGTCGAGCTTGGCCTTCACGTGCGCGGTCACGACCTCGTCGATCACGGTCTTGTTCTCCAGCAGCTCATCCAGCGTGCGCGTACCCACCGCGGCGCGCAGGCCGAATTGCAGCTCGCGGTACAGGTGCTCGGCCGGCTTCTGCAACTGCGTGAAGGCGCTCAGCACGTCCGTGAAGCGATAGGTCGCGCTCAGGTTCAGCCGCAGCCCGACCTTGTCGCGCGTCAGGATCTCCTGGCCCGCCACTTCCGTCGACTGCAGGCGCAAGTCGACCAGGTCGACCGAGACGTTGCGGTTGTACTTCCAGTACGCGTACGAGCCCGGCGTCAGCAGGCGCTCCACCTTGCCGTCGATCCACAGCACGCCGGCACCATGCTCGGGCACCTGCACCTGCAGCACGCCCGCCAGGCCCGCCACCGAGCGCTGGCGCAACTGGCTCTGCGTCAAACGCGACACCAAGGCCGCCGGCACCTCGGCCGAGGCGGTGATGTCGACCACTTCGACACGCACGTCGACCAGGCCCTTCCAGTACAAGCGCCGCGTCGCGGGCGGCAACACCTCGACCAGCACGCCGTTCTCGCTGCGCAAACCCACCTGCGTTTCGTTCAACTCGACGCGCACGAACTCGGCGGCCACCACCTCAGGCTCCTTGGCCATCAGGTAGTCGGACAGGCCGTGCACGAAAGCCGGCTGGTCGAGCGCGAAGCTCTCGACGCGCAGTTGGTCCAGGCCGCTGAACAGCCAGTGCGAACCCGGCTGCAGCACGCGATCGAAGTCGCCGTTGCGAAGCAACAGGGCGCGTTCGTTCTTCTTCACGGTCACTCGCTTGAACATCGACATCTTCTTCTCCTCACTTCGCATTTCGAATAGGGGCCGTTACAGCGATGGCGGCGGATGGAGAGCGCCATGGCGCGGGCTTCGCAGTGCGCGTCGGGGTGTTCTTGCGAAGCACTCCCTCGGCTGGCTGCGGGCGCGCGCCCGACGGCATCGCCACTCGGGCCGCCACCGCTGACGGATCGGTGCTTCACAGGCTTCGGCACTTGAGCCTTTGCCTGATCCGCCCGCGATCCGCGTCCGGCGGGTGGTCTTTCGACCGATTGCATGACTGGCTTAGAAGGCCAGGTGTCCGGCGGGAATCGAACCCGCGACAAGCCTTTTTCAAGGCCGCTCTACCCGACTGAGCTACAGACTGGTGGCAACCCGGGAGTCGAACCCGGCACCGCGAGCGGTGCATCCACTGTTTGCCGAATCAATCGCTCGCGACGGCGCGGCATGCATGCGAACGACGAGGCCTCCACCTCGGACCGCCGGCACCGGCGGGGCGGATTCCTCATCCCAACCCCTGACCTGTGAGCGTTCGTCCTTTGCGACTGACACCCTCTCTATTGCACGAGGTGTGCCACACCGTCGAATCACGCTAAGTGGTTGATTTACAAGGACCTGTCGAACAAAGTCGACGTCTCCATTACCATATGATTTATATATTGAGCTAGCTCACTAGCAAATCAGATGAGAAAGAAAACGGTCGTCATCGGCTTCCTCGGCACGCAGCTCGACAGCGGCTCAGGCGCCGGCCGCTGGGAGAAATGGCGACCCACGGTGTCGCTGGCTCAGCACCCCGACGTGCTGGTGCATCGCATCGAGCTGCTCTACACGCCACGGCACCTCACGCTCGCCGAGCAGCTGCAAGCCGATATCGCCAGCGCCTCGCCCGACACCGCGGTCAACCTCGTGTGCATCGACCTCGAAGACCCGTGGGACTTCGGGGAGGTCTACGGCGCCTTGTACGACTGGGTGCGGCGCTACCCCTTCAAGCCGGAGCGCGAGCAGTACTGGGCGCACATCACCACCGGCACGCACGTGGCGCAGATCTGCATGTTCCTGCTCACCGAGGCGCGCTTCATCCCGGGCGTGCTGCTGCAGACGGCGCCGCCGAAGAAGCAGCGTGCCGGCGACCCCGGCAGCTACACGTTGATCGACCTCGACCTGTCGCGCTACGACGCGCTGGCGCGGCGCTTCCAGCAGGAGCAGCGCGATGCGGTCAGCTTCCTGAAGAGCGGCATCCCGACGCGCAACGCGCGCTTCAACGCCTTGATCGAGGAGATCGAGCGCGTGGCGGTGCGCTCACGCGCGCCGATCCTGCTGGCCGGGCCGACCGGCGCGGGCAAGTCGTTTCTCGCGCGGCGGATGTACGAGCTGAAAAAGGCGCGCCATCAGGTCAGCGGCCCCTTCGTGGAAGTGAACTGCGCGACGCTGCGCGGCGACGGTGCGGCCTCCACGCTCTTCGGCCACAAGAAGGGGTCGTTCACCGGCGCCGCGGCTGATCGCGCGGGCCTGCTGCGCGCAGCCCATGAAGGCGTGCTGTTCCTCGACGAGATCGGCGAGCTCGGGCTGGACGAGCAGGCGATGCTGCTGAAGGCGATCGAGGAGAAGCGCTTCTTTCCGATGGGCGCCGACCGCGAGGTGGAGAGCGACTTCCAGCTGATCGCCGGCACCAATCGCGACCTGCGCGCCGAGGTGGCGGCCGGCCGCTTCCGCGACGACCTGTTCGCGCGCATCAACCTCTGGACCTACGACCTGCCGGGCCTGAGCCAGCGGGTGGAAGACATCGAGCCCAACGTCGAGCACCTGCTGGCCCTGAGCGCTGAAGACACCGGCCATGTGGCGCGCTTCAATGCCGAGGCCAAGGCGCGCTACCTGAAGTTCGCGCAATCGCCGCAGGCGCACTGGAACGGCAACTTCCGCGACCTGTCGGCTTCGGTCACGCGGCTGGCGACCCTGGCCGAGGGCGGCCGCATCACGGTCGACCTGGTCGAGGCCGAGATCGCGCGGCTGGGCTGGCTGTGGCAGCGCGAACGCGGCGACGGCCCGCCCTCAGCGCAGGTGAACCTCACGTCGCTGCTGGGCGAGCAGGCCGCCGACGCACTCGACCTGTTCGACCGGCTGCAGCTCGAATCGGTGATCGGCGTCTGCCGGCAGTCGAAGTCGCTGTCGGACGCCGGCCGCAGGCTCTTTCACGTGTCGCGCGAGCAGCGCAGCGTGATCAACGATGCCGACCGGCTGCGCAAGTACCTGCAGAAGCACGGCCTCAGCTGGGAGGCCGTCTGCGTCTAGAAGATCGAGCGGCCGGTGATCGTGGTGAAGAGCTCCAGCGCGAGCGAGCCCGCATGCGAGTTGCCCGAAGGCTCCAGCGCCGGCGACCACACGCAGATGCCGCACTCCCCCGGCACCAGCGCGACGATGCCGCCGCCCACCCCGCTCTTGGCCGGCAGGCCGACACGGAACGCGAAGTCGCCGGCGGCATCGTAGGTGCCGCAGGTCAGCATCAGCGCCGACAGCCGCTTGGCCGCGCTCGGCGACAGCACTTCATCGCCGTTCCACGGATTGCGCCCGCCGTTGGCGAGGAAGGCCACCGCCCGCGCGAGCTCCACGCTGCTCATCTCGATCGCGCAGTGCTTGCAGTAGGCGTCCAGCACCTCGTCGACCGGGTTGCGCAGGTTGCCGAAGCTCTTCATGAAGTGCGCCATCGCCGAGTTGCGGTCGGAGGTGGCGCGCTCGGAGCGGGCGACGCGGCGGTCGTAGTGGATCTCCTTGCAGTCGCACAGCCGGCGAACGAACTCGACCACCGCGTTCTCCGGCGTCGCGAAGTTGGTGCACAGCGTGTCCGTGATCACCAGCGCGCCGGCATTGATGAACGGGTTGCGCGGCTTGCCCGCTTCTCGCTCCAGCTGCACCAGCGAGTTGAAGGGGTTGCCCGACGGCTCGCGGCCCACGCGCTCCCACAGCGCCTCGCCCTGGCGCTGGAAGGCCAGCACGAGCGCAAAGAGCTTGGAGATGCTCTGGATCGAGAAGCGGGTGTCCGCATCGCCGATGCTGTAGACCTCGCCGTTGAGCCGCACCACCGCCATGCCGAACTGATCCGGCCGCACCTTCGCGAGCTCGGGGATGTAGTGCGCCACGGTGCCCTGGCCGATGACCGGCCGCACCGCCTCGTACACCTCGCGCAGCACCTCGGTGTAGTTCACCTCCGCCATCTCGCCCTCACCCTCGATCGAACTTGAACACCGCGGTGGCGGCCATCAGGTTGGGCCAGCGCCGCACCGGCCTGCCCTCTTTGAGGCCGAAGCTGTCGAGCACGCGCAGGCCGTTCTTGCGCGCCAGCACCTCGAAGTCGGCATAGGTGCCGACGCGGATGTTGGGCGTGTCGTACCACTGGTAGGGCAGCGTCTTGGTCACCGGCATGCGGCCGCGGAAGATCGCAAAGCGGTTGGGCAGGTGCGCAAAGTTCGGGAAGCTGACGATGCCGATGCGGCCGACGCGCGCGGTCTCGATCAGCATCTTCTCGGTGTTGCGCAGGTGCTGCAGCGTGTCGAGCTGCAGCACCACATCGAAGCTGCGGTCGTCGAACAGCGCCAGCCCTTCCTCGAGGTTCAGCTGGATCACGTTGACGCCGCGCTGGGTGCAGGCGAGCACGTTCTCGTCGGCGATCTCGATGCCGTAGCCGCTGCAGCCGCGGTGCTGGCACAGGTGCGCCAGCAGCTCGCCGGTGCCGCAGCCGAGATCGAGCACGCGCGAGCCGGGCGGCACCATCTCGGCGATGAGTTCGAGGTCTTTTCGTTCGCTCATCGGGATCAGCCTCCGAACTCTTTGGCGATCAGGTCGAAGCGCGCGCGCAGCACGCCGTGGTAGCGCGGGTCGTCGAGCAGGAAGGCGTCGTGGCCGTGCGGCGCATCGATCTCCGCATAGCTCACGTCGTGCCGGTTGTCGACCAGCGCCTTCAGGATCTCGCGCGAGCGCGCCGGCGAGAAGCGCCAGTCGGTCGTGAAGCTCGCGAGCTGGAACTTCGCCTTCGCGCCGGCGAAGGCCGCCGTGAGGCTGCCGCCATGCTCGCGCGCCGGGTCGAAGTAATCCAGCGCCCGCGTGATCAGCAGGTAGGTGTTGGCGTCGAAGTAGTCGCTGAACTTGTCGCCCTGGTAGCGCAGGTAGCTCTCGACCTGGAACTCGATGTCCTGCGTGCTGTAGCCGATCTGCTCGGCCTTCATGCTGCGGCCGAACTTGGCCGCCATCACGTCGTCGGACAGGTAGGTGATGTGGCCGATCATCCGCGCCACCCGCAGCCCGCGGCGCGGCACCACGCCGTGCGCGTAGAAATGGCCACCGTGGAAGTCGGGGTCGGTGACGATCGCGCGGCGCGCGACCTCGTTGAAGGCGATGTTCTGCGCCGAGAGATTGGGCGCGGTCGCGATCGCGATGCAGTGGCGCAGCCGGTCGGGGTAGCGCAGCGACCAGCTCAGCGCCTGCATGCCGCCGAGGCTGCCGCCCAGCACCGCGGCGAGCTGAGTGATGCCCAGGCGGTCGAGCAGCCGGGCCTGCGCATCGACCCAGTCCTCGACCGTCACCACCGGAAAGTCGGCGCCGTAGGGCTTGCCGGTCGCCGGGTTGATGTGCATCGGGCCTGTGGAGCCGAAGCAGGAGCCGGGGTTGTTGACGCCGATCACGAAGAAGCGGTTGGTGTCCAGCGGCTTGGCCGGACCCACGAGGTTGTCCCACCAGCCTTCGCTCTTGGGCTGGTGCTCGTAGGTGCCGGCCACATGGTGAGACGCGTTGAGCGCGTGGCACACGAGCACCGCGTTGCTCTTGTCGGCGTTGAGCGCACCGTAGGTCTCGTAGACCAGCGTGTAGTCGCGCAGCTGCGCGCCGCTGCGCAGCGCCAGGGGCTCGCTGAACGACAGGCTCTGCGGTGTGACGTGTCCGATCGATGAGGACATGAAGGGCCCAGATAGCAAAACACCCGGCTCGCTTGGGGAGACCGGGTGGTGCCGTCTCTCTTTAGCGGAATTTATTGAGCGCCCGCAAGCCGGGACAAATCGGCGCTGGGCGCAAGTTTAATCGAGTGTGCGGCGAAAACGCTTGAGCCCGATCGCCAGCACCACCGCGGTGAACAGCAGCAGCGGCCACACGTGCACCCACATCTCCGCCGGCCCGTTGCCCTTGAGCAGCACGCCGCGGATCAGCCGCAGGAAGTGCGTGAGCGGCAGCGCCTCGCCGATGAACTGCGCCCACTGCGGCATGCCCCGGAACGGGAACATGAAGCCCGACAGCAGGATCGACGGCAGGAAGAAGAAGAACGTCATCTGCATCGCCTGCATCTGGCTCTTGGCGATGCTGCTGATCGTGATGCCCACGGTGAGGCTGGCGGCGATGAAGGCCAGCACGCCCAGCAGCAGCAGGGGCACCGAGCCGACGAAAGGCACATGGAACACGAAGCGCGCGGCCAGCAGGATGATGCTCACCTGCACGTAGCCGATCGCGATGTAGGGCGCGATCTTGCCGACCATCACCTCCACCGCATGCACCGGGGTGGCCAGCAGGTTCTCCATCGTGCCGCGCTCGACCTCGCGCGTGACGCCCAGCGCCGTCATCATGATCATCGTCATCGTCAGGATCACGCCCATCAGGCCCGGCACCACGTTGTACTGCGTGATGCCCTCGGGGTTGTAGCGGCGCTGGATGCGCCACTCGAAGGGCGGCGGCCCGGGTTGCAGCGATCGCAGCGGGCCGGTGAGGTCGTGCTGCAGCGCCGAGGTGGCGAGCTGCTGCACCGCCGCGATCGCGTTGCCGGTGGCCGAAGGGTCGGTCGCATCGGCTTCGACCAGCAGCGCCGGCCGCTCGCCGCGCTCCAGCGCCCGCGCAAAGCCCGCGGGCACCGTCAGCACGAACTGCACGCGGCCCTCGGCCAGCATCATCTCGGCCTCGCGCTCGCTGATCGACGGGCGCACGATCTGGAAGTAGCCCGAGTTCTCCAGGGCGCGCACCAGGCTGCGGGTGTAGACCGTGTTCTCCTGCGCGATCACCGCCGTGGGCAGGCGCTTCGGGTCGCCGTTGATCGCGAAGCCGAACAGCGTCATCTGGATGATGGGGATGCCGACCATCATCGCGAAGGTGAGGCGGTCGCGCCTGAGCTGGATCAGCTCCTTGAGCATGATCGCGAACAGGCGCTGGAAGCTGAAGCGGTCGCTCATGCCATGTTGTCGGCCGCCTGGCGCGACAGGTGGATGAACACTTCCTCGAGCGAGGGGTCGCTCTCGGCGATGCGCCAGCCGCTGCGTTCGCGGTAGGGCTTCAGCGCCTCGTCGAGCGGCGCCGCCACCTCGCCGGTGACGCGCAGCTCGTTGCCCAGGCGCGTGACCGTGCTCACGGCCGGCAACTGCTCGATCTCGTGGGCCGCCGCGGTGACGCCATCGCCACTGAGCACGCGCGCCACCAGCCCGGTGCTCGCCTGCAGCTCGGCCGGCGTGCCATGGCCCACCAGCTTGCCGTAGGCGATATAGCCCAGCCGGTGGCAGCGCTCGGCTTCGTCCATGTAGTGGGTCGACACCAGCACCGTGATGCCGCGCGACGCCAGCTCGTGGATCTCGTTCCAGAAGTCACGCCGGGCATTGGGGTCGACGCCGGCCGTCGGCTCGTCGAGCAGCAGCAGCTCGGGTTCGTGCAGCATGCAGGCCGCCAGCGCGAGCCGCTGCTTCCAGCCGCCCGAGAGGCGCCCCGCGAGCTGCTGCTGGCGCGTCCTGAGCCCCAGCTTCTCGAGCGAAGCGTCCACGCGCTCGCGGCGGCGGTCCATCTCGTAGACGCGGGCGATGAACTCCAGGTTCTCGCGGATCGACAGGTCTTCGTAGAGCCCGAAGCGCTGCGTCATGTAGCCGACGCGGCGCTTGATCTGCGGCGCCTCGCGCACCACGTCGAGCCCTAACGTGTGGCCCGAGCCCTCGTCGGGCGTCAGCAGGCCGCACATCATGCGGATCGAGGTGGTCTTGCCCGAACCGTTGGGACCGAGGAAGCCGTAGATCTCGCCGCGCTTGACCTGCATGGACAAGTGGTCGACCACGGTGCGCTCGCCGTAGCGCTTGGTCAGCCCCTGCACGTCGATCGCGAAGCCGTCGGCCGCCATCAGCGCCCCGCCGGCTGCACGTCGACCGGCTGGCCGGGGTGCAGCTTCTTCGCATCCTCGGCCGAGGGCCAGGCCTCGACCAGGAACACCAGTTTGCCGCGGTTGTCCTTGCTGTAGATGACCGGCGGCGTGAACTCGGCCTGCTGCGCCACATGCCGCACCATCGCCGGGATCGGCGCGCCGCAGCCGTCGCAGCTGACGTTGACGGTGGCGCCCGGCTGCACCTCGCCCAGCCGCGCCTGCGGCACGAAGAAGCGCAGCTTGATCGCCGAAGGCTCCAGCAGCGAGACCACCGGCGCCCCGGCGTTGACCCATTCGCCGGGGCGATAGAGCGTGTCTTCGACGCGGGCGGTCACCGGCGCGCTGACCAGCTTCTGCTCCAGCCGCCACTGGTTCTGCGCGACCACCGCCTTGGCGGCCTGCGTGTCGGCCTCGGCTGCGGCGCGGGTGTCTTCGCGGCCGCCGAGCTGGGCGGTGCGCAGCTGCGCCTGCAGCTGGTGCACGTGGGCGGCATCGGCATCGCGCCGGGCCTTCAGGGCATCGAGGTTGGCGCCCGAGATGAAGCCCTGTGCGGCCAGCTCGCGCTGGCGCTTGTAGTCGCTTTCCGATTGCACGAGCGCGGCCTGCGCCGCATCGAGCGCGGCCTGTGCAGCGGCGATCTCGTCGCGTCGCTGCCCCTTGGAGAGATCGCGCGCCACCGCTTCGGCGCGCTGCTCGCGCGCCTGCGATTCGCGCAACGCAGCCGATTCACTGTCGTGCTCCAGCGTGAACAGCGGCGCGCCGGCCCTCACCTCGGCACCGCGCTGCACCCCCAGCCGCACGAGCCGGCCCGCCAGCGGCGCCGCCACACGGGTCAGCTCGGCTTCGGCATAGCCGTTGAAGGGCGCATGCGCGTCATCCCGCGACGAACACGCGGTGAGCGCCGCAGCCATCGCGAGGCAGAGCGCGCCTCGAAAGAACAGCTCCATCATTTCTTCTCCTGCCAAAGCCTTGACGGCAACAGCGGTGAGCGTTTGCTGGCAGTATGGCCCAGCCCACCAGGAGATGCCCATGGCATGGTTCGAAGGCTTTGACGCGCGTCACCACGAGGTCAACGGCATCCGCCTTTTCGCCCGCACCGGCGGCCGGCGCGATGGCCCGCCGCTGCTGATGCTGCATGGTTTCCCGCAGACGCATGCGCTGTGGCACCGCGTCGCCCGGCAGCTGGCGGACCGCTTCTTCCTGGTGCTGCCCGACCTGCGCGGCTACGGCGACTCGGACAAGCCGCCCGGCGACGCCGACCATGCCAACTACAGCAAGCGCACGATGGCGGCCGACATGGCGGCGCTGATGCGCTCGCTGGGGCATCAACGCTTCGCGCTGGTCGGCCACGACCGCGGCGGCCGCGTCGCGCATCGCCTGGCACTCGACCATCCGGAGGCGGTGGAGAAGCTGTGCGTGATCGACATCGCGCCCACGCTCGACATGTACGCCGCCACCGACATGCGCTATGCGCAGCTCTACTACCACTGGTTCCACCTGATCCAGCCGGCGCCGCTGCCCGAGCGCATGATCGGCGGCGACGCCCGGTTCTACCTGCACTGGAAGCTGGGCGGCTGGGGTGCGCAGGGCACCAGCTGCATCGAGCCGCAGGCGCTCGCCGACTACGAGCGCTGCTTCTGCACGCCCGAGGCGATCCACGGCGCCTGCGAAGACTACCGGGCCAGCGCCGGCATCGACCTCGAGCACGACCGCGCCTCGCGCGAGGCCGGCCAGAAGATCGCCTGCGACATGCTGGTGCTGTGGGGCCGGCGCGGCGTGGTCGACCAACTGTTCGAGCCGCTGGCGCTGTGGCGGGCCCAATGCCATGGCCATGTCGACGGGGTGCGGCTGCCGGCGGGGCATTTCATTCCCGAGGAGCTGCCGGAGGACACGGCGGCCGCGCTGCTCGGTTTTCTGTAGCCCGCGAACTGGGCGGTGATCCTGGTGTTCTCCCGCGCATCGGTCGGGCCCCGTCGCCCGTAGCATCCGGCCATGCCCTCCTGGCTCCTGGCGCTCGACCGCCACTTTCCGATCCGCTACCTCGCGTGGCTGGGCTGCGCCGTGGTCGCGCTGCTGGGCAGCTTCACGTGGGTCGCCTTCCATGTGGGCGGCGGCATCGCGCTGCTCGGGGCCGCGGGCGTCATCGTCGGCCTGCGCGACGTGCGGCAGACCAAGCGATCGGTGCTGCGCAACTACCCGGTGATCGGGCACCTGCGTTTCCTGCTCGAATTCATCCGCCCCGAGATCCGGCAGTACTTCCTCGAGAGCGACAACGAGGCCACGCCGTTCTCGCGCCAGCAGCGCTCGCTGGTCTACCAGCGCGCCAAGGGCGAGCCCGACAAGCGCCCCTTCGGCACGCAGCTCGACGTCAGCGCGCAAGGCTACGAGTGGATCAACCATTCGCTCGCGCCCACCGAGCTGCCCAGCCACGATTTCCGCCTGGTGATCGGCGAGGGCCGCGCGCAGCCGTATTCGGCCTCGGTGTTCAACATCTCGGCGATGAGCTTCGGCGCGTTGAGCGCCAACGCGATCCTCGCGCTGAATGCCGGCGCCAAGCGCGGCCATTTCGCGCACGACACCGGCGAGGGCTCGATCAGCCAGCACCATCGCGTGCACGGCGGCGACCTGATCTGGGAAGTGGCCTCGGGCTACTTCGGCTGCCGCAACGAAGACGGCAGCTTCAACGCCGCCCGCTTCGCCGCCAATGCGCGCGACCCGCAGGTGAAGCTGATCGAGCTGAAGCTGAGCCAGGGCGCCAAGCCAGGGCATGGCGGCATGCTGCCGGGGCCGAAGGTCACACCCGAGATCGCGGCGGCGCGTGGCGTGCCGGTGGGGGTGGACTGCATCTCACCGGCGCGGCACAGCGCGTTCTCCACGCCGGTGGAGATGCTGCATTTCATCGAGCAGCTGCGCGAGCTCTCGGGCGGCAAGCCGACCGGCTTCAAGCTCTGCATCGGCCATCCTTG